>Ga0209159_1000588_pt1 | contig 32549 bp, 35 predicted proteins | sample GraSoiAngelo_144_FD_185901 | JGI IMG/M metagenome (GOLD analysis project Ga0209159, IMG submission 185901) | Grasslands soil microbial communities from the Angelo Coastal Reserve, California, USA - 14_1009_02_40cm (SPAdes) (version 2) | ecosystem: Environmental > Terrestrial > Soil > Grasslands ...
TTCAGCGGTAGACCGTCCGCCAGGTCTCTTCAATCCTTTTCGCGCCCTGTTTGAGAAGGTCTTCGCCGGCACTCTTTCCGATCATCGCCGGATGGTCAGCTGGTCCAGATCTTGTGGCTGTGAGCCGTTGTTTTCCATCCATCGAGAAAATTGAGGCGGTCAGCTGAACCGTGTCACGCTTTGCTGATGCTATCGCTCCGACCGGGACCTTGCACCCTCCTTCCAGCACTTTGACTAGCTCCCGTTCTGCCTCGGCTTCTGCCCGCGTCGGTGGGCGTTCGACTGTCTTGAGAATGTCTATCAGTCTGGAATTGTCTCGTCTGGCGATCACTGCCAGCGCGCCCTGTCCCGGTGCGGGCATAAAGTCGTCGAGCGAGAGCCGTTCCGCTACCCTATCCATCATTCCAAGCCTTGCAAGACCTGCTTCGGCGAGTATGACAGCATCAAACTCACCCCGTTCAACCTTCTCCACCCTTGTGTCAACGTTTCCTCTGATCGGGTCAGCGCGCAACGTGGGGCGAACCCGTCGTAGCTGAGCCGCTCTTAGCAGGCTGCTGGTGCCAACAGTCTTTCCGTCACCGAGTTCCTTCAGTAGCTTTCCGCCCTTGCTGACCAGAACATCTCCGGTTGCACCTCTCTCAGGGACGCTAGCTATGGTCAGCTTTGCGCTCAAGAGTGTTGGCACATCCTTCATGCTGTGTACAGCGAAGTCGACCTTGCCTTCGACGACTGCCTGATCTACCTCCTTTTCGAAGATTCCCTTCTGGCTGAGCGAGAAGAGGGGAGTCGTCCTGTCCACGTCGCCTGAGGTTGTGATTATCTTCCGCTCAATCTCCACTCCAGGGTTGGCTCGTCTGATCTTTTCCACCACAATGTCCGTCTGTACCAGCGACAGTCTGCTACCTCTAGTTCCAACCCTAAGCAGCAATCTTCAGGCTACCCTCTGAGTGATCTTAGAGATTCGCCGATAGCGTCGAGTGTCTGTTCTATCTCCGCTTCCCCATGCGCCGTCGAGAGGAAGCATGACTCTTGCTGTGAGGGAGGCACGAACACATTCGATGCTAACAGGGAACGGAAGTATCTGTTGTACTTGTCAACGTCGGAGGATTTCGCCGAGCTGTAATCGGTTACTTTCCGGCTGGTGAAGAAGGTCTGGAACATTGAACCGACCTGGTTGGTCTGGGCTGAAACCTTTCGGTCTTCTAGATGGTCATTTATCCCGTTACTGAGAAATGCTCCGAGCCTCTCCAGCCTGGGATATATCCGGTTAGATCGTCTCTTCAACGACCGGAGCGTGGTGAGACCGGCTGTTACGCTGACCGGGTTGCCGCTGAAGGTTCCGGCCTGGTACACGGGTCCCAAGGGTGAAAGCTTCCTCATTATCTCTCTTCGCCCTCCAAAGGCCGCCAGTGGGAATCCTCCCCCGACAATCTTCCCGAGTACTGTCAGGTCAGGGATGATATGATAGTACTCCTGGGCTCCTCCAAGCGACAGTCTGAATCCAGTAATCACCTCATCAAAGATCAGGACAACGCGGTTCTCTCTGGTTAGCTTGCGGAGCGAGTTGAGGAATCCTTTGGCGGGAGGGACGGGACCCATGTTCCCAGCGACAGGCTCCACGATAACAGCTGCAAGCTGGCTTGCATAATCTCGAATGATCTTCGCGGCGGTTTTCTCGTCGTTGTAAGGGGCCACAAGAGTATTCTTCGAGGTCTCGAGGGGGATGCCTTCTGAGCTCGGCCTCCCTGCTATGCTACCATGCGGACCCGGTTTGACCAAGACGGAATCGTGCGAGCCGTGAAATCCTCCGTCGAATTTGAGAATCTTCTTCGTCCCCGTAAATCCCCTTGCCAGTCTGAGAGCATGCATTGTCGCCTCTGTCCCTGAGTTGACGAGCCGGACCATTTGCATGGAGGGAACCAGCAACGATATCGTTTCAGCCAGCTCCACCTCGGCCTCCGTAGGCTGTCCGTAGATCGAGCCTGTCTCGACCACGTTCTGAACCGCTTCTACAACTTCGCGGCTGGCATGTCCATCTATCAATGCACCATAGGCCATGCAGTAGTCGAGATATTCCTCACCGTCGACTGTTCGGAACTTGGAGCCTTTGGCCTCCGCTACAAACATGGGGTAGGGAGGGTAGTATCTTACTGGGCTGTTGACACCGCTAGGTATCGCTCGGCTGGCACGTCTGTAGAGTAGTCGTGACTTGGAGGCTAGCCGAGCCATTCGGCTGCTTCCTTGGCGTGGTATGTCAGAATCATGTCGGCTCCTGCTCGTTTGATGCTGGTCAGAATCTCAAGAACGGCCGACCTCTCGTCGATCCATCCTTCTCTAGCCGCGGCCTTCACCATAGAGAATTCCCCGCTCACGTTGTAGGCGGCGGTTGGCATGGAGAACCGATCCTTCACTCTACGAACAATGTCCAGATAGGCTAGGGCTGGCTTCACCATGACGATGTCAGCACCCTCTTGAATGTCGAGAGCGACCTCTCGTATCGCCTCATCAGGGTTGGAGTAGTCCATCTGGTAGCTTCTCCGGTCGCCAAACTCTGGGGCCGAGAAAGCGGCCTCGCGGAACGGCCCGAAGAATGATGACGCATGCTTAGCAGCATAAGCCATGATAGCGACATCCTTGAAGCCATGGTCATCCAGTGCCTCTCTTATCGTCTTGACCTGTCCATCTATCATTGCAGAGGGACCTACTATGTCGGCTCCTTCTTGCGCGTAGCTTACGGCGATGCTCGCCAGCCGCTCCAGGGTCTTATCATTGTCAATCTCTCCGTTTCTTACGATCCCGCAGTGGCCGTGGTTGGTATACTGGCACATGCAGACGTCTGCCATGACGACAACATCGCTGGCCAGTTCGCTCTTTAGCTGCCGGATTGCCTTCTGAACAACCCCTTCCGCGACATCTGCCGAGGAACCAGCCTCGTCCTTTACTCTCGGAATCCCGAACAAGATCACTGCTTTGATCCCTCTATCACCTAGGGTAGTTGCCTCTCGGATCACGGACGCGGGCGAGAATCTTCGCTGTCCCGGCATGGTAGAGATCGGAGTGTCCGCGGTTAGATCTTCTTCGATGAATAATGGCTGAATCAGATCTGACTTCCGAAGCTTGACCTCACGCACGAGGTCTCTAATCACTGATGTTCTTCGAAGCCTACGCATCCGAAGCGCAGGAAAGCTCACTGCATTACTCTCCAGCGAAGAGCTGTCCCGCTACGGTCAGAATACTGGAGTCGCCTTTCTCAGCTGCTCGCCGAAGATTCATGACTGGTCCATTGAGAACCTTCTCGACGATTCTCTGGCTCATGTACTCCAATACCTCCTCCTGCTCGGCTGTCAGCTTTAGCTTGGACAGGGCCTTGCCGAGCTCGCCAGTTCGGATCTCCTCAGCTCTATGGTAGACATCAGAGATTATCGGCTCGGCATTCTCTCTACGTAGCCCAGCAGAAATTCTCTCCACGGCCACTCGGACTAGCGGTTCGGCCTTCTTCACCAGTTCCCTTCTCAACGCCAGTCCCTCCTCCGCGATCCCTTTCAGATCATCTATCGTGCGGAGTGTAATTCCGTCGAACTGTGCGATCTCAGGCGAGACGTTTCTCGGGTTGGAAAGGTCTAGAATCATGAGTCTCCTACCGGACTCTTTTGCTTGCTGGCTGAGGCTCTCTTTGTCGATGAGGAAACTATTGGACCGGGTCGCTACGAAAACCAGATCAGAATTCTGAAGCTTCTCTCGAACTGTCTGAAACGGGATGGGACTTCCTCCGAAGGATCTGCAGAAAGATTCTGTCTTCTCACGGTTTCTCCCCGCCACGGCTACATTGCTGACCCCTCTAGCTTTCAGTGCCTTAATCACCAAGACTCCGACTTGTCCCGTTCCCAGAAGAAGAATGCGGAGATCCTCCAATCCTCCCAAGGTCAGCTCTGCTAACCTGAGCGCTGCTGAACCTATTGTTGTCGCGCCTCTTCCAACACCGGTCTCAGCTCGAATCTTGGCGCCGGCTGAGGTGGCTCGCTCGAAGATGTCGGACAGGATAGGTCCTCCGGCCCCGAAGGATCGGGCAGTCACCATCGCCTCCTGCATCTGGCCCAGAATCTGAGGCTCACCTACTATCATTGATTCCAGCCCTGAGGCAAGCCGTACGAGATGCTCTACCACCGCGTCGCCGGTTCTGACTTCGACTGTGCGTTGGAGTTCGGCGAGCTTGAACTTGGTTGCCAGAGCCCACGTTCGCAGGATGTTCTCGGCGGGCGGGTCGTGCTTGGTTCCAAGAAATATTTCGACCCTATTGCATGTCTGGAGAACTACCGACTCGCTAATCTCACGGATAGCATGAAGGTCAGCGTAGAACCCGCCTAGGTCCCGTAGAGTCAGAGCATCGAGTGTTGCGAGAGAGGCTCTCTTGTGGCTCACGCCCACGCTGACTAGCATCAGACCCCACTCGAAAAACGATAGTCCGCGAACTGGCGGCAATATTAAGGCTTCACATGTAGAGCCTAATCGATCTGATTCAGAACGGTCTAGTTTCGACTCTCAATTACTGAGTAGGCAGAATCCGACCTGCAGATCCGTTAGGCGAAAGTGCGCTGGTCCGAATCTGGCGACTTTTTTCTTACTAGCCTTGTCTTTTGCCGACTCTAGTCAGTGTTCTTACTGCCCTGCAGTATCTCGAACAGGAACCATTTCCGGCGTTCCGTCCCGTCGAGGATCTCTTGGAGGTTGTTGCTTGTAGCCGAATCTCGGTTCGCGTCGCAAACAGCAATAGCGTTCCGTATCATCTTGGCGATATGCGCGTTATCCTCCATTAGCCGTCTTACCATTTCGCCTGCCGGAACCAGATTCTCATCGTCGTCTTGGATCGTCTGCAACTGTCCAACGTGACCGACGCTCCTGATGGTGGTTCCGCCTACGCGGCGCACGCGTTCGGCCATGACATCGATCGATTCAAGGATCGCCTCGGCGTGCTCGTCAAACAGCAAGTGATAGTCCCGGAAGTGGGACCCGTAGAGGTGCCAGTGAAAGTTTTTCGTCTTAACATAGAGAGCGAAAGCGTCCGCGATCAGAGGGTTGACCGCTTCTGTAACGGCACGCGCCTCCTGCGGTGATAGGTCGGTAACTGTTGCCAGCAAACTCGGCGGAGTAGACGACTTAACGAGAGGTTTCGTTTCTAAGGTCGTAGCCATAAGAACCGTAACTGGTATGAGAGTAATTGATCTTAAGGCCTTCGGTCACACACAGCGAGAGTGATTCGTACCTTGTCCTAGTCCTCCGGGTTACAGGACTCTTTTGTTAGCTACGCTCCAAACGAGACATTGGACAGTAGGGATGCTCAACCGGGAGCAGGGCTAGAGACCTGAGTTGCCGCGTCAAGGGGCAAGGACGGCTCTTCTCATCATATTATGCTCCATATTCCTAGCTACCATCGTCCCGGTTGTCTGGGCCCCTCCTGGAGAGAGCTATGCCCTCACCATTTCACCAAGTCGGGTTCAGGAGAGCATCAGCAACCAGGTCGTCTTATCTCTCAGAGTGACGAACGCTAGCGCTTTTACGAATTATGGATTCACTTGGACGGTGGTCGATCCTTCTGGGTTCAGCCGTACGGCTAACAACAGCACCAATAGTGGTTTCAGCACGTCATTCACGCTAAGCACCGACTATCCCAGGAGCTTCACGCCTGGTAGCCTGAGGTACGTGGGAAACTACACTGTTCGAGTGGATCAGACGAATCCGTCGAGCAAGTTGAACATTGCGAGTGGGCAGTTCCAGGTAGGCCTAACGAACGCCGGGAACTACCACCGCACAGACACGACGTCAATCCAGGGCGTAGGATACAGGGCTGGGGAGAACGTCAGCATAAGTCTGACCTACGGCTCAAATCCTGTCCCAGGGTTCCCGACGTCAGGCTCCGCGGACCCCAATGGAGTGTTGTCCTATCTTTGGCAATCCCCTCCCGGAGCCGCAATCGGGGTCTACAACGTAACCCTCCAAGGCTCAATCACGGTTAAGAGCCCGGCCGATACACAAGTCTTCTCACTATTCGCCACCAACGTTACGATACCACAATTGATGGTGGCTCGAACTTCCTTAGAGAGGACGGAGACCCAGGACTTCACCTTCACCCCGATCTACCTGAGCGGAGTAGCAGTTCAGTCTGGAGCGGTCACGATAACAGTGGTGGAACCGGACTCCGTCACAACACATTCCGTGACCGCAGCCTACAACCCGGGAATGGGCATGTTCCAGGCCGGCTATCGCATACCGCTGACGAGCCAGATAGGCACATGGGCATCAAGCATCCGAGCGGCCAGCTTCAGCGATGGCTATGGAAACACGGGTCCGCTTGTCGGGGTTACTAGTGGTTTCAATGTGCAGCCCGCTCAACTGTCCATCTCTGTCGGCGTCCAGAACAAGACCTACAGCCCAGGCGATGTCATGGCCATCTACGCGAGCGTCCGTAGCCCTGACGGAAGCCAGTTCACATCAGGCACGCTGACCGCTTTTCTCTCCCCATTGAACTCGGGGACCCAGATAGGCTCGGGAGTCACACTTGTGTATGTGTCGAGCCAGGCCAGATGGGTTGGAAGTACAGTCGTCAACTCTACGGATCCCGCCGGGGTCTGGCTGGTCAACGTTAACGCCTCGGACGCTTATGGCAACATTGGCCAAGGCTCCAGCGTTGCCGTGGTGAACAATGCTCTTGCCCAGCCGCCTGGCCAACCCCTCAACCTATTCTATTTCATAGTCGTCGCTGGAATAGTCGGCGGCGGTCTTACCAGCGCCCTGCTATTCAGGAGATTCAACTCGGCAGACGGGCCCTTCGAAGAACTGTACAGTATTACGGGAGGCGAGTTCCAGCCACCCACCACGCTGATGATCCGGGGAGAATCCGGCTCAGGAACAAGTACACTCGGATTACAGCTGGTCTACGAGGGCCTTCGGTCGGGAAGGTCTGCAGTCATACTGACCTACGACTCGTTCCCGGCAGAGATTCAGCGGCAGATGAAGGGCATGGGCTGGGATGTCCAGCGATACATCGACAACGGGAACCTCCAGTTCATCGACTGCTACTCCTCGCTGGTCGGAGGCGAAACATCGATCAAAGACCCTATAGACTTCACCGAGGTGAGCATCCAAGTGAGCAGCAAGGTCGGTGAGGCCAAGGGTCCAGTCACGGTGCTCCTTGACTCGTTCACGCCCATCTTCAACAGCGCGCAGGTCCGCCACGCGATAAACTTCCTCCGCGTCCTAGGCGCGAAAGTCAAGAACGATGGAGGATTCTTCATCCTCACCGGGACACGAGGCTCCTTACCAGAAGCTGTAGAGTCCAACCTGGAATCCGTTGTTGATGGGGTCATTGACCTTCATATTATCCGGAGAGGACATCGACTGGTTAGAACCTTGACGGTGAAGAAGGTTACAGGTCACCAGATAGGATTCGTGGAGAAAGAGTTCAGAATAGCGCAGGGAAAGGGAATACTCTTCCGCATACCCCGTATCGACCTTGGCTTCTTACAGCGACAACAGAAAGAGTAACGGACAGACTGATGCCCGCGACGATTTCTAATACCCTAGGTTCGATTAAAAGCCTGGAGACTCTTCTCCGAGAATGGGAACAGATCTAGCCCTGTCATCGAGGGCTGCTGAGCGGCGCCTCTGGATCGCCCTAAGCGTCTCCCTTCTAATCGTAATCGTAGAACTTTTCGGAGGATTGCTGGGCCAGAGTCTAGCTTTACTGAGCGACTCGGCTCACGTACTGACCGATGTTCTCACGATCGGGATCGCGATTCTGACGCTGAGACTGGGCCGGAGACGTCACACACCAAAGCGGACCTTCGGCTATCACAGGGCAGAGATATTCGCCGCGCTAGTCAACGGCTCAACACTGATCGCGGTCGCACTTGTGATAATCTATCAGGCGTATCTGCGGCTTCTGCAACCACCAAGAGTCCAGGCACCACTGGTTCTGACAATAGCCTCTCTCGGGTTGTTAGGAAACCTGGCTATGGCTGGATTACTGGCCCAAGGTCGCAAGACAAGCCTCAACGTCAGAGGCGCATTCCTCCACGTTGTTGGAGATACTCTCTCATCGCTCGCCGTGATCATCAGCAGCCTCATCATAATACTAGCAGGATACAATGAGATAGATCCCTTGGTAGCGGCTCTGATCGGAGTCCTCATCATCCGAAGCGCCTATGGACTCGTGAGAGACTCTACGAACATATTACTAGAAGCTACTCCAAAACAGTTCAGACTCGAGAAGGTCGCGGAGGCAATTCGGAGTGTCGACGGGGTCAAAGGCGTCCATGATCTCCACGTCTGGACAATAACCTCGGGCCTCTACGCGCTCAGCGGACACATTACAGTGAACTCTGACACGATAGGGGAGGGAGCTGCAATTGTCGACAGAGTGGCGGCCAAGCTGAAAGAGTCATTCGGGATAGACCATGTAACTCTACAGATGGAGAGGGAGACCCTTGAGAAGCTCCAGTCCGAAGACCCTAGGCTTTGACAAGATCCAGATCAACTCTCTTCACAGCGTCGGTACCGGGAGTTTTCGGGAACAATTCAGGATGTATAATGTGAGCTAGTAGCTCTAGGCCTTCAACGATCCGTGGTCCGGGCCTGCTGAAGTAGGCGGATGCGTTCACTGCATAGATACTGCGAGACTTGTAAGCAGGAATATTCTCCCATCCTGTATAGGATGCTAGCTCGTGGAGTTCGCCCATGACTCCGTTCAAGTCGAAGCCGCAAGGTGAAACGACGATAATCTCAGGTTGATAATTGAGAACTTCGGTCCATTCGATTCTATGAGAAGGCTCTCCGAGTCTGCCAAGACCTTCGAACCCACCCGCGTAATCGACCATTTGGGGTATCCAGTGTCCTCCCGCCCATGGAGGCCGGAGCCACTCCATGAAGAAGACCCGCGGTCTAGACCTTATGTCACGCGTCTTATTCTTCACAGCGTTGACTCTGGTCAGTAGCTGAGATGCTAGCTCTTGAGCTGGGCCTAGCTTGTTGGTGATCTTCCCAACCAGCAGAATGTTATCCACAATATCCTCAAGATTGCTCGGTTCAAGCGAGACAATCTTGGGGTCCGCGTCGAGGAGCCGGGCCGCTTCCTTTACCCTGGTGTAGGATACGGCACAGACGGCACATAGCTCCTGGGTGAGAATCAGATCAGGCTGAAGCCTCTCCAGCTGCTTCTCATCGATCTCGTAGATGTCACCACCCCGCTGTTCGACTTCGCGGTCAATGTCGATACTCTTGTGGATCTTATGATGGAGGGCGGACTTTGTTAGAGCCGGCCGTTTCGAGGCTTCCGGCGGATAGTCACACTCATGGGACACGGCAACTACTTGGTCGCCGAGGCCTAGTGAGAAGAGAATCTCTGTCGCGCTGGGAAGCAGCGAGGCAATCCTCATTGATCATTCAACCTATTCTCAGATCGGATACGCCCCGCACGTTCGACAGAACGTTGCGTCGTCAGGCACTTCATACTGGCACTGTGGACATGTCCTACCCTCGGTTGACAGCCTCTCTCCGAAAATCTTTCGGAAGATCTCGTAATACACAAGTTGCTCCTTGTCTCTGAGAGCGACACCGTCGACCTCTTTGATGAGACGTTGCTTCTCGTGGAACTCGCCATCGCGAATTCTCTCATCAAAGATCTGAGGCAACATCGTTGTCCCGCAACCATACTCTATAGGAGTCTTCACTCGCCATGTGATCTCCGCCGGAAGCAAGTTTTCAAACGCTTTTCGAACAATCCATTTCCCCCACTTCCGTCCATCCTGGTCCACGACTAGAAACGAAGGATCGATTTCGCTGGCCAAGCGTCGCACCTCGGGATCGAGGAACGGGATCTTCGCAGTCATTCCAAGCGATCGGCCCATGGGGATCGCAGAGAAGCTCATCACCTTCCAGAGCTTCTCCAGGGAAGACTTCAGAGCCTTAGCGTCTAAGTTGAAGAGGAAGCTGTATCCAGCAAACAGCTCGTCACAGGCATCCCCGGTCAGAAATGTTGATCCTTCATCCTGTTTTACCTGCTTCATTCCGATGTAGACGGCAACACTGTTTCTGATCTCCATTGGATCGAAGACATGTAGGGTCCCGATAACTTCGGGCAGAGTCCTCATCAGTTCGTCCATGTCGAAAACATGCAGCTTATGGTTCAGCTTGAGGCGATTTGCCATCAGACGCGCATATTCGTTGTCTGGGGATGGAGCGTCTTCAAGCGCAACGGTGTAGGCTTTGAGAGGGCCTCGTCGAGAAGCTATCGAGGCGACTATGCTAGTGTCTAGGCCGCCAGATAGGAGGACTGCATAAGCAACGTTTCTCTCGACCGCCGCCTCGATTGCGTTCCGGACCTGATGCGCGAGTTCGACGGAATACTGAGGCACCTGGGCGCTAATTGTCAAAACGAGGCTGGAGGGGAGCGAATTCTATATAAGCATGCGGGTAACTTTGCCCGCCTCAAGCTTTGCTTCAACAGACCATATTCAAGCAACCATTCTCCAACCCGCCGATGAAAGTGGCGCTGATAGCTGTGTTCACGGCTTTGTCCTTGGGAACCAACTATGCGATGATCGACCTTTGGAATATCAAGCTGATGGATGCGCTGATCTTCATCGCCGCCTTCCTGTTCGGAATACGAGTCGGACTCGGTTCGGCCATCTCTACTTGGATCGTCTATGGATTCATCAACCCTTACGGCCAAGCCGACCCAATCCTCTTGGTATTTCTCATAACGGGTGAGTGTTTCTATGCGATAGCTGGCACGTTGGTCAGGCGCGCATCCGTGACTCGCGATCTTCTCAGCAGAGGACGATCAATACACACTGAGGAGTTATCAGGAATGAAGGCAGTTGCGATAAGACAATCTGGGCGTGGCTTTCGGAAATACAGCTTGGGGAATTATGCCCAAGTGATTCGCATTTACTTTCGTAGGGTCTACGTTGCCATCTTGCCGTATGGACGGCTGAGCCTAATCTTTGGACTAATCGGTTTCCAGGCAACCTTTGCCTATGATGTTTTGACAAACTTTGGCTCTTGGGTGTTCAAGACAAATTCCTTGTACCAAGCATTCATAATTGGAAATATCACAGGGGTGCCCTTTGCAATTCTTCACGAATCGAGCAACATAGTATTCTTTGCCATCGTCGTTCCATTGGCAATAGCTACCTCGCACCGAGCTGGATTGGTCGTTCAAGACCAGGCTCAATGAGAAGCATTGAGCAGCCACCGGCTCTTCTATCTAGCTCTTGGACTCATCGTCTTAGGAATGGTATCAGCTCAGCTCGGTGCCTACTATTACCTGCATAGATTGTACAGTCCCGCTGCATCACAAGGTGGGACCGTAAACACTCTTATCAATTACGGAAACTCAACCATAAAGTGGTACAATCAGACGAGTATTTCGGGTAGCGAGAATTTTTACGATCTAACAGTATCCTTGGTAGGAGGTAACATTGAGGCCCAATTCTACGGACCGCCTCTAAATGAGCACTTTGTGACGGCTATCAACGGCGTCAAGAATCATTCTCCATACTTCTGGACGATCTGGATTCTCTGTCAGAGACAGAACGCTTGGGAGGTTTCCCCAGTTGGAGCCGACGCGATTCTAGTTGGGAACGGCCAAACCCTTGCGTGGGCATACGGAATACCAGATCATTCGCCCGTACCCGGAGCGAGAACTGCCGACTCCTGTTCCTGAGGAATATTTGCGAATCTTCCGTTACCAATACTTATATGTCGACCGTTAGGAGAAGCGGGTAACTTTGCCCGCTTTGAAAGTCGTCCCAATTTCATTCGCGATCATAATTCTTGCAGTGTCGTCAATCATGCTCATGCGGAGCCCTCAAATGGAATCACAATCTTACGGCACGCAGTCCCTGCCGCTCGTATCGTCGGGGCTTAACTCAGCTCTTGACTGGCTCACCGCGAATCAACTGGCCTCTGGTTCTTACGGGGACTATCAGGAACACTGGACTGCTGCATCGGCTTATGCGCTCTGGCTAAACAACTCGAATTCAGCCGAGGCCGCTGCATCATATTCGTATCTCGCAACGCAAATGAACGATTCTTCGACATGGTTTTGGGGGGGATTTGGCGAGGCTGATGTTCCCGGCGCCGTCTTGCATAGTATTGCATCGAGCTCGAACCAGGGTCTCATCAATACAACAGCTGTGACAGTTGGATTGCTACAATTTCAGCAATCCACGGGCGGGTTCAGAGGATACTACGACCCCAACCAAAGCAGGACAGTCACAAGTAGCGTCGACACGGACATGGCGCTCCTGGGACTCATCGACTCGAACTCTATTCCGTTGCAGAACCGAACTTTCGCAGCCCTGTATCTTCTCTCTCTTCAGAATCCCGATGGTAGCTTCAACCTTACAAACACGATATCATATGATCCACTCTACTCGCTCGGACCCGACCCGATCAGCATCACGGCACTAACACTTCTCGCATTGAAGAGTGATGGATTCACAAGTGCCAACCCCACAATTTCACAGGCGCTCAACTTCCTCAGCAAATCTGTTGCCTCAAACTTTGAGGAGAACGGACACGTTTACTCTGCAGCCATGTCTTCACTGGCATTCAAGGCCTATGACCAGCCGGACAATGCGATCACAAGTGTGGTATACATTCTCTCGCAGCAAGATAACGACGGAGGATTCGCCGATTCCGGTCGCTCCACCTATCCAGAATCGAATGCCTTGGATACAGGGTGGGCCGTTATCGCTCTAGAAACGCGATCCTCCGAAGAAGGAGCGCTGAGCCCAATTAATAGTCCCCCAGTAGCCGTTTTCTCTCTCATCCCGCAAACGCCTACGGTTGGGGTCGCCATTCACTTCGACGCGAGTGCGTCTCGCGACCTGGACTCCGATCAACTGCTCTTCATCTGGACATTCGGCGACGGTTCAGGCACTCATGGCTCGAGTTCAATCCATACCTACACTGAGGCTGGTAATTTCACGGTTACTCTAACCGTCATCGACTCCGGGACAAACCCTGGACCTCTTTCCGACACAACGTCGCTAACCATGACCATACAACCGGCACCTGTTCAAAAGTCGCCGACCTTTCCGACCAATACCACAGAACTCTGGATCCTGACAGGTGCTGCAGGGGCAGTTGCCATTATCGGGGCTGCTTACTATCTGGGGCGGAAGAGCGCTAGAGGACCCGTTGCGCCAACTCCGGTCACTCGGTGAGCCGAGACGGCTAGGACATTTGAATGCGAGGTATGCGGAGAGTTGTTTGCGTGCGAGAACGGTCCGGGTTTCTGGTGCACAGGCGTTGCAGTAACAAAAGAAAAACCTGCGATCGCGCTGAGCATTTCAGAGGACTGCGTGTGTCAGGACTGCCTATCAAGTCGCAGCAATAACCTCTAGTGGAAAGAGTGAATATCAGATTCCTTGGATGCGGAGACGCATTTGGCAGCGGCGGACGCTTCCAGACCTGCGTGGAAGTGAAAACCCAAGAGAATCGATTCCTCGTTGACTGCGGAGCATCATCGCTCATCGCGATGCAAAGGTTTGGTGTTGACCCAAATGAAATCGAAATGATACTCTTGACGCACTTGCATGCCGATCATTTCGGAGGAATCCCGTTCTTCTTACTCGATTCTCAATTCATTCACAGAAGAGAGAACGAGCTGGTAATCGCCGGGCCTCCTCGCACGAAGGAGAGGTTGAAAGAAACAATGGAGGCTATGTTTCCAGGCGCCTCCCAAAGCGAGTGGAACTTTCCTCTTCGAATCGTTGAGCTGGAAGCGGGACGTGCAAATGACTTCGGCAATGTTACGGTGACACCCTATGTTGTCAGTCACGAGTGTGGCAGTCCACCTTTCGCCTTACGCATTCAATGCGACGGAAAAGGCCTAACCTACACTGGCGATACTGAATGGACGCAGAGTCTTGTTCCCGCGGCGAAAGATGTCGACCTGCTAATCGCGGAGGCCTACTACTTCGATAGGAAAGTGAGGTATCACCTCGATTTTCGAACGCTCATGGACCACATAGATGAGCTTCGACCTCGTCGACTCATAATCACGCACATGAGCTCAGACATGCTGGACAGATCGGGAATGTTGCACTGCGAGTGTGCTGAAGATGGAAAAACTGTGCAACTTTGAAGGAAGCTTTGGTGGCACGGGGTTAAGGGTTTGTTTGAAGGCCTACTGCCCATCGTGCCCGGGCAAATGGGATTCCCCTAAAAAACGAGGGTTAGAGACGGGATGCCTGTGCGTCCTTGTACGACTCAGTAGTTCTGGCTCTGTGCGTGTTTCGTGCTGCTGCTGCTACTGCCGCCTTCGAGGCCGTGGACGATGTTGACAACGACCTTCAGCGTTGGAATCAGTGCGATCAATAGGAAGATCAACGGGAAGGCCCATGGCTGGCTGGTGAAGTATGGTTGAGCGATTGGGTTTGTCACAGCGTAGAGGATTCCGATTGCCACTATCTGGAAGAAGTATGCGAGTAGTGGAGTCCATGCACGGTAGCTCTTGTAGGCGTCAGAGGCAGCGTTGGCGAGTTGGGTGCCAAACTTGAGGACGATGAAGCAGACGATGAGCCCGATCATGAACACCGCGATGTTCGCGACCGAGAGCTGCGTTCCAGTTATGTTGTAGCCGATTCCTGGGAACCCAAGAATCACGGCCTCAAGTATGACGAGTACGATGACTCCTGCGACGAGGCGTACGAAGGCAGGCATGACGGGCGTAAACGCGCCCCAAGTCCCTTTGTTGGATGTTGAATCGGTCATTTCTTTTGACACTTGGAAATCCAGTCTCAAGGGGGACATATTCTACTGTCGAAACCCAGTGACCGCATGTCCGGTTACAACCGGAACTACCTCTCTTTCAGATTCGTCCACCTTCAGTCTTAATATCGGACGTCCCTGAAGACGATTCGCCTGAATGATCGCCGATAAACGGTAGGAACCACGCTCATGACAGTTCACGTCCTTCTCACAGCCGACAACCACCTCGACCCCTCCGCCGTCCAGTATGGTCCCAGAAGGTTCGAGAGAAAGCGAGACTTTCAACACTGCTTCGACGTGTTGGTCAACTTTGCTCTTGACAACCGGCCAGATCTCTTCCTGATAGGAGGCGACTTCTACGACGGCATCCTGCCCGGCAACCCGACAAGAGCCTATGTGGCAGAACAGTTCAAACGTCTCCATGAGAAGGAAGTCAAGACGGTCCTTGTCAGCGGTCATCATGATACCCCTAGGAGCATAGAGCAGGGAGTCTCGCCCCTATCCGTCCACGCCAAATCAGGACACGCCTACTTTCTGCAAGATCCACGACCAACCGCGAAGCTCTTCCACCTTGGAGGTGAGACTGTCAACGTCACTGGTATGAGTCTCAACCCCGGTCTGGCTCCGGACCAGGACCCGTTGGCTGGGCAGAAGATAGACCAGGCAGGGGACATGAACATCTTCCTCACCCACTATCCAATCGAGGGCTTCGAAGGTTACTTCGGACAGGAGACCCACATCGGCAAGTCTTCGATTCCCCGAAACTTCCAGCTCTTCGCATCAGGGCATCTACACCGGCAACAGAAGAACACTATCAACGGGACGCCGGTGATCTACCCGGGCAGCACCGAGCGAGCCAGCTTCAACGAAGAGGGCGAGGAGAAGGGATTCTACTGGCTCGAACTCGACAAGACCGGAATCCTCCATCAAGAGTTTCACCCGACTCCAGCTCGTCCCATGGAGACGCTAGACTCGCGCGTGACCGGCGAGGGTGGAGGGTTGACCCGGCAGATACAGGACGCGTTGGGGAGGAGGGCGGGTCCGGAGAAGATACTCCGAGTTCGAGTAACTGGAAGGGTCTCTCTTGAACAGCTTTCAACCTACAAGCGCTCGGCGCTCATAGCCTACTGTCAGGATCGTTTCTTCCACGTCGAGTTCGACGAAGATGGCCTCAACCTTTTGACAATGGCGCCGTTGGAGTCGCTTCCGAGAACCTCGCCCGTCGAGGAACTGGACCGGACATTCCAGAGTCTCCTCGCCAAAGTCAAGGAGGAGGAGCGTCCTCTCGTGCAGGAGGCGTGGAAGGGTACGGTCGCAAGGTTGCGAGAGGAGGGAGTCAGCTGAAGCTCGTAAGCCTTCAGGCCCAGAACTTCAAGAAACTGAAACTCGGAAAGCCTCTACAGTTCTCAGACGGGATCATCCTCATCACGGGTCTCAACGAGAGCGGCAAGTCCACTATCCTCGACGCTATTCTCTACGCTCTCTTCGGCAGAGTGATCAGACCGAGCAAGATGCCGAGCAACGACGACATCGTCGGCTATGGCTCTGGGGAGGCACAGATCCGCCTCGACTTCAACATTGGCGAGACTACGTATCGAGTGGTCCGGGAGGTTCACAAGACCCGGCCCAATCGAGCGACCCTCTATGAGATGGGTCCAAGTGGGAGGAATCGGTCTCTCGCTAACTCTGTAAAAGACGTGACGAGCGAGATCGAACGGTTGCTGGGGGGTATCACCTACGACGAGATTGTTGCGAGTAGTGTTGTCGCGCAGAAGGATCTTGAACGGCTCATCAAGCAGAGGCTTGACGATCGACGTAAAGTCATCAACGTATTCCTCAACTTGGAGAGCTTCAACAAGGTCCAGGACCAGCTAGACACAGAGCGGACCCGCATCGAGGGAACATCCAGAACCCCGGGACAGCTGACCGTAGAACGGCAGCGCCTCGAAAACCTCCAGGAGCAATTGAAAGAATACGAGGAGACAGGAGTCCAGCTCGTCAGTCTCGAGGGAAAGGTGACTAAGTTCAAGGCCGACCAGCGGGAGAAGGAGAAGCAGCTTGCAGACACCGACTCTCTCTACAAGACGCTCAACGAGTATGAGGAGAGCCTCAAACAACGCGACTCTCTACAGCGAGAGATAGAGGACAAGAGCCTTCTCGTAAACAACCTCCAACAACAACTCTCCAGCATCGTCACCCAACAGGTCGAGCTTGAGAGAGCCGAGTCAGAGATCAAGAAGTATGGAGACCTCGCCGAGGCAGAGCGCGCAATCTCCCGGGCGTCCGAGGTTCTCGAAAAAGTTCGTGGAGCAGAACTGCAGAGAGCCCAGCTAGAGGAAAGAGAACAGAAGCTGCAGGCGCAGATAGTTGAAACGAACAGGAAGATTGCAGATATCAGTGAATCAAAACGTCTCATTGGGCCTGCGCCGCGAAGAATCTGGACCTATCTGACCGCGACGGCCGCCTCCGGTGCCGGGGCCATACTCTCATTCATCCTGCATATCCTGACATTGACAGTCGGGCTAGGTTCTCTCGCCGTGGTATCCCTCCTCCTACTTGCCCGACAAATCGCCTCTCTATCGGAGCAAGCTCAAGCGTCGAGAAAGCAACAAGAGCAACTTGCTAACGCACAACTGATAGGCTCATGGACCGATGAGCTAGCGACGGCAGGAAAGGACCAAGATATTGCGAACGGGACGATCACTCAGGGGTCCACGGAAATTCTCCGTGTCCTGAACTCCATCGAATCATACTCCAGCTATCTTCAAGGACTCGACGATCCAAAGGAAGCCGTTGAGCAGGCAACCTCGATCTACAACCAAGACAAACAATCACTGAGCGCCGTACAGGAGCGTGTAAGCATGCTCCAGAAGCTCCTGCAAGAAGAGCCTGCGCTTAAACAACGGCTCGCTCAAGCCCAGATGGATATCGCACAGGTCCAGAAGAAACTCAGAGAGACCGTCCTTCCTCCTCTTCCCAAGGGTGTCGTGTTTTCGGAAGAGCTTCTCGACGAGGCTAACCAGTTGCGGGACAGCCTCAGAGACTCCGTTTCACGGGTAAAGACCCAGATTGAAGACTCTATCACCCGGATGGTCGAGCTGAAACAGTTCATCGAAGAAAACAAGGGGCTGGGGGAACAGGTTGACGAGCAGAAACGGAAGGTCCGATTGCTAGAGAAGGACCTAGCGGTTGTCAAGTATTCTGTCAAAGGTCTTGAACAGACCTCTGAATCGTTGAGGAACCGGGTGAAGCCCCAGGTCGAACGCTACATGGGCCTAATACTCCCCGTGATCACGTCGGGACGGTACAAGGCCGTCCAGCTAGAAGAAGACTACACGGTAAGGGTCTTCGACCCTGAAGCGGGAGAGTTCAGGCCCAAAGAAGTATTCTCTGGGGGAACAGAGGACCAGCTACTGCTTGCTATGAGGTTGGCCTTCGCGCTCGCCCTCATACCGCAGGCAAAGGGGCGTAACCCTGAATTCCTGTTCTTGGACGAGCCTCTAGGAAGCTCGGACAAGGTCCGGCGAGAAGGAATACTGGCGCTGATGCGCAAAGAGTTGGCCGAGAATTTCAAGCAGATCTTCCTCATCAGCCACGTCGGCGATCTGGAGGTAGAGGCAGATACGATCATAGAGATGGATAATGGTACCGTCAGAGAAATCGTGAGTCGGAAACACTCTCTAGCGCAGCCTGTAGAGATTCCGGCTTAACAACAAGTTCACAAGAACGCATATGCACAATTTGAATGCGCCCAGCAAAGGTTAGAAGTTTGAATCTGCTTTCTTCAGTGTATTAATGCTCAGGTCTATTGTTCGTCTTCTCGGAAGAACGCTCACGGCTCTGGGAGGTATCCTCCTTCTCGCAGCCTTACTAATCCTACTGCTAGCGCTTGAAGCCCCAGGAGCTCCAAGCATCCTCTTCGTCTGGTTCATTCTCTTCATCTTCTCGGGCACACCCACACTCGCGTTGGGGAGGCTTTTTCAGTGGCTCGTACATGACGACTGGCCGAGCAAAGAGATTTTGCGAAAATGGAGGGATACATTCGCTGACATGTTTTGACTAGGTCGTGAACGCCTATATGCTCTCTCTTACAGAATCATCCTGTTGACTGGAAAGTTGTGACGTAACAGCCGCTTCGCGGCGAGCTGGACCCAAAAGACAATAGAAGGACAAACAGTTGTTCTCTCGCAACTTTCAACATTCTCAACTCTTAAACGCTGAAGAGTATCTCTTCCGCTTCAATGATGTTGATGAGAAAGGAAGTGGTAAGAGCTGGGCCGGCGCCCCTAAACCTGCCCTTTTCGCCAGGAATAAAATACGGTGATCTGATCTTTGTCTCCGGCCAAGGACCGATAGATCAGAATGGCAGAGTAGTTCCGGGAGATATTCGTTCTCAGACCAAGACGACTCTGGAGAACTTTCGGGGAGTGCTCAAAGTAGCCGGATCCAGCCTTGACCACGTACTACAGACAACGGTCTATCTCAGCAACCTTGATGATTTTTCTGGCATGAACGAGACCTACTCGGCCTTCTTCCCAGATCCAAAGCCAGCGAGAACAACAGTCCGGGCGGAACTCTTGTTCGGTATGAAGGTCGAGATTCAGGGAATAGCGCACGTACCGAAGATCTAGACTAGAGACGGGGTCAAACTCATTAAAAAGAAAGGGGTGATTGGAGGTTTCTATCATCTCCGTCCGCGTTGCGGGCCGTTAGGTAGATGCTATTTCGATGTCGATGTACCACTGTTGGACGCATACAGCCTGGCCTGAAGCCGTGTGGATATCGATCGTCCAGACGAGTGTCTGTGGACCCTTTTGCCCTGTGTTGAAGAACTGGTAGATCACGATGTTCGACATGGGTTCCTGGAAGCTCGATGTCACGGGGATCCCGTTCGGAGGGGCGAACCCGGTGATTGAGCCGTAGGCGGATCCGTTGACGTAGAATTCGACGGTGTAGGTTGGGTTGGTCGCGGAGGACACGTTGAAGGCTCCACTAAATATTGGAGGCAGGATGTATCCGGTATGGCCTGAACCGATTACTACATTCTGAGACAAGACTTGAACGTCTCCACCATTAGTGGGCGAGCAGACGAGCCGCGCTACGGGGCCACCGAATGTTGAGTTTTGGTACGTGAATGTCAAGGGCGGGGGAGGAGATGCTCGGACGACAACAGATGCAATGTAGCCTGTCAGCGCGAGCGATATCATCAGCGTCGAAATGCCGAGAATCTTCGGACTCATTTTCATATTTTCAAAACCTCTTTGGTCAATTGCATCATCGCGTCGTACTCCCTCAACCATGATTCAATGCTGCAATTTGTCCCAGAGAGCAGACTAGTCTCAACTGAAGGTATTCCTAAAAGCGAAAGCTTCCCTGCGTGAAGTCAATCACTGATGCCGAGACTTACTCTATCGCTTATCTTGACGAATGCCCACTTGGTTCGACGATGAATTGCCCGAGATGCAATGGGCCGACCGAACTTCTACTATGTTGCAAGAACGGCAACGAATTGAGAGGCTGTGACAGATGCAACGAGGTCTGGATTCTCCGGCCCACCGAGAGACAACACGGAATCACCACGAACGATTATCTCAAGACAGGCGCAAGGACGAAGAAGCCTTTCTAGCCTAGTCCTCGAAGTACTCTTCTCGTATCCTGGCCCAGCCTCGGAGCGGGGCTGCGCTGAGGGTTCTCCTGATTCATGAACCTAATAGGCGAGGCTAATGTTGGAATCCCTGACTTTGAGGCTCTGAACATGCCGCGGTGCCGAGTCTGGGAGTCCCTGACGACGTCGGCGATGCTAAGGATCGGGGCTGCCGGCACTCCATTCCTGTTGAGCAGTCGGTTCCAGTATGATGCGTTCCGAATCTTGAGGCGTCTTGATAGAATCGGGATCAGTGCTTGTCTATTGCGTACTCGCTGAGGATTGGTGCTGAACTCTTTCAGATTCGCCAGCTTCTCCAGACCGAGGGCGTGGCAGAGAGCCTGCCATTGTGTGTCGTTTCCTACAGCAAGTATTAGTTCTCTGTCTTTGCAGTTGAAGGCTTGGTATGGGACGATGCTCGGGTGAGCCGAGCCCATTCTCGGTGGCTGTCTTCCGGTGGCGAAATAGTAGCTTGCCAGATATGTCAGCCAGGAGACAATCGAATCGTAAAGTGCGATGTCGATATAGTCTCCTCGTCCAGTGACGAGCCGACGCGAGAGGCAGGCGAGTATTGCGGTAGATGCGTAGTGGCCTGCTGCAATGTCCGCCACCGGGACGCTCACTCTGATCGGCGGCCTATCCTCCTCGCCTGTCGTGCTCATGATACCGCTCATCGCGAAGGCCGTGATATCGTACCCCGGCCTATCCCGGTAGGGTCCAGTCTGCCCGAAGCCCGAGATGGAACAGTAGACGAGCGCTTTGTTTGCTCTCTGTAGGCTTGGATAGTCTAGCCTGTAGCGGGCTAGGGTCCCGGGACGGAAGCTCTCGACGAGAATGTCAGAGTCCTGGACTAGTTTGCGAATTATCTTCTGTGCCGTAGCCGTCTTGAGGTCTAGCGTGACGCTCTTCTTTCCACGGTTGAGGCTGATAAAGTAGTAGCTGAGACCATCGACAAACGGCGGCCCCCAAGCACGGGTCTCATCCCCGGTCCCCGGCTTCTCGATCTTGATCACCTCCGCGCCGAGATCAGAGAGTATCATCGTACAGAAGGGTCCAGCAAAATCCTTGGTCAAGTCAACGACTCGCAGTCCTTTGAGGGGCAGGGCCATGTGCTTATCTCGGACTCTGACCTGATTAATGCCTAGCTTGATACCGAGCCAGCCCCTCGCTACTGGAGAAAAGCCTCTGGCCGAGGTCGTCGTGGAGGGCGAGCTGTCACCGTTCGAGCATGAGGCTCTCTACCGATTACTCCGTAAGAGCTTCAAGGTCGAACAACCGTCATACAGGGAACTCTCGGACGAGGACCTCGCGGCCCGGGTCAACGTGGTATTCCACTATCCCTATTCGAGGACGATCTTCACCGATGTTCTTCAGGAGAACTGGCGGGACCTCAAGGAACTATTCAAACAGATCACATATCGTCGAGGGAGAGCGGGCGCTGCCTTCACCTTAACATTCATCGCGCCGGAGATTCGGATTATCTTCAGGTCTGGAGCGCTCAGTGAGAAGGAGTTGGGTTCTGCGCTCGACCAAGTCGGACACCTGACCATGATCGTCTCACACATGTTGCGTCCCGACAAGATGGACAAGCCGGTTGAGAAGATCGAGACCGTGTACGACAAAGGGTCTGATAGATGGCACGAGTTCCAGGCCTCCAGCTCAACCGACGAGAGGTATGTCTTCGACGAGACCCTGTCTCGCTGGGTCCCGGCTGCAAAGTAGAGCTACAATGAAGGGCGAGTTTCTCCCGCGCGCTCACTCCAGGCGGCTCGGCGAGCTTGATAGGTCCAACTGGAAAATCTTAGAGTCTGAGAGCGACTTCGGCCGGATAGACCCGGGAATAAGAGAGATCGTCGCGATGTTGAACGAGAAGGGCTACACTACATTCTCGTCGTGCAGCGGTGGACATCAGACTAATCCTCGATGGAGAATCAACCGTCACGAGAGCGGCTATCTCGCCTTCTCCCCACCCTCCAACGTCGCGTTCAATCTCTACTTCGCACTCCGGAAGAAGAACAGGGCCTTCGCGTTCGAAGCACAAGAAGTGGTCGACAACGGCGACGGCGGAGACAGAGAAACCATCTGCACTAGGTTCTACTGGCAATTATACGATGACAAGAGGGCGAAACTGGAATACTACAACAGACTCTTCAAACAGATGAAGACAATCATCGCCGGCCTTCCGAAAGCACCGGCGAATGGAAGAGGGGCTCTGAAGAATCTCCTCGGACCCGACCATCCGACCGGATTGAGGATCGTTGAGAAGCAGATGAAAAGATTCAACACCGGCTGAACAGTAGCGGGAGAGGCTCCGCACCGCGAGTTTAAAACACGCGCCACCTTCGAGCCCCTCGGATTCGCATGAGCACCAAGGCCTTGTCGTCTGACTACAAAGCTCCCGGCGGAAAAATGCTCAGAATCCGAATCAGAGAAAAAGACGGACGTATAGAATCGGCTAAAATCTCCGGCGACTTCTTCCTCATCCCCGAGGAGAGTTTGTCAAAGCTGGAGAAGATGCTGGAGGATGCGAGGCTGGACGAGAAAGAGCTAGGGCTCCTGGTGGACCGTTTCTTCCGCGGGACGAAGGCTCAGGGTCTCGGCGTCTCGCCTGACGATTTTGTCAAGGCCATACTATCAGCCAGGACCGGTGGATGATGAGTGACTGAGACCTGGCGTCTGCTCGACACTGAGTATCCGGATGATCCTTTCATGAACATGAGCGTGGAGGAGGCCATTCCTAGAAGCGTGGGTGAGGGGGAGGCTCCAAACACTGTCCGGTTCTGGCACAACTCCAACACGATCGTGTTAGGCTGTTTCCAGTCCGCGGACCTCGAAGTCAACTATGACGCGTGCAAGGAGACAGGGACCCAAGTCGTCCGGCGTTTCACGGGGGGCGGGGCTGTCTATCATGATGCTGGTAATCTGAACTATGCGATCTCGCTCAAGAAGGGCCACCCGCTCGTACCGGACAATGATCTCCAGCTGGTCTTCCAACGACTCTCCGAGGGGACGGTCGAGGGTCTGAGGAGTCTCGGGGTACGCGCTGAGTTTCAGCCCATCAACGACATCCAGGTGGACGGCAGGAAGGTGTCCGGGGCTGCTGGGAGCGTGAGGTGGGGGACGGTCTTCCACCACGGCTGTATCCTGGTGGCTTCGGACCTGGCTATTCTCGGGAGGGTGTTGAACGTGCCCGGTGTCAAGCTGGCCGACCGGCACGTCGCGAGCGTCCAGAAGCGAGTGACGACTGTCCGCGACGAGCTTCAGAAAGATTTGACGACCAGAGACGTGAGGGATGCGATTGTCCGTGGAATCGAGCGCTCCTACAACGTACGGCTTGTGGAGGGCCAGTTGTCGAGTAGTGAGCTGTCGTTGGCGAAGGAGCTGTACGACAGTAAGTACAACACTTCCCAGTGGAACCTTGAGAGATAATCCGCGAAGATTTGACAGGGCCGTGTCCCTGACTGAGACGCAGTAGAAAAAATAAAACTGGGACGCAGTAGAAATAGTCGGGTCGCCTTTTCTATCCAACGCTGGCAATATACTGCTAAGCGGCATGTCCCTCAGGCTGATTGAACTACGCTCGTTGGTTGTCCCGGTCAGCCAGTTTGCTGCGTGGCCAATCTTCTTCCTGCTGACCTCCGCAATCTCTCAGCAGCCCGCATACTTCCTTGCCCTGCTCCTGGTCTTGGCGGCTGACGTTTTTGATACTTCTCCGCGGAACAAGGCGCTGGTCCGAGACCTGATGGCAGGGGCCGCGACAGCACTGTTGGCAATACTGCTCAACGACCACGATGGCCTGATCTTTGGCGAGATAGTCGCCGTGGTCGCCGCGTCAAGACTGATCCAGAAGATCTTCTAGCCGACCCAGACCAGTCGTCAAGGTCTCATCTACACATCTAATGTAGATAACTTTCTTGAACCACTGTTTTGCGCCAGGTTCGTTGATAGGATATGCCAATAGTCAGGGTCTTGATGTATGGTGGGCGGAGCCAGCAGCAGAAGGACGATCTAGCCCGGGCGATTACGGACGCGGTCGAGAACATCGCGAAGGCGCCTAGAGATCAGACGATTGTTGTGTTCCAAGAGGTTGCGAAGGAGCACTACTATATTGGAGCGAAGAGAGCGTCCTAGTGCAAACTAGCCAACTTCCAAGAGCATAGTTTGAGAGTAGTACTCTGTTGGTAACGCGCGACTCAGACCTAATACTCCTTGGTATGATATTGGTCGTTGTAGGCGCCGCGCTGCACAGTTTGAATGGTAGCAGGTACGCCATCTACTTTGGAAACATATTCGGTATGCTGAACTCTTCTGGGTAGCAGGACTGGTAGTAATCACGGTAGGATTGTTCAGGTTTGTCAGAAGGGTAGAAGCACGCCTCGCAACTTGAACATGGCTACGAACAACGTCTAGTCTAGCTTCTGGGCCAACCATCTAATCCCGACAATTGCGGCTGTTCGTTAGCCCATTTTTCGGACTAATTGTATAATTAGCAGACTGGTCGAGTCGGCCGTTCGTGCCCAAACCGCTTCCCTACAAGTACACTGTCCTAACCAACACCACCATCGGCGCCTTCATGTCCCAGCTGGACGGCAACATAGTACTCATCGCCCTCCCGACTATCGTCCGGCAGCTTCCAGGCACCACCGCTCTGGACGCGCTCTGGGTCTTGATGGGCTACATCCTCATGACCGCAGTAACACTGCTCACGTTCGGCCGGTTGGCGGACATATACGGCAAAGTCCGGCTCTACAACGCAGGCTTCGCGATCTTCACCATCGGCTCGGGGCTCTGCAGCCTATCACAGAGCGGCAGCATGCTCGTAGGCTTCCGCCTCGTCCAGGGGATAGGCGCAGCACTCATCTGGTCAAACAACGTCGCAATCATCACAGACGCCTTCCCAGCAACAGAGAGAGGACAGGCCATCGGCATCAACCTCGTCGCAGGCGTTAGCGGCTCCGTGATAGGTCTCATCCTCGGCGGAATCCTGACCGTCAGTCTGGGTTGGCAGTCGATCTTCTGGATCAACCTGCCGATAGGCGCGTTCGCTACTTTCTGGGCCCACCTCAAACTCCGAGAGCTCGGAACGTTCAAGCATGAGAAGATAGATCCTGCCGGCAACGCTCTCTTCGGCGGCGGATTATCCCTCTTCCTCGTCGGTCTGACGCTGGGGGCTCTCGAGGGTTGGACCCTGATCGAGGTCGCGATGATCGCGCTAGGCCTCGCGATGCTCGTAGGATTCGGAATAGTAGAGGTGCGAGTGCAGACTCCGATGATGGACCTGAAGCTCTTCAATGTCAGACCCTTCACCGCGGGTATAGTCAGCAACTTTCTCGCCTCCATCGCGAGGGGCGGGACCGGCCTCGTCCTCACGCTCTACTTCCAGGGCGCGCTATTGTACGACGCGTTCACCTCTACTTCCAGGGCGCGCTATTGTACGACGCGTTCACCGCGGGGGTTCTGCTAATACCCTTCGCCGTCGCATTCGTCACAGTGGGACCCTTGAGCGGCTACCTATCCGACCGGTACGGGGCCCGGGGCTTCACAACGGCCGGTATGCTTGTGTCCGCCGTGGCCTACTTCCTGTTCGCGGCCCTACCCAAAGACGTGGCGTATGGCACGCTTGTCATTCCGATGATACTTGCCGGGGCCGGAGGCGGCATGTTCGTAGCCCCCAATATGAGTTCGATCATGAACGCGACACCTGTGACGAGGAGGGGGGTCGCGTCTGGAATGTCCGCCACGCTCGTCACGACGGGGGTTCTGCTCAGCCTCTCCATCACCTTCGCAATAATGGCCACCAGCATTCCACTCAATACCCTCCAGGCGATCTTCGCGGGAGAAAACGTCGGCTCTACCTCGAACGTCGATCTGTTCGTCGGTCCCATGCGCATCATCTGGCTGGTAATGGCAGCCGTGAGCCTCGCCTCGGTCATCCCCTCAGCGCTGAGAGGACCCAAGTTTGTAGGAGTCTCTGAATCAACTCTCGGAACCGCTCGCCCCACGATGAAAGGCGTAGACTAGTAGGCCTGGCTGCGGTTGTCTTCCGACGCGTATTCTCAAGAATTAATTATCTGACCGTTATTACGGGATCAGTATGGTGCTTGTCGCCAAGGACATCGTCGAGAAAGACTTCCTCTCTCTTCCAAGGAACACGACAGCATTGGAGGCTGCGCGGCAGATGAAGGCCAAGAGTCACGGTTTCGTAATAATCGCGGCGGAGGGCGGCAGTCCCGAGGGCATCGTCACCGAGTGGGACTATCTTGCCAAGATTGTCGCTGAATCGAGAGATCCCGGGAGGGTAAAGCTAGGCGAGATCATGACCGGAGAGCTTGTCGCGGTCGACGCGAACGAGGGCCTGGACCAGGTGGCCCAGGTGATGGCTCAGAAAGGAATACGGCGAGTCCTAGTGATCAAAGATCACAAGGTGCTTGGTGTGATCACTGCGAAGACGATGCTGTCACGGCTGAAAGAATACGTCGATCGCGTATCGTCACAGATAGCACGGCTACAATCACCCATGTTCTAGACACGCGACCCATGACTCAATAATCTGACCATGATCATCCTCCACCCAAGGGTCGCCCCATGAAAGGAACGAATCTTAGGCCAGGTCCATGTTTACCCGCTTCGCAATCTCGACTGTCATCCCTTCACGATTCCAGCTCTGCGCTTTCCCCGACGTAATAGGACAAAAACCAGGGAAATGGCAATCGCTGTGGCGGCTACCGCTCCGATGGCAACAGCCTCAAGCACGAGATAGGTGTTGATCGAGCCGGGAGGGCCGACCTCGGTCACACTTATCTCGACGGTCTTATCATGATAGCTCGGGCTCCCAGAGTCAAACATGTTGTTGAAGATCATGGAATACTCCGAATAGTTTCCTGTGTCCCACTCGAAATTGAATGTACCAACTACTGCCCCAAAGACCTTGAATCCGGAAAGCTCACTGCCGATTGTAAACATGATGTCATTGGTGGAAAGATCACAACAGCTTTTCACCGTTAAGCTGCCCGATGCGTGAGTATGTGGATATCCGAGACGCCCCCCAGAAGCTGCTGAGCTGTCTCCAGCTCTCACAGGATAGGATTACGTGTAGGATGTCTGTGCTGGTTCAAACCATGAGGCCAGTCCGGAGCCAAGCGGTGCCAACAACATCAGCAAGATGGCTCCAGACAAGCAGCGATTAGTATTCATGTCTAGGAGCGCTACTCAGCGCAGTCTATTATGTTGAGGGCATGACGATAGAAACCGTAACGCCGAGTTTGCTTTTCCTTGATCCAATACTCTGTGCGCGATCCTTCTCTCTATAGTATCGCTTAGATGCCGGATTTCTGTCTCCCAGTAGACCGTCTCAGCTTCTCTCGACCGGATCCTTCCCTTCCAGGAAATGATGTGGAAGTAGTGTATTCTCTGCCTCTCGCCATTCGACGCAGTATAAAGACGGACATGTAGAGGCGAAGTCTTCTCGACTCTTATCCCGAGCTCCTCTCTCATCTCTCTCCTCAGAGCCTCATCCAATGATTCACCAGTCTCTACGTGTCCGCCGGGCAGAAGCGCTAGACCCGGGTCCGCCTCATCGTCGGCCCGTCTCTTCTCGACGAGGACAGCACCACTGCGTGTCAGAACTCCGCTAACACACTCAGCAACACTCCTAGGCGAGCCGGGAGCAGAAGCTATTCGCCGACCTCTAACATCCATTTCGCAGGCAACCCCCTAAGATTCTCTCGATTCATTTGAGCCAGCAAATCGGTCTATGCTCGCTAAAGTGCCGCTCACAGAACTTGGACCTGCACCCTTTGCACCGTTTTAAGAAAGTGGTTTCCTTGCACCCCTCGAAGTCACAGTGGATGACAATTGGTGTCATTGGGAATATTGACCGCGCGGGAGATTAAAGTAAGAGACCAGAGAAAATAGAGGTTGGCGGCGAAAATCGAGCCTTTCTGAGGACACAACGAGCATAGCCACTATTGCGAGTGCGGCTGATCTATTCAGAGATTCCTAAACGACAACCCGTCCGTTACTTTTGGTTAGGTCTTTTGCGTTTGCGAAATCAGTATGTTATAGGTATGCGCGCTACAATCGGACAATACGACGCTTCCGTTCTCTGGCAGTTGTTGACCTTGGCCCACGTAGTAGCGGTTTGACCATATTGAAGTTCCGTCTGACTGGAAATGAACCGTGGCATATCCGTTCGCGCTCCCACTATTGACGAGATAGAAGGAGAAGCTCACGGTCTGAGTGCAAGTCTGGGCGGTGATATAGAAAGCAATATCGTTGCCCGAACCGCCGGAGACACTGAAGCTTCCATAGAGTCTGTCTCCGTTTGACAGAGTAAAGGAAAGTTCCTCAGTGTTCCCACCACTCACGACAAAGGATTTGGTGGCACTTATTCCCGCCGCGGTGTAGGACACAGAAACAGATTTCGAGGAAAAAGTCGAAAAGCTGTTGTCGAATGTTAGTACGTACGTTCCGGGCAGCGTCGTGGTATAGTCGAACGTGCCGGAATTTGCAACTATATGATCGTTGACTGGGATTGAATACTGTGGGTTGGTGATAGCTTGAGGTATATTGATAGAAGTTGCTTGGATGTTGGGTTGCTGTGCGGCTTGGTAAACTACCGTGCCTCCAATGCCGCCGCCAAGTATCGCCACAACGACAATTACAATTATCATCGCCAAACTTAGTCCCTTGAAAGTCTTTTTTGACTGAGATGGCGACGGAGAGGGTTGAGGCTGGGTCAAGGCATTAGCCCATTCCCGCTGGCGGTATTAAACGAATCGGAGTTAGAGCTTTTCCACAACGATTGTTGCGGACTCTTTGCAGGGGAAGCATCTCCCGCCCCAGCAGAAGGTGTTTGAGGTGCATTGGAATTATCTTCCAGATCTGTGGTAGTAAGGCGATTACTGGGCCCGATAATTTCTGGGCAATAGATGGGATTGGGTGTCCGGGAAGGGGTCGCGAGAGAGAGCGTCTCTGGGTCATCGGACACCCTCATTTCGGAATCGTCACGGTTGTGTGGAACTCTTTTTCCGGGGCAGAGGGTAGAGATACAGATAGGCTACACCAATTAGCACGAAAGGGAGTGCAATCGTAACCACAAGCCAGTAATTACGTGGATCGACAAGACCTAACCAGATTAGGATGGCTCCCCCTATCAAAATCGCCCCCCACGCCGTAGTGAGGATTCGTACGACACGCCAACTACCGGTTCGACGCTTCAAGTCTTTGTTGCCTACATGAAAACTGGAAAACTCGGAAAAAAGATTGCTGGTCAGTAGCTCCAAGCCAAGAGAAGAATGAGACCAGAGAACAACATCCCCAGAGAAAAAAAGTGGGACCAGTCATTTGTTCTGGCTCCCTACACCTGCGATTGTCCCCGCCCTGGGGATGATAGGTTCTCTGGCTAGGTCACGACGATTGTGACTTTGAGATTTGCTGGAATGTTCCCGTAGTAGTTGGCCGGATTACGTATCTGTACGAGTCCCTGATATGTTCCGACGCACTGGGCGGCCGGTACGAGACAGGTGGCGGTCAATGTGACAGTGTCAGGGGTCGAGCTGCAGGATGCGAAGCTGGAGGGACCGACTGAGAGCGCAATGTTCACCGTGCTTTCGTGGGCTACTAGTATGACGTTCGTGGTGCTCGGGTCGCATGTGAACGAGTCGATGGCACTGCCCTGGCCCGCGGTCGCGGCGAATGTTATGGTGAGCGGATTTGTCGCCCACGTCGACTTGGGAGCACTCGACTGGACGAATCCCACGGCCATGTAGGCTCCGACCATGACGAGGCTTATCGACAGCCCCACGATGAGATGTGGTAGATATCGTCTGATAAGAGACTGCATTTTCAAAACCGCGCTTAGCCGTTCCTGAACATTTAAGACCTTCTCCGGGCAGAGGGCGAGTTTCGACTGTCCCAGCCTTCTCTGGATATCACTCATTGGCTTGAGCGAGCGAAAGCTATTTTCACTCTTCGAGAGCATGAGGCATGGGCTGGAACCCACACTTCTACTAGCCACGATCCCCAGCCAGGCCCTTCATGGGACACTGGCGGTCCGAGACAATGCTAGGTGGCTATCTCATCTACTCCGTGTCGCATCCGCGCACGGATCACTAGCAGCATCAGAATCGAGGTCGGCAACAGCCAACCTAGAAGAATCAGAGCCAGCAGATCAAACATTACTCTCCCACTCCACCCGACAATTCATCCGCCTGGAATCTGGTGATATAAACTATTTTCAAGAAAGTCTGTCTTTGCAGTCAAGATTCCGGGTCAGGTCACGGTTACTGTTATGACAATCTTCTCATTGGCCGGTATGTCCCTGTAGCTGCCAGGCTCGCGTATCTGGACGAGCCCCTGATATGAGCCCTTGCAGAGCGTCGCTGAAACGAGGCAGTGGGCGGTGAACCTGACCGCCAGGGAGGCGGAGCCGCAGAAGCTGAAGCTGGACGGGGTGGCTGTGAGGCTCATCCTCAGAGGATTGCTGACGATGACTCGAAGGATGATCCCTGACACGACAGCACTGCACGTGAACGAGCCGGGAGCGCTACCCGTGCCGGTTGCAGCTGGGAAGGTTATGTTGATGGGAGCCGACACCCAGGTGGCCTTGGGAGACGCTGCATAGGCGAACCCGGCTGACGCGTAAGCTACGAGCATGATGCCAGTTATCGTGAGCCCTACCAGGATCTGCGGTAGAAAGCGTCCAACGAGACGTAGCAACTAAGAAAGGCGGGGATCGTCTGGAAATTAAGCATATCGGAAAAACAGGCCCGGCTACTATAGCCTAAGCTTGCCTAGGCTATTCTTTTATCACTTTTTCATCCATGATGAAAGGAGGCGTTTGAGGGGCATTGGAATATCCCCCAGAACTGGGGTAGTAAGTGCGACTACTAGGCCCAACAATTTCTAGGGAATAGATGGGATTGGCTGTCCGGGAAGGGTGCGCAGATAGCTGCTCTGGCTAGGTCACGACGATGGTGACCTTGAGATTGGCTGGAATATTCCCGTAGTAGTTGGCCGGATTACGTATCTGTACCAGTCCCTGATAGGTTCCGACGCACTGGGCTGCCGGTACGACACATGTGGCAGTCAATGTGACAGTGTCAGGGGTTGAGCTGCAGGATGTGAAGCTGGGGGGTGCGATTGTGAGTGCGATGTTTACCGTGCTTGCGTGCGCTACTAGCATGACGTTCGTGGTGCTCGGGTCGCAGGTGAACGAGTCGATGGCACTGCCCTGGCCCGCGGCCGAGGCAAATGTAATGGTGACCGGGTCGGTCCCCCAGCCCGCCTTTGGAGCGGCGCTCTGGATCGGTCCAACGGACACGTAGGCTCCGACCATGATGACGGTTATTGCTAGCCCCGCGATGATATATGGCAGATATCGTACGATGAATGACTGCATTTTTCAAAACCGCGCTTACCGTTCCTGAAGATTAAGATTTCCCGGCCCCGGCCCGGAGGCGAGTTTCGATTGTTCCAGCCTAACTATAGCCTAAGCTCTCCTAGGCTATTCTTTTATCACCTTTTCATCCACCACAACAGATAGACCCGTCGTCGGGCACGAAATGAAGCGGAGAGCCCGATAACGACCCTTCTAACATAATAGGAGTGTGATCGAAGCTTGAGATGAGTCGCCTGATGACGCCGCGCGAGGCCATCCTAACAGGCCTGGTCCTCAGCCTCCTCGCCCTCCAGTCTCTGGTCCTGGTAATTCTCGTATTCTTCCCCTACCTGCCTGACCCTGGGCTTGCCGCTTTGAACGCGCAAGTCTACGAGCTGCTCGCTCCCTTGTCGACCGTGTTACTTCTCGGTCTCCTCTACGCCTGGCTGGTCAGGCTAGGTACAAGAGAGGCTCGGCGTCGATGGGGCTGGTTCAATCTGTTTGTCCGATTTATTTCTGAACCGTTCCTGAAGGTAGTATCATCAATCAAGACCACGTCTCTGTCCAATGCTGCCAAAACTCTCAAGATCCTCTCGCATCCTAGGCTGACGCTCGCCATTAGCCTATGCGTCAGCACACTCCTAGCTTTCACGCCTTATCGGCCGGATCTAAACCCGACAGGAAGCTTGGTCGGAATCGACAGCCCCCTCTACTTGGGCTGGATCGGCCAAATGCTCGCGCGGCCATTGC
>Ga0209159_1000598_pt1 | contig 32300 bp, 15 predicted proteins | sample GraSoiAngelo_144_FD_185901 | JGI IMG/M metagenome (GOLD analysis project Ga0209159, IMG submission 185901) | Grasslands soil microbial communities from the Angelo Coastal Reserve, California, USA - 14_1009_02_40cm (SPAdes) (version 2) | ecosystem: Environmental > Terrestrial > Soil > Grasslands ...
CCGAAAGACGCCAGCGGCAATCCGTTGTCGGGGCGGACGGTCAGCTGGGGAAGCAGCAACACGGCAGTCGCGACGGTGAGCGCGAGCGGGCTCGTGACTGGGGTGACGGCGGGCGCGGCGACGATCACGGCCACAAGCGAAGGACAGAGCGGCACGGCGACGGTCACGGTGAGCACGGTGCCCGTGGCGTCGGTGACGGTGAGCCCCAGCACGGCGTCGGTGCAGGTGGGCCAGACGGTGCAGCTCACCGCGACGCCGAAAGACGCCAGCGGCAATCCGTTGTCGGGGCGGACGGTCAGCTGGGGGAGCAGCAACACGGCAGTTGCGACGGTGACCGCGAGCGGGCTGGTGACGGGTAAGGCCGCGGGCACGGCGACGATCACGGCCACGAGTGAAGGAAGGAGCGGCCCTTCCACTATCACTGTCACACCGGTGCCAGTGGCCTCGGTCACGATCACCCCGGCTACGGCGACCATTCAGACAGGGCAAACGGTGCAGCTCACGGCGACGCCGAAGGATGCGAACGGCAATCCCCTCACCGGGCGTACGGTGACGTGGGCCAGCAGCGCGGCGAGCGTCGCGAGTGTGAATGCGACTGGTCTCGTGACAGGGATCGTCGTCGGGATGGCGACGATCACCGCGACGAGCGAGGGGCAGAACGGCACGGCGGCAATCACGGTCACGGCACCGGCGAGCGGCGGGACGCCGGATCCGACCGTGCTGCTCGTGGCAACGACCGCGCAGGTGCCTCTCACCACCGCGTACGATGCGCTCAGGGTGCCCGCGCTCGCCGCCGGCGGCTGGTATCTCGACCCGACGACGGGGGTGAAGATCTACAAGCTCACCTCCGGCACGTTCCCGACGTCGAGTCCCAACTGGGGGCATGACTACTCCGAGGGCGGGGACGAGGTGTCCCTGCCGTACAACGGCAACACGCGCGCCGTGCTGGTACGGCAGAACGGCGGCGCGTGGTGGCTGGTGGACTTCACGCCGGGCGGGGGCGTCGGCAACGGACGCCAGCTTGCGGGCCGGCTCGCTCCCTGTTTTGACCAGTCCTTCTCATTCTCGAACAACCCGGCCACGCCGTATTACGCCTATGTCAGCGACTGCAGCGCCATCATCCGCTTCGATATCCGCACGATGACGGAAGCCCCCGGCAACGGCTGGCCTATCAGCGAGAGCAACGCTTGCTGGCTGCAGCAGAGCGAGAACGACGGGTTGTTCACCTGGTTGCGCGGGCAAAGCGGCCCCACGGTGGCCGCGTTCGAACCGGCCACCAACACCCTGAAGACCTACACGAACTCGGGCGTCAATGAGCCGCGCATCGACCGGGCGGGTCGCTACATCGGGCTGTCCATGAACTCGCCGCCCGAAGCCCTGTTCGTGTGGGATTTCACCACCAATAACATCATCTGGCAAACGAGCGGCGATCCCGGGATTCCCTTCTCGCACAACGCCAGCCTGCGGCGGCGCTGGTTAGTGGTGGACTGGAACTCGAGCTCGCCGCACCAGTACGCGATGTTCACCCCCGACGTGCCCAACTCGGGGCAATACATCGGCGGTCCCGCCAACGCCAACGACTTTTACGGCAATGGGAACTGGATTCAACATCCGGCCGATCTCAACGACCAGTGGGCGGTGTTCAGCACGATGGAGGGGCTGCAGTCGAGCGGCAGCGGTTGGCTGGCGCCCGGGGGGATGGTGCTGATCACCCCGAACGGGCAGCGGCGCCTGCTGGGGCATCCCTACAACACCGGGACGAACTACACCTTCTATAGCTTCGTGCGGTTTGCGCCGGACGGGCGGTACGTCCTGTTCACCTCGGACATGGACGGCTCCGGCCGCAATGACGTGTTCCTCGCCGAACTCCCCATCCGATAGGGATGACGATCAGTAGCTGGCTCTCCCCCGGGGCGGCTCCGTTCCCGCGGGTAGCTCACGGGTCGACCGGCGCACGTACTCCCGGTACGGCCCGGGGAGCATCACGCGCACGAATTCCTTGAGACGCCGGACGAGTCGTGCCCGCCCCCAGCCGCGGAAGCGCGCGAGCTCGCGCACGCGGGATGCGGGAGTGGTAGCCTTCAGGCAGTAGCGTCCCAGCACCCAGCAGCCGCCGACGCGCTCGGGAACAGGCGTGGGCTCGGACGTGAACAGATAGTGGAGCCCGGCGACTGCAGCGGACTGGAGCACCACCGGGGAGATGTCACCGCCGGGAACCGACGCGACGGTGCAGGGCTCGCCCAGCAGATCGGCGAGACGATCGCAGCTCGTGCGCCACTCGCCGACCATCTGGTCGAGGGTCTGCTCCCGGAAGATGTGGGGGTGGGTGCGCGAGTGGCTGCCGATGATATGGCCTGACCGCCGCAGCGAGCGGATCCCCGCGGCGTCGAGGAAGGTGCGCTCCCCGATGCGACTGGTGATGATGAAAAAGTGGCCCCGCCAGCCGCGCCGGGCCAGCTCATCGCCCACCTCCAGCGCGCTCTTGCCGCCGTCGTCGAAGGTCAGCACCAGATGCCGGCCCGGCGCCGTCGGGTCGATCGCGGTTACGAGCTCCGGTCGGAGCGAGACTCCGGCGAATGCGTCGAGGTGGCGCCGGAAAGCCGCCCGGCCGAGGGTGTAGGCGGAGGCGCCGGGGGATTGAACCCCCGACTCGTAGGGCGTGTCCGTGATATCGTGGTAGGCGAAGCTCGCGACCGCAGGCACGCCGCCTCAGCGCGACAGCGGCAGCTCGGCATGCCGAGCCTGGCGTTCCGAGCCCACGAGGAGCTCCCCGAGGGCCCGCAGGAATCCGAGCCCGTAGCTCACGTGCATGACCGGGAACACGAGTGCGAGGGCGACGGCGCCGCGGAAGCCTGCGTGGCGCCCGGCGGTGATCGAGCACGCCAGCACGACGAGCAGATAGGCGGCGGCCGTCGCACCGAGCAGCAGGCCGGCCAGGCCGACCCAGGGGCTCAGGGCGGCGGTCGCCGCCAGCAGCAGCACGAACGCGGGTGGGACGAGCTGCCGGGCCGTCATCACGGCCCCCACCTTGCGGGCTACGAGCGGCTTGGAGTAGCCGTATTGGTAGTACATCCGGGCTACCTGCGAGAGCGAATCCCGGGCGAAGTAGTGGGAGACCACGTTGGGCGAGAGCAGGATGCGCCCCCCACGCTTGATCAGCCGGGCATTGAACTCGCTGTCCTCATCCCGCGCCAGTTGCTCATCGAACAGGCCGACCCGCTCGAACGTCTCGCGGCGACAGCAGAAGAACGCGATCGTATCGACCCAGCGGGGTTGCCGCGAACCGATGCGGAAGTAGGCGTTGCCGACGCCGAAGGGGTGCGACATCGCGATCGCGATCGCCCGTCCGATGGGCGTCTGGTTCCCGGGCACCGTGATCAGCACGCCCCCGACGCTGTCTGCGCCGGTTCGCTCGAGGGCGGCGACGAGCTCGCTGATGTAATTCGGCGGGTAGACGACGTGGGCGTCCATGCGTAGCAGGATCTCGCCCCGGCTCGCTCGGATGCCGATGTTCAGGGCGACTGGCTGGATGCGCCGGGGATTGTCCAGGACGCGGATGATCGGCTGTCGGGAGACGTAATCGTCGAGAATCGCCCGCGTGCGATCGTCGCTCTGACCGTCCACGACCAGCACCTCGAGCCGCTCGCGGGGATAGTCGCTCGCGAGGATCGAATCCAGGCACCGCGCAATGTAGCGCTCCTCGTTCCGGCACGGCACGATGACCGACACGACGGCGAAGCGCCTGGCTGCCGTGCTCATGCGCGCATCGCCTCCGCAGGGGGGGCAGGGGGGGCGGGGGGGATCCGAGCCGCCGCGCCGGACCGCGCTCCGAAGTACCGGCGGGCAAGCGCGGCCCGCACCGCCCCGGCGACGTCTCCGACCCCCTGGACCCATTCGCCCACGGCGGGCCAGCGGTCGTCTCCGCTCCACGTCTCGCTCCGTGTGCCGTGGGGTTGCGGCCCGAGAACCTCGCGCAGTCCCTGCAGGATGCTCGGATAGGGCTCCGGGCACCCCGGAGGGGGACCCGCGGCGACGTAGAGCAGGCGTTTCACGTCCCCCCAGAGCCAGCGGAGCGTCACTCCGGTCTCGTAGCGCGTGGGCGGCTCGATGGGCGCACCGCGCAGCAGGTCTACCCACAGCTTCGGGAAGTCGACGCCGGATGCCACGGCCAGTTCCAGAGAGCCCCAGAACCGTCCGTTCACTTCGATGAGACACGGTTCGGCAGCGCCATCGTCGCGGAACTCGACCATCGCCGGGCCATGCCACGCCAGGGCGGAGAGCAGCCGGGCCGCCGCCGCCTGGAGGCGCGGATCGAGCGCCGTGGAGCGTCGCAGACTGCTTCCCGAGCCCGACGGCCGGACGTCCCGGATGCGCTCGTGCGCAAACCAGGCGACAGGCTCGCCGCGGTCGCACAGCGCGAACACTCCCTTCCCCCGTCCCGACACGATGCCCTGAATCACCGGCCAGAATTCACCCTGTCGGCAGGCGCGCACTCCTGCCTCGAGGTCGTCGGCGTTCTGCACATACCGGGCTCCGTGGTCCGCCAGGAACCGCTCGCCGTCCCAGAAGTCGCTGAAGCGGGGCTTGAGGATGCAAGGGTACCCCACGGCCTCGGCGGCAGTGTGACAGTCGGCGAGCGACTGCGGGAACCGTGTGGGTGGGATCCTCAGCCCGCAGGCTTGGGCCAGCTCCAGCGTGCGCGCCTTGTTGAAGGCGCCGACGAGCATCGCTTCGGGACCGCAGCCCAGCGTCATCCCCAGCGCTTCCCACTGCTCGCGCTCCGCGTTGCACAGCCCGCAGGAACGCTCCCGCTGGGGCAGCACGACGTGGACCCGCCGCTGCAGCGCCCACGCGCGCAACGCTGCGAACGCCGGACCCGTCTCGCCGGCCAAGCGGAAATGGGCGCGGCAGTAGCGCGACCAGGCTGCAAGCGGCCGACGGTGGGGACTCGCCACGTAGACTACGTGCCCAGCCCGGCCGAGCGACCGCACGCAGGCAAGCGCCTGGGTGGTCTGTCCATCCAGAACCAGGATGCGCTCGACTGTCACTGCCGCCGCTCCGCCCTTGCGATCAGGGAACGGCACTGGGCGCTCCCAGGAGGTCTGGCTGACGGCCCCGAGACGTCGCGACCGAGCGGTAAACAGCGATCACCTGCTGCGTCGTCTGCCGCTCGTCGAGGTCGGTCACGGTATCGCGGCCGGCGATGCGCTGGCCCCGCCGCAGCACGCGCTCGAGCGCGGCGGCGATGGTCTCAGGCCGCTCATCGGCGCACAGCTCGCAGCCCTCGATGCCCCGGAGGCGCAGCGGCACGTCGCCGACGGGGACCGAGACCACCGGGAGATTGCAGGCCAGCGCCTCCTTGACGGTGTTGGGTGACCCCTCCTGCGCCGACGGGAATACGAGCACGTCGCACGCATTCATGAGCAGCGGAATGTCGGTATGGGGCGTGCCCCAGGCGACCACCAACTCGGCGGGCGTTGACTGGTTGAGGATGTCAACCGCCTGCCGCGCCAGGGGGTGTCGCTTGCGCGGGTCCGCGGGGTTCCCGACGAACAGCACCAGGCGCTTGTCGAGCGCCAGGCCGAGGCGACCCCGCGCCTCGTCTCGGGGGATCACGCGGAACAGGTTCAAATCGAGACCCGACGGGATGACGTGCGGCCGCACGGAGCGGGGGAGGTAGTCCTTCATGTGCTCCGAGACGACGATGGCCGCGTCGGCCCAGCGGGCGACAATGCGGCACGCCAGCTGGAGCACCCTGCCGGCCAGCGTGATCCCGTCCCAACCCACGATGCCTTGCACATCGTCTCCCCGGAACGTCACGACCAGCGGCAAGCGCTTCGGCAGCGCCAGCAGTCCGCTCATGCCGAATTGGGCGTGCACCAGATCGTAGCTGTGCTGCGCTATGCGGCGACGCGCGCGCACCCAGGCCCGCACGTAGTTCCACGGGTTCTTGGCCCCCTTGAAGTGGAACACGTCCACATGCACGCCCGCCGCCTGGAGGAACTCCGCTTGCCGCTTGATGAAGTACGTGGTACGGGGACGGCCGTCGGCCACCGGCCATTCGCTGGTGATCATCAGGACCCTGAGCGGTGCGTCGGCCGTTGTCATCGTCTTCTCAATGCCGCGGGGCGGAGCTGTCGCCGACGTGAGACCCTGCGCCAGCCTGCGGAATGCCCGCGCCGCCGCGACGACCGGTATCAGAAACAGTCTCGTGGCGGCGGTCCAGTCACGCGCGGCGATCCGGCTACCCAGCTGTCGCACGTACAATCGGCTGTTCACCCGCAGGATGGGGAAGCGGTACCCGCCCGCGCGGAACTCGACCCGTCCCCATCCTCGCAGCCCGAGCACCCCCCGCATGGGTTCGGCAACGAGCGGCTGCCAGAACACGTCGCGATGGATCTGATCCACATAACTCAGGTAGCAGCCGAGGCCGGCGAGCGCGCCGTGGCGCCGGGCCGTGGCCAGGATATAGTCCCAGTCCAAAGATCCGCGGCGGATCGCGGACATGGTAAAGACCACGTCGCACAGGGCGATCCGGAGGCGCCCCCACACCCGCTGCAGGCCCTGGAGCACGAGTTGATCTTCCGGCGGGGGCGTGGCAAACTCGGACCCGTCGACCACGATATGACGCCGATGCCCTATGAGGACCGTCGGAAAGACAGTCTGCTCGCCGACGACTCCCAGGCGGCCATGTTGCACGTCGAGAGGGGACGGGCAGCCGTCAATCGTGTACGTCGTCGTTCCGGCGATCCACCCGCCGATGTCACGAGCGGCGAGCGAGGCTCGCAACCCGGCGACGATCCGGTCGTCCACCCGAGCGGAGCGCTCGAGCAGCAGCAGGTCGACGTCGTCTCCCATGTCCGGATAGTCCTGAAACAGCTTCGGGAACACGTACTCGATGCCGTGGGCTTCGCAGGCCCGGCTCAGCTGCCGGACCAGCGCGAGCGTAGAGCGCACTCGCTCCCGCTCGCTGGCCACGGCTGCGGCGAAACGCTCGGGGATTTGAACGCCCAGCGTCGCGAGGCGTTCCGCGGTGCGCACCAGCACGCCGTTCGCTCGCGTGAGATCGAGGAGCAGATCCCAGTCGAGGGGGTCCGGCGCACGCGCCGCGATGCTTGCGTCCACCAGCAGCCGCAGCACCCAAGAGGCGTGCCGACGCTCCGTCTCGGGGCTCACGCGGCGTCGAGTCTCTCGAGCGCGACCGTGCGGAGGGCGGCCTGTGCGGCCGCGAGGTCGTCGTTGCGAAGCCGGACGGCAGCACGGACCCACGGGAAGACCGTTTGGTACGCCGTCCAGCGACCCCGCAGGTATTCGACGGAGTACTCGCCCTTGCGCGCGTAGGACTGCTCGGGGCCGGCATCCACCAGCACGGGCAGGGTCGGAGTGGGTGTGATCAGCTTGAGGAAGCGGATCCATCCCCAACCGCGCCCGTCCGCTACATCGACGAGCGTGTCGTAAAAGTATCGATCCATGATCAGGACCCGTTTCCTGATGCCCTCGATGTAAGCGCGGTAGCACAGGAACAGGAGCAGGTCCACCGGATAGATCAGACGTCGTAGGACCTTGCTCCACACGATGGCGTCCCAGGCGCGGCGCAGGATGATGCGACCGGGGCTGGTCGCTCCGGGGTTAGCCGGAGTGCGGTCGCCGTTGGACGGCGCGCCCGCCGGCTTCATCGGGCCCTTAAGCCGATCACGCACCATGCGCGCGTAGGCGTAGACACCCACTTCGTCGTCCAAGTGCAGCACCGCCACAGGTCGCTGCCGCTCCTCTAAGGCGGTACGCAGCGACGCGATCAACGTCGATTTTCCGGCCCCATCCAGTCCCGAAAGCGTGATGAGCATGCCCCGCGCCTTTCTCTTGGTGGCCTGCCCGAACGACGTGCAGGTCCCGCTTGCTCGTACGCACATGCCGTGCCATGCTGCCGGGGATCAATTCGTTGGCACGTAAGGCATTAGCTATCCCGCGGCTGCACCGCAGCGGCCTGCCTCCCCGCCGTTTGTGGCAGGACTGCTACAGCGGCGCGGCGCCGGTGCCTACGCACAGTGTGGTCCCACACACCCCGAATAAACCCGAGTCCGTAGCTCACGTGCAGCGTGGGGAACACCGCAGCGGCCGCGGCGCCGCAGGCCGCGCCGTGCCGGTGCGCCGTGTGGAACGCACATCCCAAAACCGCAGCGGCGTAGGCGCCGACGATCCCAAAGAAGGCGAACCTCGCCCCTGGGATCCAGGCGCTTGCCGCGGCCGTCAGCGCCAGGGAGAGGATGAACAGGGCGGGAATGAGCTGCCGCAGGTTCATCACGCGGCCGACTTTGCGGAAGACGAGCGGCTTGAAGTAGCCGTACCCGAGGTACATCCGCGCCACCTGGCGCAGCGAGCGCCGCGCGTAGTACTGGGACACGACATCGGGGACGAGCAAGATGCGCCCGCCGTGCTGGATCAGCCGCTGGTTGAACTCGTCGTCCTGGTTGCGCACCATCTCTTCGTCGAACAGGCCGATGCGGGTGAAGACGTCCCGCTGCCAGCAGCCGAACGGGATGTTCTGCACCAGGCGAGGCTCAGTGACGCCGATCCGGAAGTACGCGTTGCCGACGCCGAAGGGATGGGCGAGCGCGGCCGCGATGGCGCGCGCGATCGGCGTGTCGTCCGCGGGGAGCGTGTCGATGACGCCACCGACGTTATCGGCGGCGGTTTCTCGGAGCGCGGCGACGAGGCGGGGGATGTAGTGCGGCGGGTACACGGCGTGCGCGTCCATGCGCATGATGATGTCGCCTCGCGCCATGCGAATCGCGGCGTTCAGGCCTGTCGGCGTGACCTGTTGCGGGTTGTCGAGCAGGCGGATCGAAGGATGCTGGACGGCATAGCGCGCGACGATGTCGCGGCTCTGGTCGCGGCTCATCCCGTCCGCGACGAGCACCTCGAGGCGCTCCTGCGGGTAGTCGCTCCCGAGAATCGACTCGAGACACGCGCCGATATAGGGCTCCTCGTCCCGACACGGGATGACCACCGAGATCAACGGCAGCGGGGGCTCCGTCGCGCGCGGGCCGGGTGACGGCCCGGTGTCGGGCCGCGCGCCCGGGCCGTCGGTACCGCGCCCCGCGGTCGCGCGGCGAGCGAGCGCCGCGGCTTTCTCGTCCGCGGGGAGCTCGCACACCACGGCGCGCAGCTTGCCCGCAGCGGAGTGGGGCACGACCGCCACTTCCTCGAGCTCCACCGCCACCGCACCCATGCGGGCGCGCAGCCGCGCCACGATCTCCCGAGCGGTGTCGGCCGAGAAGCCGGGCGCCGGGCTGTAGCGCACCCGCAGCCGCTCGAGATGCTCCTGAACGATCTGCGCCTCGCGCAGCGGGAGCCCGTAGAACACGGGGTTCAGCCAGTAGACGCGGCGGCCGTCGCGGGTGATCAGGAGATCGTTCGTCCGGCCGTCAATCGCCGCCAGCGCCGGCAGCGTGCGCCCGCACCGGCAGCCCGCTGTGGGATCTGCGACCCTGCCGCTGTCCCCCACGCGGTACCGCACCAGCGGCATGTCGGGGTTGAGCAGACCCGTGCAGACGAGCTCGCCGCTTGCCTGTGCCGCGGCGGGTGCTCCGTCCGCGAACCGCTCGATGAAACCGACCTCGGGCCACTGGTGCAGCGTACCCGCGTCGCATTCGCTGGCTGCGGCGACGGTCTCGGCCATCCCGTAGGTCTCCCGGACGGGGCAGCCAAAGGCGTCCGCGATGGCTGCGCGCTGGTGCTTGAGCAGCGGCTCGGAGTTGGTGATGGCGACGCGCAGTCTCAAGTCGCGCCGCCCCAGCCGCAGCGCCTCCAGCGCCAGCGCGGTCATCGAGGAGGCGTACCCGTACAGGTACACGATCCGGTAGCGCGCCAGGGCGTCGAGGTAGTACGGGATGAGCTCGCGGGCGAGGTGGTAGGACGACAGGTAGAGCTGGCGCAGCGCGGCGTTCCAGACCCAGAACGGCGGCCGTGCCTGCTCCACCGGCACGACGAGCTGCCCGCCCAGCATCGCCCAGCGGTCGTTGCCCGTCACCCCGTGCCACAAGCGGGTGCGGGCTGCCGAGAGGGCGTACAGCTGCTCGAGCGTACGGCGGCTCCGCCACAACACGAGCGGCTTGCCCGTGGTCCCGCTGGTCTGCTCCCGCAGCATGCGGCGCACATCGCAATCGTCCGCCACGAAGGCGCGGGGCTGGGCGCGCACGGCGTCCTTCTCGAGGATGGGCCAATGCTCCAGCTGCTCCCAAGACGCGCAGTCGCCGTTGCGCCGGCGGGCCTCCCACTGCTGCCGATAGTACGGCACCCGGGTGGCGGCACGGTGCAGCAGATAGGCGAGCCGCTCCTCGCGCCACACGCGCCACCGCTCGGCGCTCCAGCGTTCCCGCTCCCGGGCCTCGGCGACGAGCCGCTCGGCGTCAGGGCCGTAGCGCCACCAGCGGAGGTACCACCCGTGGAGCGTGGCGGCGACGGAGCGGGCGGGCGCGGGCAGGCCGTGGTACAGCCGGAGGGTGAGGTCGCTCACGGGGCGCGCCGCACAGCGGGGGTGTCCGCCGCGCGCCGTGGCGGCGCCCGCCCGCGTCGCCCGCCGGGCAGTGGCTCGGGCGCGGCAGCCTCTGACCGCGCCGCCGGCGCGAGGCGGCGGATCGTCTGCAGATGCTCAGCCAATTGTGCGCCGTTGCGCCACATGTCGAATTTCTCCTCCGTGCGCCGGCGCGCGAGACGAGCCAGCGTCTGCCGCAACGCGGCGTCGCCCAGCAGGCGCTCGAGCGCGCTCGCGAGCGCCGCTACGTCCCGGGGCGGCACGAGCAGGCCGCACCGCCCCTCGTCCAACGCTTCGGGGATGCCCGCGACCCGCGACGCGATCACGGGCGTGCCCAGGGCCATCGCCTCACGCAGCACGTTGGGCAGTCCGTCTCCGAGGCCGTCGGACGGGTGGACCAGCACGGTCGCCTCGCTCATCGCGCGCCGCACCTCGGCGAACGCGAGCCAGCCTCGGAACCGCACGCGGTCGGGGATGCCGAGCTCGGCCGCCAGGGCCCGCAGCGCACCCAGCTGATCGCCGTCGCCCACGATGTCGACCTCGACGTCCAGGCCGCGGTCCACGAGCGCGCGCGCTGCTTGGAGGAGGTAGCCGAAACCCTTGTCCTTCGCCAGGCGCCCCACGGCGATGATCCGGTGCGGCGGACGCCCCTCGGGCCGGTAGGGGAAGCTCGACAGGTCCAGACCGTGGTAGCACACGTGGACTCGCTCGGTGATCCCCGGCGCTACGTCACCATAGTGCTCGGCGATGTAGGCGCGATTGAACTCGCAGCAGGTGAGGATAGCGTCGGCGTAGCGCAGTTTCTGGCTCAGATAAATCGGCCGATAGTACAGATCCGTGCCTGCGTGCAGCCAGATGGAGAAGGGGATCGGGCGGTCGATGAGGCGATGGAACAGGTAGGCGCAGGAGCCCGCGTAGTTTCCCCAGTAGGCGAGCACGTGATCGTAGCCGGTGGCGTGCTGCGCGGTCCACGCCCAGGCCTTGGGGAGCACGTACAGGCTCTTGGCGAGCGGGCCCATTCCGTACCGGGCGGCGGCCGTGCCGATCGCCGCCCCCTCCCGCAGCACTACGCCGAGCTCGCGGGGGCGCCACGGTTTCGCCTGCCACAGGCTGCGGGCCAGACCGATGTGGTGCAGGCGGCTCGGTGGCAGGACGTCTCCGTCCATGATGTCGAGGCTGTAGCGCCACAGCCCTCGGTCCAAGGGATAGATGGAGAAGACGTCGATGGCCACTCCGACCTCGAGCAGCGCGCGCATGTCGCGCTCGAAGAACGTGGCCACGCGCGCTGGGTACTTGCTGGTGAAGACCGCCAGCCTCACGCGCTCACCACGAGAGCCCGTGCTCGCGCAGCCACAGCTCGAGGGAGAGGATCTCGAACACCCGCTGGTACAGCCCTCCCCGACTGATGGCGCCGCCACGGGCCCCGGCCCGCGCGTCGCGGAACTGGCGCAGCCAGCGCGGCACGAGGCCGGGGGCCAGGATCGGCCGGGTGCGGGCACTGGCCGCGAGCAGCAGGTCCTCGAGCACGGCGTGAAAGCCGGCGGGGAGCATGACGTCGAGCGGGATGGTGAACCCGTGCTTGGGGTGTGTGGCTACGGTCTGCGGCAGCCAGCGAGTGGCGAGCTCGCGCAGCACGACCTTACCCCGACGGCCGTCCGTCTTGAGGCGGTGCGGCAGGGTGAGGCCCAGCGCTACCAGCTCCTCGTCGAGCATGGGCACCCGCACCTCGATGCTCGCCCGCATGCTCATCATGTCCACCTTGCGCAGCATGTCCGAAGGCAGGCTGACGGCGAACAAGTTCTGGGTCATGCGGCGGGACAGCTCCTCGAGATCGGACACGCCGGGTGGCTCGAACCCATCGAAGTGCCGGTACACCGGCGCCATGCGCTCCCGCGCCGCCGGGAGCACGAGCTCGCGCTTCTGCTCCTCGCTCAGGTAGTTGGACAGGCCCGCGAGCAGCACGGCCGAGTCGGCGCGCCCGGCCTGGGCGAGCCGCACGGCCTTTGCCACCTGACGGCCCCAGTCGCGGGTCCAGCCGGCGAGCCGGTCTCCGGCCGCCCGGGCGGCGCCGCACATCCAGTCGGGGAGTCGCATGAGGCGGATCAGGCGGTTGGCGTACCAGAAGCGGTGATAGCCTCCGAACCCCTCGTCGCCACCGTCGCCCGACAGCGTGCAGATGATGCCGCGATCGCGCACGGCGCGAGAGATCCAATAGGTCGGGATCAAGCTCGTGTCCGCGAACGGCTGGTCGAAATGCCGCAGCAGATCCAGGACCGATTCCGGAGTGAGCGCCTGGTCGCTTAGCTCGATCGTGTGATGCTGTGTGCCGTAGTGCCCCGAAACCGCCAGCGCGGGAACGGTTTCATCGTGGGCCCGATCGGGGAAGTGGACGTTGAACGTCGTCGTCCGCTGGCCCGTGATGCGGCTGTGCGCGGCGACCACGAGCGACGAGTCGATGCCACCGGACAAGAGCGCCGCTACCGGGACGTCCGCCACCGATTGGGCGGCTACGGCCTCGAGCAGCGAGCGCGAGGCCGACTCGACGGCTTCCCCCAGAGTGCGGGCGGGATCGGGGCGCACCTCGATCTGGTCGTACTCGCGCAGATGATGCCCCTGCGTGCTGATGGTGAGACAACTCGCCTTGGGGAGAGCCTCGATGTTCGCGAAGCCGGTCGCCGGCTCCGGGATGTAGCCGAGGCCCAGAAAGTCGTAGCACGCCTGGCGGTCGATCGCGGGCCGGAATCCCGCCAGCGCGATGAGCGCCTTCATCTCGCTCGCGAAGGCCCACTGGCCGTCGTGCCGCGCGAAGAACAGAGGCTTCACCCCGAAGCGGTCTCGGGCGAGGAACATGCGTCGCTGCCGACTGTCGTAGATCGCGAACGCGAAGATCCCACGCAGGCGGGAGACCATCTGCTCGCCGAATTCCTCGTACAAGTGAACCAGCACCTCAGTGTCGGAGGTACCACGGAAGCGGTGGCCGCGGTGCTTCAGCTGGGCCGTGAGGTCCCGGTAGTTGTAGATCTCGCCGTTGTAGACGACGTAGACGCTGGCGTCCTCGTTCGCCATCGGCTGATGGCCCGAAGGCGAGAGGTCGATCAGCGCCAAGCGGCGGTGGACGAGCTCGCAGTGCTGGTCGGTCCAGTACCCGCTGCCATCGGGGCCTCGATGCGCGAGCAGAGCGCCGGCCCGGGCGGACCACTCCGGGTCGGGAGGCAGCCGCTCGGGGTGAAACCGCCCCGCTAGGCCGCACATCGCAGAGATCTCACTTTGGTCATTGTGCCTCCGCCGGGGTTATGCAAAACGCGTACGGCACCCCCCGCAGGCCAACTCGTGGTGTCGTCTGATGTTATGTACGTGCGCCGCGTGGCGCTGCTGCGCTGGCTGTGGCAGCTGTGTGACAAGTTCGGCGCTAGCGGCTGCGCCACCCCTCTCGGAACGCCCGGTCGCTGGCACGGCCAGGGGTCGGGCGGCCGGCGAGCACAGCGGCTGGTGGCGGGAGCCCGCTCGCATCCTTCCCTCTGTAGCGCATGCTCGCGAGCCCGTAGGCGAGCACCAGCCACAGCAGCTTCGACGCGATCCAGTTGCCGCTCATGTTAGCGGCCACGACGACCAGCAGCAGCGCGAGCGGCAGTATCCCGTGGGGGCCGCGCCGCGCCTGCCACGCCCCGACGCAGCAGAGGCCGAGGCCGGCGAGGAAGGGGATCGTGCCGGCGAGTCCGGTCGAGCTGAGCACCTCGAGGACGAGGTTGTGCGCGTCCCGCCGGCGGAAGATCCGCTCGTTGAGGCGGAGGCCCAGCTCGTACTTGTTGTTGACGGGTCCCCAGCCGATGAGCGGACGCTCGCGGGACATCTGCAGTACACTCGGATAGATCCGCTCTCGCCCGGCGAGCGCTCCGCTTTCGACCGATTCGGTGAAGCGGCGCCGTACCGCGTCCGATCGGTACGCTGCGAAGATGACCAGCCCGATCGCGAGCGCCGCGATGACGGCGTTGCGCACTACCAGCCACAGGGTGCGCGCGCCGCTGAACATGAAGGGGAGCAGCCCCGCACCCAGCGCCACGATCCCGCCGCGCGAGCCCGTGTCCACGACGGAGAGGCCGAGCAGGGCGAGGATCGGCGCGACCAGCCAGCGCGGGCGCAGCAGCGGTCGCTCGGCACCGTACTGGAGCCCGAGCAGCACCACGAACCCCGCGGCGAGGATCATGGCACTGTTGTTGGCGTTCTGCCCGAGGGCGGTGACGCGCTCGCCCCCCCCCCAGATCGCATGGGTGGTCCGCGCGATCCCCACCACCGGCAGGAGGGCGCGGATGGTGCCGGCGAGCGCCAGGACAACCACGGTGAGTCGAGCGATGCGAGGGGACTGAAACAGATTATACGCGGCCCAGAACACCAACACGGCCTGCAGCAGCAGGGCGAACAGCTTGGTGACCTCAGCTCCATAATTAGCGTTGTTCACGTCCGTGGCGGCGGCGTGGCGTGCGTTCCACACAGCGGAAACGGCAAACGCGTACAAGTACAGTAGGAACCAGACCAGTGCCGCGGGCCGTCGTGCGTAGCACGCCCGCAGCGCGAGCGGCGTCGTGAGCAGGAAGACCGCCGCGGTGATGGTCGGGATCTCGATCGGGAACGACCGCTCGGGAAACTCGAACGGAATCGAGAACACGAGCAGGGCGAACGCCCAGCGCACGATGGGATTGATGGCGGGGGTGGCGAGCGCGGTCGTCACTCCCGGTCGAACCGGCGCAGCGGAGCCCAGCGCTGGGCCTGGCACCCTCCACCCGAGCGTCACGGGAACCGCCGCCGCGCTTCGCGGAAGCGCGTGAGCACCGCCGCGCGCAGATCTGGAGGAAGCCCGGTCGCGAGCGCGACGGGGAGCACGACGGCGAGCGTCGCCCCGACCCCGGCGGCCCACACGATCCAGTGCGTCGCGACCACCCGATCCCCGAGAAACGCCGCCGCGGCGAACAGCAGGCTCATCACCAGCAGCGGCCGCAGCATCCAGCTGCGCGGCCCGGCGGACGGCGGCCCCAGGCAGGTCCGTACGAGGCGCGGATAGGCGATGCTCTGGGTGAGGCGCCCGGCCAGCACCCCGGCACACAGCCCGACCATCCCGAAGCGCATGGTCAGCAGCGTAGCGAGTCCGATCGTGAGCGCGGCGGTGGCCGCCGTGACGGCCACGCGCAGACGGGGCTGCAGGGCGGCGTCGATGACGAAGGCGTCGCTCCGAATGAACGCCGTCTGCGCCATGATGAACACGATCAGCAGGTTGACCGGGGTGCCCGCGTAGTTCTCCGGACCCACCCACAGCCCCAGCAACGAGTGGTTCCACAGCAGGATGGTCGAGCCGACGGCGGTCACGAACAGCCAGGTGAGCGCCAGCAGCTCGCGGCGCAGCCGTGTGGCCTTGTCGTACTGCCGCTCCCCGATCACGCCCCCAATACCGGGGATCGCGCCGCCGGCGGCGAGCACGTGCACGTTGACCGCCAGGCGTGTCGCGTACCCGGTGAGCACGTACGACGTGACGGCGACCGGTGACACAACGATGCCCAGAATCACGGCATCGCTGGCGAGCAGCAGCTTCGTGATCGCCTCACCGGCCGAATACCACAAGCTCAACCCGAGCAGCTCGCGGACCTCGGCGCGCGTGGGGCGCTCCACGCCGAACCAGCGGACGTATTTCTTCGAGACGAACCAGAAACAGAGGCCCAGCAACCCGTAGAACACGATTTGCGAGCCGGCCGCGCCGGCGAGCCCCAGGCCCACGTAGACGGCGCCCGCCGTGAGCGCGCCCCCCAGCACCTCGAGGAACGCCTGGAGGCCCATCCGCTTGTACCCCAGGTTCATGCCGCGTAGCACGGACTCGGGGAGCGACGCGAGGTTGGCGAACAGCAAGGCGATCATCAGCAGCGCGCAGGTCGCGCGGACCGCCGGGTGCAACGTGGGGGCGACCTTCGTGATCGCCGGGGCGAACCAGATCAGGGCGCCACCCAGGAGCACCGTGAGCGGCAGGAACAGCAGCCAGACGACGAGCGAGGCGCCGACGTAGCGGCGCTTGGCGCGGTCGTCGGGGCTCGCCTGGAGGTTGGCGACGACGAGCCGGAGGGCCTGGGTCGGGCGTCCGTCTCCCGCGCTCATGTACCCCACGAGCCGCCCGAGCATCTCCCAGACGCCGTACAGGGAGCGCCCCAGTCCTGACACGAGCACCGGCACCACCACGAACCCGACGGCGACCTTCGCCGCATAGTCGAGCAGTGACGCGGCCACGTTGAGCGAAGCCCGCTGTGTGAGACTGGCGGCGGGCGGCCGCTCGAACGCAGCGGGACGCGGCGGTGTCGCCGCGTCAGTGGCCACGGTGAGTCTCGTCCAGCACGGTGCCGAGCGCCCTAACGAGCCGGTCGACCGAAGCGTCGTCGGTTGGGAGGGTAATTACGCGGTCACGCGGAGAGAGGTGACGCAGCACCTGCGCGAACGCGGTCCGATACGCAGCCGCCAGCTCGACGATCTCGCGGTCGGTGAAGTCGCGCAGCTCGTCGTCCCGCTTGCTGCGGCCGCGCAGCCGTCGCGTCAGAATCGGGTCGGGGGCGTCGAGCAGCACCACGCGGTCGAGCAGCGGAGCCCACTCGGCAGCCCGGCGCCGCCACCAGCGCGCCGTGCGGCCGTTGCCGAGGGCGGCGGGGCCGAATACGCACACCCAGCTCAGCGCGAACACGGGGCCCTCGTCGAGCACGACGAGCCGGGTATGGCGCAACCGGCGCCGCAGCAGCAGGCGCAGGGCGCTGAGTCGGATGACCTGCGCCAGGATCGGCCAGGAGACGGATCGGGTCCCCCAGCACAGGCCTACCAGCGCGGGCAGGGACCGCAGCGCGCCCGCGAAGAGCAACGGCCGCGGCAGGTTCCAGACGCTGGCGCGGATAGCGCCCGGCTGCGCGCTCAGCCGCTGCGCGAGCGCGCTCTTTCCCGAGCCCGCCGGGCCGACGAGCTCCACCACGAGGGGCCGCGCCGCGTTGCTGCTGTCTCCCATCGGGACCCTACAACTCCTGCCACAGGATGGCCTTGAGGTCGGCCACCACGTCCGCCAGCGGCTGCCCAGCGTCGACGACGCGGGCGCCGGCAGCGCTCCAATCTACGCTGCACACGAGCTCGCCGCGCTGCCGCACGTAGTCGGCGGGCTCATCGGTCTTGCGCCGCACGGCGACCTCAGGATCCACCAGCAGCACGATGAGCAGGTCGGGGAGCAGGATTCTCTTGTAGTACGCTGCCTCGATCGCGATGAGCCACCGTCCCAGGCGCGTCGGCTCGAGCCGGTCGGCGAACAGGTCGAGCTGCGGGCCGGAGAGCTCGCGGTTTTGCGGGATCGGGTAGCGCTCGCACAGGGCGAGGCCTCCGGCGAGGGCGAACTGGCGCGCCCTCACGTAAAGCCGGTAGCGGTCGCGGGCGGTGCAGACATCGCGCAGCGCCGCGAGGTAGCCCCGCGCCCGCAGTCGCTCCGCGTCGGTGACCGCGCACACACCCATCGCCCCTGCGGCCTTGAAGACAGCGCCGACGGCCAGGGTGAGGAGCGAGCGCGGCGGGCGGCCGAGGTGCGCGGTCATGATGGCGAATTCGTCGGACAGCCACTGGCGCAGCTCGCGCACGCAGGTGGATTTGCCCGCGCCGTCTCCGCCGACCAGGGCGACGACCGTCCCGCCGTGGGCCAAGTGCTTCCGTCCGTCGCGCCACAGGTCGAGCCGGCCGCCCAGCGTGACGAACCAGCGCACTACCCGCGTCATCGTGACGGTGAAGGGCGGACGCCTGGCGTGCGGGCGCAGCCGGCGGTGCAGCTCGCGCCGCAGCGCGATGCGCGCCCAGCGGCTGTACCCGGGGCGCAGGGATGCGATGCACGCGTCGATGAACGGCACGTCGAGACAGGGGAGGTGCGCAGCCAGAACGTCCGCCAATCTGGCCCGGTCGGTCTTCGCCAGCAGCGCGTCGAGCTCGCCCTGGATCCCTTTCAGCCACGCCGGCTGAGGGCGGCGCAGCGAGTCGATCGTGCTGTAGCGCTGCACCATGCGCGCGGCGAACGTGACGAGCTCGAACTCGGCGGCGGGGACGCGGAACACTGTGCCCTGGACCGCCGAGGCGAGGAGCGGCGTCTCAATGGGCAGACGGTACACCGTGCGCCAGATGCCCCCGATGACGAGGCGGTAATGCGCGTGCACGTGGATCAGCCGGCCGGTGACAGGGTCGAGCCCGAAGTAGCTCTCGATCCCCGCGATGGCGCTCTGCGGCGGGGGGTCGGCGCGCCGGAACCCGAGGGTCGTGAGGACGGACTGGAACCGCGCCTCGCCGGGGCGGTCTACCAGCAGGTCGATGTCGCCCTCGCCGCTCATCCAGCGGTTCCGCTTCCAGTTGCCTTTCCACTGGAGACAGGTGACCCGCTCGTCGCGCAGCGCTTCGCCCAGTCGCTCGACCAGCGAGCGCGCTGCTCCCCTTGCCGGAGAGCGCCCCGGAAGCGCGGCATTGGGGCCGGCGCCGGCGGGCGACGAAATGGGGGGGGTGCCGCTCATGGGTGCGCCTTGGGCTCCCGGCCCGTGGCGCTTCATCGGGGCGGCAGCGACCTCGGGCACGCACGGCAGCGCGCGTCCAATGTCCCCCCTAGAGCCATAACGGCGTCGATCCAGCACATCCTGCCAGCTCTAAGCAGGAGCCGTGCGCGGGGGCGCACTTATCTAACCGCTGCGATGACAATCTGTTACAATGGTCGGTCCCGCGACACACACGCGGCCGTGTCGCAGGGGTGCGACAAATTGACGAGGTGCCGCAGTCAGTGGCACGTGCCGGTCCCCGAGTCGGTAGCCGTCTGCCCTGCGACCGGGATGAACTTCCACGAATACGACCCATCGGCGAGCGTGAGCCTGAGCACGCCGTTCACGCCGGTGATGCGCACCTCGCTGTTGGCGATCGGCGTGCCGAACGGGTAACCGCCGGCCCCCCCTCCCGTGCCCACGACGAACTCCCGAATCCCGTTCACCGGGTCGGCCGCACCGGTTGGGGTTTGCGGGGCGAACCGCTCGTAGTTGTGCTCATGCCCCGAGAGCACGATTTCCGCACCGGCGTCGTGCAGCGCCTGCCATAGCGGCTGGGACCCGACCATGCTGCCGTGCGTCGTGCCGGAGCTGAAGCGCGGGTAGTGCCAGTAGGCCAGAGTGCAGCGGGCCGGATGCGCGGCCAGGTCGGCCCGGAGCCACGTCTCCTGCGCCGAGCCGGCGCTCATGGAAACGAGGCTGTTGAGCGCCACGATGTGCCACGCGCCGAGATCGTAGCTGTAGTACCCCTTGGTGGGATCGCCCGCCGCGGCCCCGAAGTAGGTGAAGTAATCGGCGGCGGTCGGGCTCGTGTCGTACTCGTGATTGCCAAGCGTGGGGGAGGTGCGCGCTTTGTGCCGCCCCCAGCTCGGGGTATAGCAGTTCTGGAAGTTCGCGAGCGATCCGCTCGGGTAAACGTTGTCGCCGACCGTGAAGACGGTGCCGGGGACCGTGTCGAGGATGGCCGCCGTGGCCGAATCACCGGTGGAGGTGCAGCTCGCGACGGTCCCGGCCCCGACGAGCGTGACGTTCGTCGACGCCACTGCGATGCTCGCCGTGGTCGTGGCGGGAGCGCTGGCGGCCCCACGCGCGTCGGTGACGGTGAGCGTCACGGTATAGGTGCCGTTGTTCGCGTATGTGTGAGCTGGCCGCACGCCGGTGCCGGTGCTCCCGTCGCCGAAGCTCCAGGCGTAGGTAAGCGCATCCCCGTCGGGATCAGACGAGCCGCTGCCGTCGAAGCTGACCGGTGTGCCCACCGTGCCCGTGTACGGTCCTCCCGCCACGGCCGTCGGAGCCCGGTTCGCGACGGTGGTGACGGTCACAGTGACCGTTCCGGAGCCCGCTGCTCCATTCTTGTCGGTGACCGTCACGCGCACTGTGTTCGTCCCCGCCGCGGCGTAGGTGTGCGTGGCCGTGATGGCGCTCGACTGGCTGGTCGTGCTGCCGGTGGTCTGGGGCGAGCCGTCGCCCCAGTCGATCGCATACGCCCAGGGCGCGTCGTTCGCCCCGGGATCGCTGAAGGTGACGCTGAGCGTGACAGGGCTGCCCAACGTGACGGTCTGGTTCGGTCCCGCGTTCACCGTGGGCGCCACATTGCCGATAGTGGCGGTGGTCGTGGCCGGGCCGCTCCCCGCTCCGCGCGCGTCGGTGACGGTGAGCGTCACGGTGTACGTGCCGTTGTCCGCGTACGCGTGCGTGGGCCGGACACCGGACCCGGTGGCCCCGTCGCCGAAGCTCCAGGCATAGGTGAGCGCGTCGCCATCCGGGTCCGACGAGCCGCTGCCGTCGAAGCTCACGGCCGTGCCCTCGGTGCCGGTGTACGGTCCCCCGGGCAGTGCGGTGGGTGGGTGATTGACGCCACCGGGGGCGTCATGGCAGCTGCCGCTGCCCGCATCGGTGAAGGTCTGGCCGGCTACGGGAGCGAACTGCCAGGAATAGGAGTCCGCGTGGAGCGTGAGCTTCAGGACTCCCCACGTCACCCCGTTGCGCACCTCGCTGTTGGCGACCGGGGTCGCGGTAGGGTTGCCGTCCAGGCCCGTGCCGCCCGTGCCCACGACGAACTCACGCATGCCGTAGGTCTGGTCGAGCACGGCGCTTGGGTTCTGCGGCGCGAATCGCTCGTAGCTGTGTTTGTGGCCGTTCACGACTACCTCGGCGCCGTACTTGTACAGCGTATCCCACAACGTCTGATATGTCGGGTTGCTGGTGATGACGGAGCCGGTGACGAAGCGCGGTCCGTGCCAGTAAGCGAGGGTGCAGAGCTTGGTGTTGGCCGCGAGGTCGGCGCGCAGCCACTGCACCTGCGGCGAACTCGCCGAGACGTCGATCTCGCCGTTGACGGCGAGGATGTGCCAGGCGCCCAGGTCGTAGCTGTAGTACCCTTTCGCCGGATCGCCCGCGGCCGCGCCGAAGTATCCGAAGTACCCCGCCGCGTTCGCCGTTGCGTACTCGTGGTTGCCCGGTACCGGCCGGGTGCGGGCCTTGTGGGCGCCCCAGGTCGGGTTGTAGCAGTTGGTGAAGTCGGCGGTCGACCCGTTGGGATACGCGTTGTCCCCCACGGCGAACACCGTGCCGGCGATGTTGGCGAGCAGGTTCGCGGTTTGCGCGTCTCCGTTGGTCGTGCAGTCGGCGATATCTCCGGCGCCGACCCAGACCACCGCGGTCGACGTGTCGACCCTCACGGCGAGCGAATCCGACCCCGACACGCCCACACTGTTCGTGACTGTGACACGCACGCTGTCGAGGCCGAGCGCCGAGTAGACGTGGGTGGCGGTGATGGGCGAGGCCTGGGTGGTGCCGTTGCTCGAGGCGCCGTCGCCCCAGGTGATGGCGTACGCCCACGGGGGGATGTTCCCGGCGGGATCGGTGAAGCTGACGGAGAGCTGCACCGCGTCGCCAGGACGTGCGATGACATCGGGGCCGGCGTTCACCGAGATGGGGGGCGTGCCGTGGCAGCCGCCTGTCCCCGAATCGCGGAACGTCTTGCCGGCGACCGGCACAAACTCCCACACGTAGCTGCCGTCGTCGAGCGTGAGCTTGAGGACGCCCGCCGTACCGCTGTAGCGGACCTCGCTGTTGGGCTGGACGGTGCCGAGGGAGGTCGTCGGGGCGCCGCCCGTGCCAACGATGAACTCCCGGATCCCGGTGGCCGGGTCGGCGACGCCGGCGGGCGTCTGGGGTGCGAACCGCTCGTAGAAGGCATAGTGCGCGTTGACCACGACGTCGACGCCAGCGTTGTACAGCGCGTTCCACACCGGGCGGATGGCGGTGTTGGGCGGATCCTTGGAGTCGAACAGCGGGTGGTGCCAGTAGGCGAGGGTGCAGCGCGCCGGATGGGCCGCGAGGTCGGCGCGCAGCCACTGCTCCTGCGGCGAGCCGGCGGCCATGGAGATGGTGGTGCTGCCACTGTTCAGCACGACGATGTGCCAGGCGCCGAGGTCGTAGCTGTAGTAGCCCTTCGCCGGATCGCCTGCCGCGGCGCCGAAGTAGGTGAAGTAGCCTGAGGCGCCGGGAGTTAGGTAGTCGCGCTCCCCCGGCGCGGGCTGCGTGCGCGCCTTGTGACGCCCCCAGCTCGGGTCGTAGCACTGCTGGTATTGGGTGAGAGTGCCCTTGTCGTAGGCGTTGTCGCCAGCTGCGAAGACGGTCCCCGCGATCGAATCGAGCAGGGTGGCCGTCGCGTCGTCGTCGCTGGCTTTGTTGCAGCGCACGATGTTGCCCGCGCCCACCAGCGTCGCCGGGCCGGAGGACGTGGCGGCGCTCGGCCGCGCCTCCGCGGGCTCCGCCGGGGTCCGGGGGCCCTGATTCTCTTGACAGGTGCTGAGGACCACACCGGCCGCGAGCGCGGAGAGCGCGGCGAGCGGGGCGGGGCGGAGCAGGGTCATGGGCGGGCGCCTCGATCCAGGGGTCGCGTAGCGGTCGGCACCCCAGCCCGTACCCGCACGTTGCGTGCGCGCGATGGATGCAGCGAACCGCGTTTATCACAGTGTGTTACAGGCACGCGCCGCGGATGCGCAGGGCTGTTTCGTGGCATCGCGCTTACAGCTACGCGGTTACGACGTGACGCCGGCGCGCCGGTCGGATCAGTGGCAGCTGCCGCTCCCTCCCGGTTCCGGGGCCGTTTGCCCCGTGGGCGTTTGCCCCGGGACCGGGATGAATTGCCAGGCGTACGTCCCGTCCCCTAGGGTGAGCTTCAGCACGCCGAACACCCCGCTGATATTCACTTCGCTGTTCGGGACGATTTGCGTGTTGGGGAGGTCCTGGCCCTCGCCGCCCGTGCCCACGATGATCTCGCGGATCCCGTTCACCGGGTCCGGCGCCCCGGTGGGCGTCTGGGGCGCGAACCGCTCGTAGTCGCGCATGTGAGCGTTGATGATCAGCTCAGCGTGATAGGCGTAGAGGGTGTCCCAGAACGCCTTGACCGAGCTGGTCGGCGAGAACGTGCTGGTGCTATCCGTCGAGTAGAACCGTGGACGGTGGAACATCGCCAGCACGCACTGCTTCGTGGTCGCGGCGAGGTCCGCCCGCAGCCACGTCCCCTGCGGGGAGCCGGCTGCGGTCGAGACGTAGGTGCTGTTGCTGTTCAGCATGATGATATGCCAGGCGCCCAGGTCGAAGCTGTAGTAGCCCTTGGTCGGGTCGCCGGCCGCGCCGCCGAAATAGGCGAAGTATCCGGCGGCGGTGGCGCTCGAGTCGTAATCGCGATTGCCCGGCACCGGGACGGTGCGCCCCTTCTGTCGTCCCCAGCTGGGATCGTAGCAGTTCTGGTACGCACTCAGCAGCCCACCGGGGAAGGCGGCATCGCCGAGCGCGAAGACGGTGCCCGGGATGGTGTCGAGGATGGCCGCGGTGGCTTCGTCGCCGGTGCGGTCGCAGCGCGCGATATTGCCGGCGCCGACCAGCGTGACAGTTGTCACCACTTGAGTGACCGTGACGGTGAGCTGGCCGGATCCGGCGCTACCGTCCTTGTCGCTCACCGTCACTCGGACGGTGTTCGTCCCGGGCGCCGTGTAGGTGTGCGTCGCGCTGATCGCAGTCGACTGGCTGGTCGCGCTACCGGTGGTCGCCGCTGAGCCGTCGCCCCAATCGATGGAGTAGGCCCACGGCCCGTCATTCACGCCCCGATCGCTGAAGGTCGCGCTGATCGTGAAGGGACTGCCCGTTGTAGCGGTCTGATTGGCCCCAGCGAACACCGACGGCGCCGCATTGGCGATGGTCGCCGTAGTCGAGGACGGTGAGCTCGCCGACCCCCGTGCGTCGGTGACGGTGAGCGTGACGCTGTAGGTGCCGTTGTCCGCGTAGGCGTGCGCCGGCCGGACGCCGGTGCCGCTGCTGCCGTCACCGAAAGTCCATGCATAGGTGAGCGCGTCCCCGTCCGGATCGGATGAGCCACTGCCGTCGAAGCTCACGGCCGTGCCCTCGGTGCCGGTATAAGGTCCGCCGGCCACGGCCTTGGGTGGGCTATTGACGGCGCTCACGGTGAGCGTGAGCTGCCCCGAGCCCGCCCCACCGTCCTTGTCGGTGACGGTCACGCGCAGGGTGTACGAGCCGGCGGTGGGGTAGGTATGCGCACCCGTCATGGCGCTCGCCTGGCTCGTGACGCTGCCGGTCGTCGCTGGGGAGCCGTCGCCCCAGTCGATCGAAAACGCCCACGGCCCGTCGAGGGGGCCCGGGTCGCCGAAGGTGGCGTTGAGTGTGTAGGTGCTGCCGGGGTTGATGTTCTGATTCGGCCCGGCGTTCACCGCGGGCGCGACGTTCGTAATGCTCGCCGTCGTCGTGGCGGGCGAGCTGGCCGCCCCTTGCGCATCGGTGACGGTGAGCGTGACGGTGAAGCTGCCGTTATCCGCGTAGGTGTGGCTCGGCTTGACGCCCGCTGCCGTAGTCCCGTCGCCGAAGTCCCAGGCGTAAGTGAGAGCGTCTCCGTCCAAGTCCGTCGAGCCGCTGCCGTCGAAGCTGATGACGGTGCCCTCGGCGGCGCCGTACGGTCCGCCGGGCGCGGCCGTGGGCGGGCGATTGACGGGCGCATCGTGACAGGTGCCGCTGCCGACGTCGCTGAACGTCTCCCCCCGCATGGGCACGAATTGCCAGGTGTAGCGGTCGGCATACAGGGTGAGCTTCAACACCCCGAAGGCAAACGCCAGGACCTCGCTGTTGGCCGCGACGACGGTGTCGGTAGTCGCGAGGCCCTCGCCTCCGGTGCCGACGTTGAACTCCTTGATGCCGTACGCCGGGTCTACCAGGCCGGCCGGGTTCATCGGGGCGAAGCGCTCGTAGTGGTGCTGCTGTGCGTTCAGCACCACGTCCGCCCCGGCGGCGTACAGCCGGTTCCAGATGGCCTTGATCGGGCCCGACGACGTGAACCCGGGCGTGTTGGAAGAAAAGAACCGGGGGACGTGCCAGAACGCGAGCGTGCACTTCTTGCTGTTCGCGGCGAGGTCGCCCTGGAGCCACTGGTCCTGCGCGGAGCCGGTGTTGAATGGTACGTAGGTACCGTTGGAGTTGAGGACGATGACGTGCCAAGCGCCCACGTCGAAGCTGTAGTAGCCCAGGCCGCGCGGTCCCGCGCGGTCGCCGAAATAGTCGAACGACCCGTCGGCCATGCCGGTGGCATACTCGTGGTTGCCGAGCGCGGCGTAGGTGCGCGCCTTGTGCCGGCCCCAGGAGGGGTCGTAGCAGTTCTGATAAGTGGTGAGCGTCCCGTCCGGGAACACGTTGTCGCCCAAGGCGACCACCGTGCCGGGGATCGTGTCGAGGTTCTGCGCGGTGAGCTCGTCGTTGCCGTCACCGCAGGTGGCGATGTCCCCCGCCCCGACCAGCACGACGAAGCCCCCCGCCGTGGCGATCGTGGCCGTAGTCGCCGCCGGTGGGCTCGCCAGGCCGCGGGTGTCGGTCACCGTCAGCGTCACGGTGTAGGTGCCCGGCGTGGCGTACACGTGGATGGGGGTGGCGCCGGTGCCGGTGGCGCCGTCACCGAAGCTCCAGGCGTAAGAGAATGCGTCCCCGTCCGGGTCCGACGAGCCGGTGCCGTTGAAGGCGACGGCCGAGCCTGCCAGGCCGGAGTAGGGTCCTCCGGGCACGGCGGTGGGGGCGTGATTCACGGCTGACGGGGCATCGTGGCAGGCAGTGCTCCCCGAGTCGCCGAACGTCTTGCCCGCAACCGGGAGGAACTTCCAGGAATAGCTGGCCGTGTGCAGCGTCAGCTTCAGCACCCCCAGGGTGTGATTCTCGAGCCGCTCAGAGTTCGGCACCGGTGCTTTGACGTCGAACAAACCGCCGCCGCCGGTGCCAACCACGATTTCGCGGATCCCGCGGATCGAGTCCGCCACGCCGGTCGGGCTCTGCGGGGCGAACCGCTCATAGTCGTGGTCGTGCCCGACGATGACGAGCTCCGCTCCGGCGTTGTACAAGTCCACCCAGAGCGGCCGCGTCTCGATATGAGCGCCCTCGTTACCCGAGCTGAAGAGCGGGTGGTGCATGTAGGCGAGCGTGCAGCGCTTCGTGCTCTTGGCAAGATCCGCGCGCAGCCACACCTCCTGCGGCGAGCCCACGTTCATCGTGATGTTGCTGTTCAGCGCCACGACGTGCCAGTCGCCGAGGTCGTAGCTGTAATAGCCCTTGCCGGACGCGCCAGCGGCCGAGCCGAAGTAATTGAAATAGCCGCTCGCGTTCGTCGTGATATAGTCGTGGTTGCCGGGCACCGGCTTGGTGCGGGCCTTGAACCGGCCCCAGGTCGGGTTGTAGCAGTTCTTGTAGTCGGCGCTCGTGCCGTCCGGATAGGCGTTGTCGCCCACGGCCATCACGGTGCCCGGAATGGTGTCCATCAGGTTCGCAGTGAGGGAATCCCCGTTCTTGGTACAGTCGGCGATATCTCCGGCGCCGACCAACACGCTGGGCGCGACGACGTGCACGGCCACCGTGTCCGCACCCGACCCGCCGCCGCTGTTGGTCACCGTGACGCGCACGCTGTACAAGCCCAGCGCCGAGTAGGCATGGGTGGCGCTGATCGGCGTCGCCTGGCTCGCGGCGCTGCCGGTGCTCGTGGTGCCGTCGCCCCAGCCGATCGTGTATGCCCATGGGGCATCGTTCGGGTCGGGGTCGGTGAAGTTGACCGCGAGCTGAATCGTGTCTAGCGGATTGGTGGTGACGTCGGGGCCGGCGCTCACCACGGGCGGGGCGCCGTGGCAGCTCCCGGAGCCCGAGTCGCTGAACGTTTTGCCCGCGATCGGCACGAACTGCCAGGCGTAGCTGCCATCGTCGAGCGTGAGCTTCAGGACACCGGGGGTGCCGCTGTTCCTCACCTGGCTATTGGGCCGGACGGTGCCAAACCCCCCGGTTTCGGCGCCCCCCGTCCCCACGATGAACTCCCGGATGCCCTGCGCCGAGTCGGCGACGCCGGCCGGCGTCTGGGGCGCGAACCGCTCGTAGAAGGCGTAGTGCGCGTTCACCACCACATCCACGCCGGCGCCATACAGCACGTCCCACAGCGGGCGGATGTTCGCGTTGGGGTTGTCCTTGGAGTCGAACAGCGGGTGGTGCCAGTAGGCGAGTGTGCAACGCGCCGGATGGGCCGCCAGATCGGCCCGCAGCCACTGCACCTGAGGTGAGGTGGCAGTGGTGGGGACCAGGCTGCTGCTGCCGCTGTTCAGCACGATGATGTGCCAGGTCCCGAGGTCGTAGCTGTAGTAGCCTTGCTTCGGATCCCCGGCGGCGGCGCCGAAGTAGCCGAAGTACCCGGCCGCGTTGGCCGTCTTGTAATCCCGTTCACCGGGCGTCGGCTGGGTGCGCGCTTTGTGCAGTCCCCAGCTCGGCTGGTAGCACTGCTGGTATTGCGTGAGCGTGCCGTTGTCGTAGGCGGCGTCGCCGGCTGCGAACACGGTGCCCGGGATGCTGTCGAGCAGGGCGGCGGTCGCCGCCGCGCCGGTTACGCCGCACTTGGCGATGTTCCCCGCGCCGACCAGCGTGGCGGGGCCTTGCGACGTGGCCAGGCTGGCCGATGGCGGCGTCGCGCGCTCCGTGGACGTCCGGGGGGCCTGACTGTCGCGGCAGGTGGTGAGCACGACGCAGGCCGTGAGCACAGCGAGGGCGGCAAAAGACCCTAGGCGCAGCCGGGTCATGGTGTGGGGCCTCGGGTCAGTGGTCGCGTCCGCACGACATTGCACCGGATCCCACGCAGCTTGCGTGCGCGTTAGCGGATGAGACGAATCCTCTTGATCACATGGCGTTACCGATTTGGCGCGGGGGATGCAGGGGGGAAATTCGTGGCACCCCGCTTACAATGCGCGGTTACGACGTTACGCCGGCACCGACGGCTTCGGGAATGGGAACCCGGCGCGCCGACCCGGCCGGCGCGGCGAGCGCCATCGCCAGCAGCTCGAACCCGAAATGCCCGGGAGAGAGGTGCCAGGGGGACACGGGAATACGCGGCAGATGCAGCGGGTCCGTCCCCGCCGTGACTACCCCGCCGTAGGCTGAGAGGCAGCAGGCGAAGCCGGCCCGTCGCAGTTGGTGAGGTCGAAGCCTGCCGGCATGCGGCCGTCCACTTCTCCCACGAGCAGCGGCCGCTCGAGGCGGGCGGCCTGCTCGAGCGCTGCCGCGACCGTCGGCGCGGGGAACACGCGGCGCCCGAGCGCCGCGGCGGTCACCGCCGTGGTCATGGTCCGGATCACGTCAACCGCGACGATCGCGTAGCCCCCTCGCGTGACGACACTACTGAGGGGGCCGCGGAAACACGCGATCGCCACACTCCCCGCGTCCGTCATCCGGTTGCGTACCCTACGAGATCGACGGCCGGCACCTCGACGCCGGGGAGCCGCAGGCGATCCTTGTCGAACGCGTCGGCGTGCAGGCCGCGCCGGTAGATCTCGACGCGCAGGAGCTCCTCCAGCCGGACATTGCACAGCTGCACGTCACGTCCGAAGTGGTCCAGCAGCGCAAACTGGCTCGGCTTGGTCGGCGCTTCGAACGCCACGGCCTCGAGCCCGAACGCCACGCCGAACCGGTCCGCGAAGCCGCGGTTGAGCCGGCCCTCGGCGTCGAACAGGCCGACCCCTTGCGCGCTCTCGCGCGCCTCGATCACGAGCTGCGCGGCGCCCGCGTCGAGCCAACGCCAACCCTCATCGATCAGTGCGTCGACCGTGTCCCGTCCGAACGCCCCGCCGGACTTCTTGCCGAGCTCGTACTGGACCTCCAGGCCGCGCTCCCCGGCCAGGGTCACGATCTCCAGCGGGTCGAGCTCTACGTCGGTGAAGCCCGCCCCGCACTCGATGCGGGTCACCCCCAGGTGCTGGCACAGATCGACGTAGGCCGGCAACCGTCCGGTGGCCACGGCCAGCTCGAATGGGGCACCGCCCGTGACGATGGGCACGCCGCAGCGCCGCGCGGTGGCGATCTTACGGTGAACGGCGTCCTCGTCGGCGATCAGCCAGCACGCCATCGAGAGCTTGAGGCGCGACATGAGGTGGCCGCTCTGGGCGAGGTGGCCCTCGAGCGTCACTGGGTCGTAGCCCGGATCGAACGGGCTTGTCGCAGGGGGGAGATCGGGGACCCCGATCAGCTTCAGGAAATTTCCTGTGGAGTCGATCATAGCCAATCCAATCTCCGCACGCTTTCCCGAGAGTCCTCCCGGGTGAAGGGGCGTCGCAACATGGCACGTGCACATCGTTGCGCACCAGCGTCAGCGAACACGGTTGGCAAGACAGAGGCCAGCCGCATGGTGAAGGCCTCACTCCAGAGACTGCTGCGCGCGTACAACTAGTCGTGGGGTGGTACTATAGGTACTAGTGTTGCGGCGACGCGACGGCCGGTGTCAGCCGATTAGTGGCAGGAGCCACTCCCTGAGTCGGTCGCCGTCTGCCCGGCTACCGGGATGAACTGCCAGGCGTAGGTGCCGTCCCCCAGGGTGAGCTTCAGCACCCCGAACACGTTGCTGAGATTCACTTCGCTGTTCGGGATGATGAGGGTGTTGGGCAAGTCCTGACCCTCCCCGCCCGTGCCCACGATGATCTCGCGGATCCCGTTCACCGGGTCCGCCGCGCCGGTGGGCGTCTGCGGCGCGAACCGCTCGTAGTCGCGCATGTGGCCATTGACGATCAGCTCGGCGTGGGCGGCGTACAGGTCGTCCCAGAACGGCTTCACCGAGCTGGTGGGCGAGAAGGTGCTCGACGTGGTGGAGTAAAAGCGCGGGTTGTGGAACAGCGCCAGCACGCACTGCTTCGTGGTCGCGGCGAGGTCCGACCGCAGCCATGTCTCCTGCGGCGAGCCGGCGGCCGTCGATACGTAGGTGTTGTTGCTGTTCAAGACGACGACGTGCCAGGCGCCGAGATCGAAGCTGTAGTAGCCCTTGGTCGGATCGCCGGCCTGGGCGCCCCAGTAACTGAAATATCCGCTGGCGGTGGAGCTCGAGTCGTAGTCGCGGTGCCCGGGCACGGGGAGCGTGCGGGCCTTGTGGCGGCCCCAGGACGGATCGTAGCAGGTCCCGTAGGCGGTGGGCGTCCCGCCGGGGTAGGCGCCGTCGCCGTCCGCGAACACGCTGCCCGGGATGGTGTCGAGGATGGCTGCGGTGGCTTCGTCACCGGTGCGGTCGCAGCGCGCGATGTTCCCTGCGCCGACCAGCGTGACGGTTGCCGACCCGGCGGAGACGGTGATGGACTTGGTGCCCACCCCTGCGGCGCCGTCTTTATCGGTCACGGTGATCCGAACCGTGCTCGTGCCCGCCGCGGTGTAAGTGTGTGTCGCGGTGATGGGGCTCGACTGGCTCGTCGTGCTGCCGGTCGTCGCCGCGCTGCCGTCACCCCAGTCGACCGAGTAGGCCCACGGGGTGTCGTTCGCGCCCGGGTCGCTGAAGCTGGCGCTGAGCGTGACGGGGCTACCCGTGGTGGCCGTCTGGTTTGGTCCTGGATTCACCGAGGGTGCAACATTCGCGATCGTGGCGGTGGTCGAGGACGGGGAGCTGGAGGCCCCATGTGAGTCGGTGACGGTGAGCGTGACGGTGTAGCTGCGGTTGTCGGCGTACGCGTGGCTCGGTCTCACGCCGGTGCCCGTGCTGCCGTCGCCGAAGTTCCAGGCATACGTCAGGGCATCGCCGTCGGGATCGGACGAGCCGCTGCCGTCGAAGCTGACGGCCGCGCCTTCGGCGCCCGAGTAGGGTCCGCCTGCGGCGGCGCTGGGCGGCCGGTTCGGCGCAGTGCCGACCGTCACGGTGAGCTGTCCCGAGCCCGCTCCACCGTCTTTGTCGGTGACCGTCACGCTCACAGTGTACGTGCCCGGCAGGGCGTATGTGTGCGTGGCCGTGATCGGGTTCGTCTGGCTCGTCGTGCTCCCGGTAGTCGCGGGCAAGCCGTCACCCCAGGCAACCGCGTACGCCCAGGGAGCGTCGTTCGTCCCGGGATCACTAAAGGTGGCGCTCACGGTGACCGGGCTGCCGATCGGCGCCGACTGATTGGGTCCCCCCGTCACCGTGGGCGCGACGTTCGCGACCGTGGCCGTGGTGGTGGCCGGTGTGCTCGCTGCCCCGTGTGTATCGGTGACGGTGAGCGTGACGGTGTAGCTGCCGTTATCGGCGTACACGTGGCTCGGGTTCACGCCGGTGCCACTCATCCCGTCGCCGAAGCTCCAGGCGTAGGTGAGCGCGTCGCCGTCCGGATCCGACGACCCGCTGCCGTTGAAGCTCACCGTCCCGGCCTCCGCCCCCGAGTACGGTCCGCCGGGAGCGGCGGTGGGGGCGTGATTCACGGGCGGTGGGGCCGACGGCGAGTCGTGGCAGGTGCCGCTCCCCGCGTCGGTGAACGTCTTGCCGGGGATCGGGATAAACTTCCAATCGAAGCCGCCGGTGCGGAGCGTCAGTTTGAGGACGCCGAAGGTGACGTTGTCGCGCACCTCGGAATTCGGCGCGATCGTCCCGAAGGGGAACAGCCCCTCGCCGCCCCCGGTCCCGACGATGATTTCGCGGATGCCGTAGGTCGGATCCAGCGTACCCGTCGGGGTCTGGGGCGCGAACCGCTCATAGTCGTGGTGATGGCCGTTGAGCACGAGCTCGACTCCGGCGTCGTACAGCGCGCGCCACAGCGCTCGTGACGCCGTGTCGACCTCGACGGTACTGGAGCTGAAGAGGGGATAATGCCAGTAGGCGAGCGTGCAGCGCTTGGTGCTCGCCGCGAGATCGGCGCGCAGCCACTGTTCCTGCGGCGAGCCCGTCCAATGCGCGATCT
>Ga0209159_1000600_pt1 | contig 32244 bp, 33 predicted proteins | sample GraSoiAngelo_144_FD_185901 | JGI IMG/M metagenome (GOLD analysis project Ga0209159, IMG submission 185901) | Grasslands soil microbial communities from the Angelo Coastal Reserve, California, USA - 14_1009_02_40cm (SPAdes) (version 2) | ecosystem: Environmental > Terrestrial > Soil > Grasslands ...
GAACGATCCCCGCGTTTCCTACTGGGAGCCGGCCAAGTGGGTCGCCAGGCTGCGAGCGACCGGCCGCGGCGAGCGTCCGATCATCTTGAAGACGCAGATGGGGGCGGGCCACATGGGCCCTTCAGGCCGCTACGAGTCATGGCGCGAGGAGGCTTTCGTGATGGCCTTCGTCATCTCCCAGCTTGGCCTTGACGGGCGAGACGGGAGCGGCGTACTCTAGCTGGCCTGCACACCCGCCCGGGTGTGTCCACTGCAAAGGAGCCGGTTCATTGGCAGGCATCGATCTGGTCGTCTTCACCGAGTTGGGTGAAGCACGCCTGCCCCTAACCGCGCATTGACGCTGGTCTGATAGCCGACACCTAGAAACCAGAAAGTCAAACCAGGACCGTGCGGTTGTTGGGCACCGCCACGGTCCTTTTGTTTTGCCATTTCGAAGTTTCAGGAGTCAGCGATGAGCATGCCGGCGATCGAGATCCAGGGGGTCACAAAAGCGTTCCGCCATCGCGAGCGCCAGTCTGGCGCGCCGTTGTGGAGGCGCGCGTGGAAGGAAAAGGTCGCCCTCCACGAGCTCGACCTGAAGGTCGAACCGGGCGGGGTCACGGGCATCCTCGGACCCAACGGAAGCGGCAAATCGACGCTGATCCGCATCCTGGGCACGCTGCTGACACCAGACGCCGGCACGGCGAAGGTGTTCGGGTGCGACGTCGTGACCGATGCGCTTCAGGTGCGCCGCCACGTAAATCGGGTTTCGGTGGAAGCCGCCTTCTTCAAGGAGCTGAGTCCATGGGAAAACATGATCTACGCCTCGCGCCTCTACGGGAACACATCACGCGGGACTCGCCGGCGCGTGGTTGAGATCCTGAAGATGCTCGGCCTGCCCGAGGACGTCATCGACCAGCCGATGAAGGAGCTGTCGCGCGGCCAGCAGCAAAAGGTGGCGATCGCCCGCAGCTTCCTGACGGCACCGTCGCTCCTTTTGATGGACGAACCGACGACGGGTCTCGACCCGCGCTCCAAGAAGGAGGTCCAGGCCGTGCTCGAGAGGTTGCGCGCGGAGCGTGAGATCACCGTCCTCCTTTGCACACACGACATGGACGAAGCGGCCGCCCTGTGCGACCGCGTGCTGATGTTGGACGGCGGCCGCCTTCTCGCCGACGCCTCGCCGGATCAGCTGTGTGCGCAACACGGCGCGGCCACGCTCGAGGACGTCTTCATGCATTTGAGCGGCAAGACACTGGAGACCGAGGAGGTGATCCTGTGATCGGGGTGCGCGGCTCTGAGATGAGCGCCTTGTTCGGCTTTGCTGAGCGGCAGCTGTACGTCTACAAGCGCTACTGGGTCTGGGAGGTGGTGTGGCTTTTCTACAGCATCGTCAGCGTGCTGTCGATTGGCTTTTTGGCCTCAGGCCTCGGCTCGCTGGGCGCTGGCGGCGGCTCTTTCGACTTGCGCAAGGCGCAGCTCTACCTGCTCATCGGCGCCCTGCTGTGGGGCTACTTGTCGCTCGTCTTCATGGAAGCCGCGTACGCGATCGCCTGGGAGCGGTGGGAGGGGACGATCGAGTACACGTTCATGGCGCCCGTGCGGCGGATGACGCATCTGATGGGGATCTGCCTGTTCGCGATCGTGTACGGCCTCGCCCGCACTTTCATCGTGCTGCTGGTCGCCGTCGCCATCTTCGAGATCGACTTCTCGCACGCGGACATCGCCGGCGCGCTGATCGTTCTGGCGGCGTCGATGGCGCCCCTGGTGGGACTGGCAATCCTGACCTCGGTGCTGCCCCTGCTCTCACCGCAGAAGGGCGAGCAGATGTCGTTCGCAGTCCAGGGTTTCATGCTCCTCGTCTCCGGGGTCTACTACCCGCTGACCGTGCTTCCCTGGCCGCTCCAGGCTGCAGGCTTCGTGAGCCCGCTGACCTACGCTCTGGCCGGCATGCGGAGCAGCTTGCTGCAGGGATCCACGATGGCCGATCAGTTGCCGACCGTCGGCATCCTGCTGGGTATGGGCGCGGTCCTGATCCCGATTGGTTTTGCGGTCTTCACATGGGCAGAAAGGCGGGCTAAGCGACTTGGGCTTCTCAAGCGGAGTGGGTAAAGCTCCGTAAACGTCGTGGCGTCACCAGCTCGTCGTTGACCAAACTAATGTTCGTAAGTATCACATTTTAACCCTATATCTAGGGGTTTATTCACCATCAGGCCCAACATCGTGGGCGCGCCTGCGGCGGGCTCGGTTTGGCCTCGCAACATCTTGTGGTAAAGGTATTGACAGGCTTAACCGGCGTTGTTACTGTCTGCGGCGAATCGCGGTGATCAGTGGGGAGAAGTGGTGAATCCGGCAGACATCGAACCATACGTCGCACCCTACGTCCAAGTAAGGCACGCCATACACCTTCTCTACGCCACTTCTCCCCGCAGCCGCGATGAAGCCGACCCCACCCACACGTTCGGTCTCAACCACCGTTTCGACAAGCACGGCAATCGCCTGCCCCTCGAGCTTCACGGCTGCGGCTGCAGCCTGTGCGCTCGCCGGGAGCGACGCCTCTTCGAGTTCTGGGAGGCCAGATGAGTGTTCACCGGGGCGCATCGGGTGAAGGTGGACGACAAAGGGCGGCTGGCGATCCCGGCTCCGTTTCGGAAACAGCTCCGCGAGGGAAGTTTCGTTTCGGTGAGCCAGGACAATGTGCTCGCGATCTATCCCCCGGACCTGTGGGCCGCGCTCGGCGAGGAGCTGCGCAGCCCGCTGCCGGGACCGGACCAGCGCGCGTTGGCGCGAACGCTTTACCCGCTCTCAGATCCGTTCGAGCCCGATGGCCAGGGGCGGATCAGCCTCCAGCCCGAGCAGCGGCGCCTGGCGGGGATCGAGACCCCGTCGACGGTGGTGGTGATCGGGGCGGGGCCGAGGGTGGAAATCTGGCCCGAGGCCCGATGGGACAGCTACAGCGCCGACGCGCAAGGGCGTTTTACCGAATTCGCTGACAGGGTGATCTCCGGGCATTAGTCCGCACGTTCCAGCACTTTCACAAGAGGTAATAGAGCTGCTCCAGCCCCGAGAGGGCGCGGTCGCGATCGACTGCACCCTCGGGCAGGCGGGCCACGCCCGCCAAATCCTGGAGAGGATCACACCCGGCGGCCGGCTGCTTGGGATCGACCGCGATCCCTCTGCGGTCCAGGCCGGGCGGGAGCTGCTGGAGGTGGTTGGCGCCTCGGCGGTGGTCGTTCATGGAAGGTTTTCCGAGCTTGGCGCGACAGCAACGCAGAATGGTTTCAGCCCAGCAGACCTGATCCTCTTCGACTTCGGCCTCTCCAGCACGCAGATCGACGACCCAAGTCGCGGCTTCAGCTTCCGCGGCGAGGGGCCGCTCGACATGCGGATGGACCCCAACTCGAAGCTCACCGCGGCACAGATCGTCAACGAGTACGACCTCGCCGAGATCGAGCGCATCCTGCGCCAGTACGGCGAGGAACGTTGGGCCCGCCGGATCGCACAGTTCATCGTGGCGCGGCGCCCGCTCCGCACCACCCGCGATCTGTCCCAAGCCGTTGAGGCCGCCATACCTCGCAGGGCATGGCCCCGCGACATCCACGTCGCGACGCGGACCTTTCAGGGTCTGCGCATCGCGGTCAACGATGAGCTCGAAGAGATCGAGCAAGGACTCAGAGCAGCTCTTTCGACACTCAAACCCGGTGGTCGTATGGCGACGATCAGCTTCCACTCCCTGGAAGACCGCTTGGTCAAGTCATTCTTCAACGTCGAGTCAAAAGACTGTATCTGCCCACCCCAGCAGCCAGTCTGCACCTGCGGCCACCGGGCCACCCTCCGCATCATCACCCGGCATCCCGTGCGGCCCTCCGAAGAGGAGATGACCGCCAACCCCCGCGCCCGGTCCGCCCGCCTGAGAGTGGCGGAAAAGTTATGAGCCACACTCTCCTGTCAGGAGAGAAGGATCTGGGGAGAGGGGCGATCGCAGACATCGAAATCCCAAGCCCTGGTGGCCGGCCTAACCCCTCCGGCCACCAGGCACTTCAAAAAGTCTCCTCTCCACCGTGTGGGGAGGTGGCGGCGCAGCCGCCACAGGGGAGAACCAACATCCGCAACGAAATGAGGCAGACACTTTGACATCAACTCGAATACTGGCCCGACGGCGCCTCGGCGTGAGCGGAGCCGCGACACACGTCGTCGCCCAGCCGCGGCGGCGACGGCGTACCCGCGGCTTCGTGCAGGTGGCCGGCGCGGTCGCAGCCGAGCGGCTGCGGCTGAACAGGTTTGGCCACGCATACATGGGCGTCGGCGCCGTCGTGATCGTGGTTCTCTTCTACCTCGCCCTCGCAGCGCAGATCACGCAGGCCTCCTACGACATCACCCGGCTGCAGGATCAGCAGCGACAGCTCATCGCCGAACAGGACCAGCTCCGCTACCAGGAAGTGACGCAGCACGCGCCCGCCCAGGTCCAGCAGCAGGCCGCCCAGAGCGGCATGCAGCGCATCGTGCCCTCCGGCTACGTTCCCGGCCAGGAGGTGGCGATCGACCTTGGCGCCCCCGTGGGCGCCTCACCCGGCGACACGACCCCGCTGTGGATGCGTGCGGTCGCCGGCGTTGTGAACACGGTCGCCGGAACGCGCGACGTCCTCGCGTCGACGAAGCACTAGGTGAGCACGAGGGCCCTCGTCTCGAGGCGCCCCGGACGAATCGAGCGTGTGGGTTCCGCCCGCCTTCGCGTGCTCTCGATGCTGGTGGTCGCCCTTGTTCTCGCGGGAATGGTCTGGTCGCGGCTCGCGTATTGGCAGGTCGCGCAGCACGGCTTGCTCGCGATGCAGGCGCAGGCCCAATACCGGGAGTTGGTCGAGCTGCCGGCGCTGCGCGGAGCGATCTTCGATCGCAACCTGACCCAGCTCGTGGTCAACACCACTGTCTACTCGGCGTTCGTGTCGCCAGATCAGGTCGCGGCCGGCGACCGTGAACGCGTCGCCGGCGGACTGGCTTCGGTGCTTGGCGTCGATAGGGCGAAGGTCACGACGCTGCTCCAGTCCAACTCCAAGTTCGCCTACATCTCGAGGCGTTTTGCGAAGACCAAGGCGGACCAGCTCCGCGCGTTGAAGCTGCCGGGCGTCGGGCTGCAGGAGGAGACACAGCGCTCTTACCTGCCTGGGATCGGGTCGGGCAACACGCTGGCGGCCAACCTGCTTGGCTTTGTGAACTGGAACGGAGACGGCAAGTACGGTCTCGAGGAGAAGTACCAGAAGGTCCTCTCCGGCACCCCGGGCTACATCTCGAGCTACCGCGACCTGGCGAACCGAGAGATCGTCCTCGGCTCGCACACCCACCAGGACCCGATCAATGGGTCAGACCTCGTGCTGTCGCTGGACGCGAACATTCAGTACGCGGCTGAACAGCTGCTCGCCGACGGCGTGAAGAAGGACAACGCGGAAAGCGGAAGCGTGCTGATCATGGATCCCGCCACCGGCGGCATCGTCGCCTGGGCCGACTACCCGAGCTACAACTCGAACGACTTCAACCACACTGACTCCAACCTCTTCAAAGACAACGTACTGAGCTATGTCTACGAGCCGGGGTCGGTGATGAAGGTGGTGACGCTGTCAGGCGCCATCAACGCGGGAGCTATCGCGCCAGACACGGTGATCAACGACCCGGGCGTCCTGAGCGTCGGCGGTTACCGCATCTACGACTGGGATCGGCGCAACCACGGCAACGTCGACTACACATACGTCCTCGCGCATTCGCTCAACGTCGGAGCAATGAAGGCGATGCAGGCCGAAGGCCACGCGGCCTTCTACAGCAACCTGCAGGCGTTCGGCCTAACGAAGCCAAGCGGCATCGACGTGGCCGGTGAGAACTATTTGCTTCCGCCTGCGGCCGATCAGATGAGCGATTCGCAGTTTGCGACCGCTTCATTCGGCCAGGGCATCGACGTCAACATGATCCAGATGCTCGCCGCTACCAACATCGTCGCCAACGGCGGCAAGTACGCGCCGCCGCACGTCGTGGAGCGCGTCGGCACACACATCAACCCGATCCTGCTCCAGCCACAGAGGCAGGCGATCACGCCTCAGACCGCGGCGAAGATGACCGCGATGATGCAGCAGGTCGTGCAAAAGGGCTCGGGCTGGACGTCGCGGATCAAAGGCTTCGAGCTCGACCAGGCCGGCAAGACCGGCACGTCGCAGATCCCCGTCAACGGCCAGTACACGCAGGATGTCTGGACCTCGTTCGTCGGATTCCTGCCGGCGCAGCACCCACGCTTCACGATGCTGGTCGTGATCCGCAAGCCGCACTACCCTGGAAGCGATCGCGACTGGACCCTGAACGACGGGTACATGACCGCCGAGCCCATCTGGCAGAAAATCGCGCAGACGCTCGTCGTCAACTGGCACATAACACCCGACCCTCACTAAAAATCGCGGGTGAGATCTGCGGATGTCGCCCGCGAGCCCCCTCTGGGTCCACCGCTCCGCTCTGAGCTGCGCCAGCAATCGCATGGGGACGCCCGGACTGAATCCGGGCTGCCGCTCCACTTAGTGTTGATTGTGCATTGAGCGCGAAAACGTTGCTGGCGTCAGTCGGATGAGGCTCAGTCTGCTCGAGATTCTCGAGGCGACCGGCGGGGGGGAGGTCGGCGGCACCCAGGTAGGCGAGACCTTCTCCACCTTCCACACCGACTCGCGCGAGGTGAGATCGGGCGGCCTCTTCTTCGCCCTGCGCGGAGCGGAGAAGGACGGCCACCAGTTCGTCGGCGACGCGATCGCGCGCGGCGCAGCGGCCGTGGTCGTCGACCACAGGACGGAGTTTCCATCCGGCGTCGTCGAGGTGCTCGTGCCCGACACGTGGAAGGCCCTCTACGCCCTCGCGGCCCACGCCCTTCGCCGGGTGCAGCCTCTAGTCGTGGCCGTGACGGGCAGCAACGGCAAGACGTCGACCAAAGAGATGGTCGCGGCCATCCTCGCGCAAAGCTTCAATGTCATGCACACGCAGGGCAACCTGAACACGGAGACGGGCGTGCCCCTGACCATCCTGAGCCTCGAGCCCCACCACTCCGGGCTGGTGCTGGAGATGGGGATGCAGCAGGCCGGCGATATCGCCCGCCTGGCGGCGCTCGCCAAACCGGCGATCGGGATCGTGACCAACGTCGGGGTCGTCCACATCGAGTTCTTCAGCTCGCGGGAAGACATCGCTCGGGCGAAAGGTGAGCTGGTCGCGGCGCTGCCGGAAGAAGGACTGGCCGTGCTCAATGCCGATAACGAGTTCTTTCCATTGCTCGCACAGATGACCACCGCCCGCATCGCGAGCTTCGGCGAGGAAAGCGGTGATTTCCGCGTCGAGGGCTATGAGGCCCTGGCCGACGGCGGTTCGCGGTTTTCCATCCGCGGCGTCGAGATGCGGCTCTCCCTGGCCGGCCGCCACCAGGCGGTGAACGCGGCCGCCGCCCTGGCCGCCTGTGAGTTCGCCGGCGTGAGCCTCGAGGCGGGCGCCGCAGCGCTCGCCGAGATCGTGGTCGAGCATCGCCTGCAGGAGGTGGCGACGCCCGGGGGCTATTCGATCATCGACGACGCCTACAACGCGAGCCCCGAATCGATGCTGGCCGCCTTCGACACCGTTGCCGGCGCCCCCAAACGCGGACGCCTCCTCGCGGTGCTGGGTGAGATGCGCGAGCTCGGCGCACTGGCCGCCGAGTCACACCGACGCGTTGGACAGCGAGCGGCTGAGGTCTTCGATGCGGTTTGCGTGATCCAGGGCGACCACTCCCGCGTGCTGGCCGAGGCCGCCGGCGCGGAGGTGGTGCCCGACCGTGAGGCGGCGGCCGAGTGGGTGCGGCGCAACGCCGCGCCCGGCGATCGCGTCCTGATCAAGGCGTCACACGGGGTCCGGCTTGATGAGCTCGTCCGGGATCTGACCGCCACTTGACGCTCGACGTCATCACATTCGTCGTGGCATTCGGCGTCGCCCTGCTCCTGTACCCGCCCGCGATCCGGACCCTTCGCCGTCTGCGTTCCGGCCAGGTGATTCAGGAGGAGCTGCCCGACAGCCATCAGAGGAAGGCGGGCACGCCGACCGGCGGCGGAATCCTCTTCGTGTCGCTAGCGATTCTCGGCGGTTTGCTCGCCACGCTCGCGGGGCATCCGGGCGCTCTTCCCGCTCTGGCGGGCCTCGTCGCGGGAGTATTGATCGGTTTCGCGGACGATCGCGCCAAGCTCCGAGTCGGCACGCGTGGAATACCGGCACGGCTCAAGTTCCCGATCCAGGTCGTGCTCGGCGTGCCAGTGGCGTGGCTGGCCACGGTCGAGGCCGGACCCCAGCTCTGGCTGCCGGCCACGACCTGGGTGGTATTTCCGCTCGCCCTCGTTGCCATCGTCGCCACGGCCAATGCGGTGAACATCACCGACGGCATGGACGGGCTTGCCGGAGGCCTCTCGGTCATCGCGATCGCGACGATCGTCCTCTTCATGCCTGGGGCGACCGCCGGCGAGAAGGCGGTTGGCATGACCTTGTGCGGCGCGCTGATCGCCTTCCTCGTCTTCAACCGCTATCCGGCTCGTGTCTTCATGGGCGACACTGGCGCCCTCGCCATCGGCTTTGGGATGGCCGCGATGGCGATCCAGCAAGGCCTGCTTTTGCTCCTACCCCTGGTGGCTCTCGTGTTTCTGCTCGAGACCCTCTCTGTCATCATTCAGGTGGCTTACTTCAAAGCCAGCGGCGGACGCCGCGTTTTCACCATGACCCCGATCCACTACACGTTCCACCACGAGGGTTGGTCTGAGAACCGCATCGCGCTTGCTTTCTGGGGCGCGGGGCTCGTCTCGGCGCTCGCCGCGGTCGCTCTCGTGAAGCTGGCCGTGTGAGGGCCCTCGTCATGGGCGCGGCCCGCAGCGGCGTCGCGCTCGCTCTGCATCTCACCGCCGAAGGTGAGAAAGTTCGCGTGGCCGATCGCAAACCGGCCGCCGACCTCCAGGCGACCATCGCGCAGATGCCGCCAGGCGTCGAGCTCGAGCTCGGCGGCTATGACGTTGCCGTTCTCGATGGCGTCGACATCGTCTATGCGAGCCCCGGGGTGCCGTGGGATTCCGAGCTGCTGAACGAGGCGCGGGCGCGAGGAATCCCGGTCTCGAGCGAGATCGACCTCTTCCTCAAGCTCTGCCAAGGCACGGTGGTCGGCATCACCGGCACCAATGGAAAGACAACCACTACCGCGCTCACGGGCGAGGTGCTGGCGGCAGGTCGTCGCCCCGTGATCGTCGGCGGCAACATTGGCGACACGGTGCTCGACCGCGTGCATGAGATCACGCCCCAGCACTGGGTCGTGCTCGAGCTCTCGAGCTTCCAGCTGGAGTCGGTCGAGAAGCCGCGCCTGCACGTCGGCGTGATCCTCAACATCACGCCGGACCACCTCGACCGCCACCGCACGCTCGAGCGCTACGTGGATTTGAAGGCCAGATCGATCGAGTTCGCCGCGCCAGAGGACTTCGCCGTGCTCAACGGCCGCGATGAGCTCGTGCGCGGGCTCGCGTCGCGCACGCGGGGCCAGGTCGTCTGGTTTGACCAGCACCAGCCAATGCCGCCGATGCCGCTGCCCGGGCGGCACAACATGGAGAATGCGCTGGCCGCTGCAGCGGTCGGGCGGATCGCCGGGCTGGCTGACGAAGCGATCAACCATGCGATTCGCTCATTCAAAGGGGTCGAACATCGCCTGGAGCTGGTGGGCGAGTGGGCCGGCGTGCGCTGGTTCAACGACTCCAAAGCGACCAACCCGGAGGCCGGCCGTGTGGCGATCAACGCGTTTCCGGGCTCGCCCGTGATCCTGATCGCGGGCGGCTACGGCGGCGGCTTCGATCTGCGCGAGTGGGTCGCCGACGTGCTCGCCAACACCGAGGCGGTAATCCTGATCGGCGCCTCGGCCGACCAGCTCGCGCAAGAGCTCCGCGCCCACCCCAAAGCTATGCGGGCAGCCACGCTCGACGAGGCGGTGTCGATTGCCGCCGACCTCGCGCGTCAAGGCAGCGTCGTGCTCTTGAGCCCCGCCTACAAGAGCTTCGACATGTTCAGGGACTTCGAGGATCGCGGCAACCAGTTCAAAGAGCTGGTCCGCCAACGGTTTGCTGCTTGAGCTCGGCGGCCAGCCAGAGGTCACAGCCGGATCGGCTGCTGCTCTTCACCACGGTCCTCCTCTGCGCCGGCGGCCTGGTCATGGTCACCAGCGCGAGCGTCGCATTCGCCTACACCCAGCACCAATCCGCCTTCTACTACGCGGAGCGCCAGGGCGCCTGGATGGCGATCGGCTTCGTAGCCCTATTCGTGCTGGCGCGTGTCGACTACCGGCGCATCCGCCCGCTCGCGCCTGCCGGCGCCGTGGCGGTGGCGCTCTTGATGCTGCTGGTCCTTGTCCCGCACGTCGGGGTGAGCGTCAACGGCGCGCGGCGCTGGTTCGACGCCGGACCGCTCGGTACCTTTCAGCCGTCGGAGCTTGGCAAGCTCGCGTTCGCGGTATTCATCGCCCACTGGATCGACCGCAACTCCCAGCGCATGGGCGCTTTCCAGCAGGTCTTTGTCCCGTTCGCGGCCATGCTCGTCGGCGTGCTCGTCCTGTTGATGCTGGAGAGGGACCTGGGCACAGCCATCATCATCGTGGGCATCTTTCTCAGCGCTTACTGGGCGGGCGGCGGGCGGCTGCGTCACCTCATCCTGCTTGCGGCGGGCCTCGCCCTCGGCTTTATCGCGGTCACGATCCTCGAGCCGTACCGATTCGCCCGCCTGACCGCGTTCAAGAATCCGTGGGCAGATCCGCTCGGCGCCGGCTTCCAGGCCACCCAGTCGCTCTACGGGCTCGCCTCTGGCGGCGTCTTCGGCGTCGGCATCGGACATTCAATCGAGAAGTACGGCTGGCTGCCCGAGGCCCACACCGACTTCATCTTCGCGATCGTGGGCGAGGAGACCGGATTGATAGGCACCACGCTGGTCATGCTGGGTTTCATCGTCTTTGGCATCCGCGGCTACCGCGCCTCACTGCGCGCCCCAGATCGATTCGGCATGGCGCTCGCGGCCGCCATCACGACCTGGATCACGTTCGAGGCGCTGCTGAACATGGCCACGGTGACCAATACGCTGCCGATCACCGGCGTGCCCCTTCCATTCTTCAGCTACGGCGGCACCGCGGTCGCCACCACGCTGGCGGCGGTCGGCGTCCTGCTCAGCATCGCCCGCCACGGCTCGGGTTCGGCGTTGCGGAACAATCGTCAGTCAGATGAGACTTTTGATCGCGGGCGGCGGCACCGGCGGGCACCTCTATCCGGCGCTCGCGGTCGCGCGAGCGTTCCGCGCTGACGAGCCGGGCGGTGCCGTTCTGTTGGTCGGGCGCAAGGGCGGCCCGGAGGAGCGAGCTGTTCCGGCCGCCGGCTTCGACCTGGAGACTGTTCGCATGCGGGGGCTGGACCGCGACGCGCCGTGGAAGAACCTGGCCCTGCCGGCGCTCATCCCGCTGGCGCTCCGCAGAGCCCTGCATCTCGTCGACCGGTTTCGTCCTGACGTGGTCCTCGGCATGGGCGGCTACGTGATGGCGCCCGCCGTCGCGGCCGCGCGCATGCGGCGCATTCCTTATGTATTGCATGAGAAAGACGTCCGGCCGGGACTCGCGACCAGGTATTTCGCAGTCAACGCGGCAGCGATCTGCACCACGTTGCCCGGAACTGACAAACGCCTGCCGAATGGCCGCGTGTTCCAGACTGGCGTCCCTCTGCGCGAGGGCTTCGAACCGCGGACGCCCGAGGTTCCTCCACGCCGCCTCTTGATCACGGGGGGAAGCCAGGGCGCGCGCCGGCTCAACCAGGTAGTTTGGTCGGCCCTCGACGGGCTGTGTGAGAGATTTGAGGAGGTCGTGCACGTTGCCGGTGAGCAGGGTGCGGAGGGTCTGGCGCGGTATGCGCGCGACCGCTACCGCGGGATCGCGTTCACCGACGAGATGGCCGCCCTCATGGCGCGGGCCGACCTGATCGTGAGCCGCGCCGGCGTGGGAACCATCGCCGAGGCAACCGCCGTCGGGCTGCCCATGGTCCTCGTCCCGGGCAAGTTCGGCGGCGGTCACCAGGAGGAAAACGCCGAGGCGATGGTCGCGGCCGGAACCGCGATCCGGATCTCCGACGATGCGATCACCGGCGACTCGCTCCTGCGCGCCCTGGACGGCCTGGACGGGGAGCGGCTGCGCGCGATGGCCAGGGCTTCCGCGGCTGCGGGCCGACGAGACGCGGCCCAGCGCGTTGTAGCTGTGCTGCACGAGGTTGCCGAGAACCAAATGGACAAGTCGTGAAGGTTCACCTGATGGGCGCGGGCGGCGCTGGCGTGTCGGCATTGGCGCGGGTTTTCCTGGCCCGCGGAGACGAGGTCACCGGGTGCGATGTCAAGGAGTCGGACACGACGGCGGAGCTCGAAGAGGCGGGGGTGAAGATCGCGCGCGGACACGACCCTGAGCACGTTCTCGGCAAGGACCTGCTGGTTTACAGCGGCGCGATCAAGAAGTCGCCCGAGCTCGATGCCGCGCGAGCGATGGGGCTCAAGGTGCTCAGCCGCGCCGAGATGCTCGCGCAGCTGATCAACGAGACCGACTCGATTGCGGTCGCCGGCACCGCGGGCAAGACGACCGTCACGCACATGGTCGGCCACATCCTGGTCAGCGCCGGCTACGACCCTACCGTGCTGGTGGGCGACGGAGCCAGCGCCCGGGCGGGGCGGTCGGATTGGCTTGTCGCCGAGACCGACGAGTCCGATGGGACCCTCACGCTCCACCACCCGCAGCGCGCGATCGTCACCAACATCGAGCTCGACCATCCAGACCAGTTCCGCGATGTGAGCGCTGTCCGTGACCTGTTCCAGTGGTTCATCGAAGGCCTGCCCCGCAGCGGGCTGGCAGTGCTGTGCGCTGACGATGAGCTGGCACGCGAGCTCAGCCCGAAGGCGCGCAAGATCACCTACGGCTTTCGCCAGGGAGCCACTTACCGGTGCGAGCCGGTGCGGCCTTTCCCCATCTACCGCGGCGTCGACCTCCTGGGCCACATCAACCTGCGCCAGCCAGGCCGTCACAACATCCAGAACGCGACCGCCGCCGCCGCGATGGCGCTCGAGCTTGGCATCGGTTTCGACGACGTGGCCGCCGCGCTGCGGACGTTTCCAGGCGCCCACCGGCGGATGGAGTTTCTCGGCGTCTTCCAGGGCGCCGCCGTTTACGATGACTATGCGCACCACCCGACCAAGGTCCGAGCGACGATCCAGGCCGCTCGCGAGCTGCGCCATCGCCGCCTCGTGGTGGTCTTCCAGCCACACCGCTACTCGAGGCTCAACGCGCTCATGCACGACTTCGCCCGCGCGTTTGTCGGCGCCGACCGGGTCTATGTGCTCGACGTGTACAGCGCGGGGGAGGACAACGTGTCCGGCGTCCGCGCCTCCGACCTCGCGCACCAGATCCCGAACGGCATCTATGTCGGCGACTTCACCAAGGCGAAGGAAGCGCTCGAGGAGATCGTCGGTCCGGACGATCTGGTCCTGCTGATGGGCGCGGGCGATATCAAGAAGTTGGGCGATGACCTGGCGCACAAGATCTAGCCTCGCCTGGCTGCGCGAGCAGCCGGGCGTCAGGGAAAACGAGCCACTCGCCTCGCGCACGTCGTTCGGCATCGGCGGGCCTGCCGATTTCTTTCTCGAGCTGGCGCGCGCGGACGCGATCGAGAGAACGATCGACGGGTGCAAGCAACGCGGGATCCCGTACCTGCTGCTCGGCGCGGGCACCAACCTCCTGATCGCGGATCGCGGTGTCGACGGTCTGGTCGTGCGCGTGGTCAATCGCGACCACGAGATCGAGGGCACAAGAGTGCGTGCGGGTGCCGGCCTCAAGATGATGCGGCTGGCCCGCATCGTGGCCGACGCCAACCTGCGGGGTTTCGAGTTCGCAATCGGCGTTCCCGGCACCGTCGGCGGCGCCGTCTACCAGGACGCCGGTTGCTGGGGCAAGGAGATCCGCGAGGTGCTCCTCGAGGTCGAAGGCTATCTCCCGGGTAAAGGCAGACAGAAGTGGAGTCCGGGAGTCTTGAACCTGGGCTACCGCACCTCAGCGCTGCGTGAGGGAGCGCTGACAGGTGCGCTGGTGATCTCGGCCACGGTGCAGCTCGAGCGCGGCGACGGGGAAGCCGCCAAGCAGCTCATGGCCAAGCTCACGAGGGAGCGCAACGAAACCCAGCCCATCAAAACCAAGAACTGCGGCAGCGTCTTCAAGAACCCGCCAGGCGATTCAGCCGGTCGACTGGTCCAGGCCGCGGGGCTGAAGGGAGCGCGGGAAGGAGCGGCCGTCGTGTCCACGGTGCACGGCAACTTCATCGTCAACGAAGGCGGCGCGACCGCCGCCGACGTCCGTCGCCTGATCGAGCGCGTGATGGTCGAGGTGAAGCGGCGGTTTGGTCTCCAGATCGAGCCGGAGGTCGAGATGGTCGGTCGCTGGAAATGAAGCTGGCCGTCTTGAGGGGAGGCAAGTCGGCTGAGCGCGAGGTGTCCCTGCGCTCCGGTGGCCAGGTGGCAAAGGCGCTCCGCGGCCGCGGCCATGACGTCACCGACGTCGACCTCGACGGCGGTACGTGGGACGTCCTCCGGGACGGCGGTTTCGAGTGCGTGTTCAATGCGCTTCACGGCCGTCTGGGAGAGGACGGGACCGTGCAGGGGATGCTCGAGCTCCTCGGCGTGGCCTACACCGGTTCGGGGGTGCTGGCGTCGGCGCTGTGCATGGACAAGTCGCGAGCGGGCAAGGTGATGGTCGCGATCGGTCTCCACGTCCCAGAGTTCGAGGAGCTCGAGATCAACGAGGGCGTGGCGGCCGATCTCGTCGAACGGGTCGTGTCGAGATTCGGATTGCCCCTCGTCGTCAAGCCGGTGCGTGAGGGGTCGACCATTGGACTCACGATCGCGAAGGATGCGGACGCCGCCGCGACCGGGCTGATCCTGGCAGGTCGCTACGACCAGCGTGTCCTGGTGCAGCGATTTGCCGCTGGAACGGAAATCACCGTCGGCGTTCTGGCCACTCCCGAAGTACAGGTTCTACCCACGCTCGAGATCGTCAGCGAGAACCCGGTGTACGACTACGACGCGAAATACACCGCCGGCAAATCGCACCACATCATCCCCGCCCGCATTCCAGAAGCCGCGCGCGTAGCGGCCTCGGACGCCGCGGCACGAGCGTTCAGCGAGCTCGGCTGCTCTGGCATGGCGCGGGTCGACATCATCGTCGACGCCGGGGGCACGCCGTGGGTGCTCGAGGTGAACACCGTGCCCGGGTTGACCGAGCTCTCGCTTCTGCCCGACGCCGCGCGCGCCGCGGGCGTCGGCTTCGAGGAGCTGTGCCAGCGCCTGGTCGACCACGCGGTCAGCCGCCACGCGCATCGCGTCGGACCGGCGGCGGTATGAAGTTTCGCCGCCGCCGCTCGGTGCTGCCCCGAGTCCCCTGGCCGAACGGACTAGAGCGCACCGAGCCTCTGCGCGGCCAGCTCTGGACGCGCTCGGAGCGTGCGCTGAAAGAGCCTGACGTGAGCTGGCGTTGGAGAGGGCTCGCCGCGGCGGCGGCCGTGGCCGAAATCGCTCTTGTGGCCTGGCTGTGGGTCGGGCCGGCTGTGGCAGTGCGAACCGTCGAGGTGACCGGAGCGCATCACATGACCGCGCGGCAGGTCGCCGGCGCAGCTGGGGTCTCCGGCGGTGGATCGATCATCTCCATCGACGGGCAGTCGGCTGAGCAACGCCTCCTCAGCCAGGTCTGGATCCGCGCAGCGACGGTGCAGCCGCAGCTGCCGGGGACGGTCATTGTGCAGGTGAGCGAGTGGCAGCCCGTCGCCGTGTATCACGCCGGGAAGTCGACGAAGCTGTTCCTGATGTCGAGCCAGGCCGTCATCCTGGGCCCGACAGCGACGGCGGCCGGGCTGGTCGATGTGCAGGGTCCGGCCGGCAACGACCCGCGCGTCGGCGACCACCCGCTTGACCACCAATTGCTGGCGGCGCTTGTGAACATGCAGCGCGCCCTTCCGACTTTGATCGGACAGGACGCCGCCGGCTTCATCTTCGATTCCTGCGGGGATCTGACCCTCGTCGCCAAGCGAGGCTGGAAGGTTTACTTTGGCCGCGTCCTGACGCCTGAAGAGTTTGCTGTCCTGCGGGACAAGCTCGCTGCGCTCAGGGCGATTGCCGGCAGCGTCAACTACGCGTCCTCCGATCTCGATTACGTGAACGTCATGAATCCCGCCGAGCCCGCCGTCGGGTTCAGATCACGCGCCGTCCCATCTCCGTCGCCTGGCGCCACGGCCGCACCGATCTCTTGCCGATGACGCCATAGGCTTTCGACGAGCTCGGACACCCGACTTTGGTGACATATCTGATCGTTTGTCTGCAGCACCCGCACCACAACGCCTAGAACTACTTCTTGTCCCAACCACAAAATCTGGCCCCGCAACACGCCGGGAGCCGATATAATCCCGGCAACCCGCCCTCTATATCCACTCGTTCCAGGAGGCGTTCCAGCACAGTTTTGTCGCGGCGGAAGAAAACCGTCGGTCTTGACCTGGGCACAAGCCGGGTCGCGGTGGTCATAGCAGAGTCGGACGACCCGGGGACTCCCGTGACCATCCTCGGAGTGGGCGAAAGCCCGTCCGACGGGCTGCGCAAAGGCGTGGTCGTCAATCTCGACAAGACCATCACCGCCATCCAGGCGGCCACCGTCGCCGCGGAGCGCATGGCCGGCCAACGCATCGAGTCGGTGGTCGTCTCCCTCGGCGGCACCCACCTCTGGAGCCAGAATTCGACCGGCGTGGTCGCCGTCGCGCACCCCGACCACGAGATCGGCGAAGACGACGTTCACCGCGTCGTCGAGGCATCCAGGGCGATCAGTGTGGCGAGCGACCGCCAGGTCATCCATGTCATCCCCCGTGCTTACACCGTGGACGGACAGGACGGGGTGCGAGACGCGGTCGGCATGACGGGTCATCGGCTCGAGGTCGAGACCAACATCCTCACCGGCGCCCAGACCGCGGTCCAGAACGTGATCAAGTGCGTGCACGGTGCGGGCTTCGACGTCGAAGACGTCGTCTGCGCCGGGCTGGCCGCGGGCGAGGGAATCCTGAGCGCCCAGGAGATCGAGCTTGGCGTCTGCCTGGTCGAGATCGGGGCCGGCACCACCAACGTCGTCGTCTTCAATGAAGGCTCGGCGAGGCACCTCGCCGTGCTGCCCGTCGGCGGCAACCACGTCACGAGCGACATCGCGATCGGATTGCGCACCACGCTTGACGAGGCTGAGAACCTGAAGCTCAATTACGGCCATGCGCTGCCTGACGTCATCGACCACGCCGAAAAGGTCGAGGTCCGGCAGGTCGGCGGCGACCGCATCCAGGCCCTGCCACGCCGCTTCCTCGCCGAGATCATCGGGCCTCGGATGCTCGAGATCTTCCAGATGGCTCGCGAAGAAGTGCGCAAGACCGGGTTCGACCAGCTGCTCCCCGCGGGCGTCGTCGTCGCGGGTGGCGGTTCGCGGCTGATGGGCACGATGGACGCCGCCCAGGCCGTGTTCAACACATCGGCCCGCCTCGGCCAGCCGCTCGGCCTCGCCGGGCTCGCCGACAAAGCTCATGGACCGTCGTTTGCGGTCGTTGCCGGGTTGGTGAAGTGGGGGGCGCGCTCTCGCGAGGCCTACGGCAACACCCACCAGCCGGCCACGTTTGGAAACACGTATCAAAAAACAGTGAGGTGGCTGCGCGATTTTTTCTAGAGAACACACCAAAAACCAGCTTGAGCTCGCCATGGCCAGAGCACATTCGAAGGAGGATCACCTGATCGTCATGAAAGAAAGCGAATTGCATGAGGGGCGAGCACGGATCAAGGTCGTCGGCTGCGGCGGCGGCGGCGGCAACGCCGTCAATCGCATGATCTCGAAGGCGCTCAAAGTCCAGTTCGTCGCGGTCAACACCGACAAGCAGGCGCTGGAGCGCTGCCAGGCAGACGTCAAAGTCCAGATCGGGAACAAAGTCACTCGCGGGCTGGGTGCCGGCGGCGACTGGACCCGCGGCCGCGACGCGGCCGACGAGAGCCGGACCGAGCTCACGGCGGTCGTTCAGGAATCGGACATGGTCTTCATCACCGCGGGCATGGGCGGAGGCACCGGCACCGGGTCGGCTTCCATCGTCGCCGAGCTGGCCAAAGAAGCCGGCGCGCTCACGATCGGCGTCGTGACGCGGCCGTTCTCGTTCGAGGGCCGCATCCGCAACGACACCGCCGAGGAAGGCATCAAGGCCTTGCGCGGCCAGGTCGACGCGCTGATCGTCATCCCCAACGACCGGCTGGCGCAGGTAGCCAGCTCCAAAACGACGCTCGAGGAAGCCTTCCGCATGGCCGACGACGTTCTGCGCCAGGGCGTGCAGGGCATCTCCGACCTGGTGACCCAGCCCGGCGTGATCAACCTCGACTTCGCCGACGTGAAGGCGATCATGGAGAACGCGGGCGAGGCCCTGATGGGCATCGGGCACGGCGCCGGCGACTCGCGGGCCGAGGATGCCGCCAAGCAGGCGGTCTCAAGCCCGCTGCTCGAGACGTCGATCGACGGCGCCAAGGGCATCCTGTTCAACATCACCGCGGGCAAGGACATCACCTTGCAAGAGGTGCAGAGGGCGGCCGAGATCGTGCGCGCGGCGGCCGACCCGGGCGCCAACATCATCTTCGGTGTCGTCCGCGATGACACGATGGCGGGAGAGATCAAGATCACGGTCATCGCCACCGGTTTCGGCGGCAAGACCCAGCAGGAAGCCAGGCAGGAGACGCAGCGTCGTACGATCGAGCGGCCCGAGTTCGGCCTCGAAGAGCTCGGCGACATCAACATCCCCGCCTTTCTGCGTAATCGGATGTAGACAAAAGAGGAGAACAGTTGCGTTGCCCGTACTGCGGTCATCACGACCTGAAGGTGGTCGACTCCCGCGATTCTGAGATCGGGGAGGCGATTCGCCGGAGGCGCGAATGCCTGCAGTGCGGGCAGCGTTTCACCACCTATGAGCGGATCGAGACCGTGCCGTTCTTCGTCACCAAGAAGGACGGCCGGCGCGAGGACTTCGACCCTCAAAAGCTCTTCAACGGCCTGAAAAAAGCGACCGAGAAGAGGGATATCTCGCCTGAGCGGCTGCGGGCGATCGTTGATGACATTGAAGCAGAGCTCCGGCGGTCGGGACGCGTCGAGATCCCAAGCCAGGAGATCGGCGAGATGGTGATGGACCGGCTGCGCGACCTCGACGAGGTCGCCTACATCCGGTTTGCCTCCGTCTACAGAGAGTTCATGGACCTCCAGCAGGTCAAGCGGGAGATCGAGCAGGTACTGAGCTCCCGCCGGTCTTAGTCGGATCGGATCCCGCCGGTAGCACGTCCAGGTTGATTGTGCCGACGGCCTTGGCCGAACCGCGCGGGATCAGTTGAAAGCTCCAACAGCCGGGTAGCGGGGCATCGACGATGCTGGGACCGCCATCAACGCTGACGACCGGTTTCGACGTGCCGAGCGGTCGGCCCTCGACCACAAAGGCGGCGCCATCGCGCAACAGCCATAGCACCTTGTTGGTGGAACCGTCGACACGTGGGCTCGCGCCGGCCACGAGGTGTCGCGCGAACAGGAAGGCAAGGGCATTGCTCGATGTGCTCGGGGCCCAGGGCACGGGCCAGGGTGCTCCATTCGTGTGGCTCCAACCGCTCTGTGCCCACCTCGGCGGTTCAGCTTCGGTCACCACGGTACCGGCGCAGCCGCCTGCAAGGGCGTTGGAGGTCGGGCCGGGTTGGGGCGTTGTCTTGGCAGCCTGCTGTGGGCTGCATCCTGACACCAGCATGAGAAGCAAGACCCAAACGCAGCAGCCGGCCCCCCGCATCCCCGTTTTCACGCTCTGCCTACACCTGACGGCAGCCAGCGGTTCCCCGTACGTACCCTGATGCCGGTGAGCACGCCAGCTGTCTTGCACGTGCCGGAGCTCGCCGATGAGCCGGCCTTCGTGCACGGTTTCTCCACCGTCGCCATCGGTTCTGTCGGGCTGTCGCACGCACCAGATCCGGCGCCTGTTCTCGCGTCCCGCGAGACGTTCCTGCGAGTTCTCGGCCTCGACGATCGGGCGCTGACGACCGCAGGCGCCATCCATGGAGCCTCAGTCGCAAGGATCGATGAGCCAGTCGATCACGTTGACGCCGTCGACGCGCTTGTCACCGACCGCACGGATGTAGTGCTGTTCACGACGCATGCGGATTGCTACCCGATCGTGCTGTGGGATCCGGAGAAGAACGTCGCGGGACTCGTCCACGCCGGCTGGCGTGGAACCCAGGCCGGCGTCGCGGGGGCGACGGTGCGATTCATGAGAGAGGAGTACGACTGCCGGTTCATCCGGGCAGGCATCGGGCCTGGCATCTGCGGGCGTTGTTACCAGGTCGGGGAGGAGGTGGCGTCGCAGTTCGATCGCCGTTTCGTGCTGCCGGATGACGGAGGCAAGTTCCTGCTCGACCTCTCAGCGGCCAACCGCGCCCAGCTCGCGGCGGCCGGTGTCAAGTCTGTGTATGACATTGCCATGTGTACCAAGGAGAGCTATCTGTTCCCTTCGCACCGCCGCCATCCAGACGGGACGCGGTTCGGCGCGATCGTCGCCTTGCGGTGAGCGTCGGCGAACGGCTGGGTGCGGTCCGCGAGCGCATCGCTCGCACGGGACGCAATCCGGACGAGGTCACGATCGTCGCCGTCACCAAAGGGTTCGGTCCCGAGGTTTGCGCTCAGGCCTTGCAGGCGGGTCTTTACTACCTCGGCGAGAACAGGGTCCAGGAGGCGCTGGCGAAGATGGACGCCGTCGAGGGCGCCGAGTGGCACCTGATCGGCCACCTGCAGACCAACAAGGTGAAGCTGGCGGCTCGGCGGTTTGCGCTCATCCAGTCGGTCGACTCGCGGCATCTTGCCGAGGCCCTCGGTCGCGCCGACTCTGAGCAACCGGTGCTGGTCGAGGTCAATGTGGCCCGCGAGCCGCAAAAGAGCGGAGTCGAGCCGGCGCGCGCTCTCGAGCTGATCGACCAGGTGGCGAAGCTCCTCCACCTGCGCGGCTTGATGGCGATGGGGCCGGCTCGCGGCGACCCGACGCCGGCCTTCGAGGCCCTGCGAAATCTGCGCGATGAGGCCGAACAACGGACGGGCAGGGCGCTCCCTATCCTTTCTATGGGTATGAGCGGAGACTTCGAGGCTGCCGTCGTCGCCGGCAGCACCATGCTTCGATTGGGCCAGGTCCTCTTCGGGCCTCGCTCCTCCCCATTTATGGGAACGAGGCCGGACAACGGCCGGAGGGGCTGATCGATTGTCCGCGATCGCCGGCCTCCTGGTCCTCGTGCTGCAGGCTTTCCTCATCGTGGTCCTGATCCGGATCGTGTTCTCGTGGTTGAGCCCGTACCCCACCAACCCGGTGTCCCGTCTTGCCTTCCAGGTCACCGAGCCGATCCTCGCCCCGATCCGGCGCCGGCTTCCGCCGCTGTCTGGGATCGACCTTTCGCCCCTGGTCGTCTGGCTGGTCGTGATCATCCTCATCGGGGTTCTGCGCACCCTCGGCTGACCTGATGTTCGATAAAGTCGATCCAAGAGTCAGCTTCCCGGAGCTGGAGCGACAGCTCATGGCGCGATGGAAGGAGGAAGGCACCTTCCAGAAGTCTCTGCAGCTGCGCGAGGGCCGGCCCCGCTTTGTCTTCTACGAGGGTCCGCCCACCGCCAACGGGAAGCCGGCCACCCATCACATCCTGGCCCGCGCGTTCAAGGACCTGTTCGGCCGCTACAAGACGATGCAGGGCTTCTACGTCGAGCGAAAGGCCGGCTGGGACACGCACGGCCTCCCGGTCGAGATCGAGGTCGAGAAGAAACTCAACATCTCGGGCAAGTTCCAGATCGAAAACGAGATCGGGGTGGAGAGGTTCAACGAGCTCTGCCGGCAGAGCGTCTACGAGTACGTCGAGGACTGGAGGCTTTTCAGCGAGCGCATGGGGTTCTGGCAGGACTACGACCACGCTTACTGGACGCTGACGTCCGACTACATCCAGTCCGTCTGGTGGGCGCTAAGCGAGATGTGGAAGCAAAACCTCGTCTACAGAGGCTTCCGCGTCGCCCCTTACTGCTCCCGCTGCGCCACCCCGCTGTCGAGTCACGAGCTGGCTCAAGGCTACCGCGACAACGTGCCCGATCCGAGCGTCTACATCCGGTTCCGGCTCAAGAACGACCCCCGAACGTCGATCCTCGCCTGGACGACCACGCCGTGGACACTGCCCGGCAACGTCGCGCTCGCGGTCGACAACGATATCGACTACATCAAGGTGCACGAGGGCGGCGAGTTTCTCATCCTCGCCGAGACTCTGCTTAGTGTGCTCAAGGAGCCGCCGCAGGTGGTGGAGCGGATGAAGGGTCGCGACCTCCTGGGCCTCGAGTACGAACCCCTGTATCCGTACTCCGTCCCCGAGGAGGGACGCGCCCACTACGTGGTCGATGCGGATTTCGTCTCCACGGAGGAAGGAACTGGCGTGGTGCACACGTCGGCGCTGTACGGCGTAGACGACCTGCGCCTCTGCCAGGAAAAGGGCATCCCGTTCAAGCACACGGTCGGCCTCGACGGAAAGTTCCTGCCCTATGTCGAGAAGTTCGCGGGGCTGCACGTGAAGGAAGCCGACCCCGTGATCATCGACGACCTCAAGGAGCGCGGCCTGCTTTACAAGGCCGAGACCATACTTCACACCTATCCGTTCTGCTGGCGGTGCGGCACGCCGCTGATCTACTACGCGCTCGACGCCTGGTACATCCGCACGACCGAGCGCAAGGAGCAGCTGCTCGCCAATAACAACGCCACCAACTGGGTGCCCGCGCACATCAAGACGGGGCGCATGGGCGACTGGCTTCAGAACAACGTCGACTGGCAGTTCTCGCGCAGCCGCTACTGGGGCACGCCGGTGCCGATCTGGATCTGCGAGGGCTGCGACGAGCAGCGATGCATCAGCTCGGCGGCCGAGCTCGGGTTGAATGACGACGTCGACCTCCACCGTCCTTACATCGACGAGGTGACGATCCCGTGCGAGAAGTGCGGTGGGGTGATGCGCCGCGTGCCAGAGGTTATGGACACGTGGTTCGACTCCGGGTCAATGCCGTTCGCGCAACGCGGCTACCCGCGAGACGGCAAAGAGCTATTCGAGGAGACCTTCCCCGCCGACTTCATCTCCGAGGCGGTCGACCAGACGCGCGGTTGGTTCTACACGCTGCTGGCGATCTCGACGCTTCTTTTCAAGCAGAACTCGTACCGCAACGTGATCTGCCTCGGCCACGTCGTCGACCCGAAGGGGAAGAAGGCGTCGAAGTCGCGCGGGAATGTGCTCGACCCCAACTATCTCTTCGACACTTTTGGCTCGGACGCCGTGCGCTGGTACTTCTACACGTCGACCCAGATCGGCGAAAACTACCGCACCGACGACGCCGCCCTGCGCGAGACGGTGCAGCAGTTCTTCATCCCGCTGTGGAACTGCTACACGTTTTTCATCACCTACGCCCGGCTCGACAACTTCGACCCGGAGAAGGCAGGGGTGCCCATCGAGGAGCGCCACGTGCTCGACCGCTGGCTGCTGTCGAAGCTCAGCGGGCTGGTGACGGCTGTCACCGCCGGGCTGGACGCCTACGAACCGGTCGAACCGGCGCGCCGCATCTACCGCTTTGTCGACGACCTCTCGAACTGGTACGTCCGGCGCTCCCGGCGGCGTTTCTGGAAGTCGCAGTCAGACCGCGACAAGCAGGCGGCCTATCAGACGCTGCACCAAGCCCTGACCACGCTGGCCTTGCTGATGGGACCCTTTGCGCCGTTCGTGGCCGACGCCATGCATCGCAACCTGTCGGACGGCAAATCGGTGCACCTGGCCGATTTTCCCAAGCCGGTGGCGGCCGACGATCCGCAGATCGAGGCCGACATGGCTCGGGCCAGGCAGGCGGTGGAGGCAGGGCTCGCCGCTCGAGACGCCGCCAGGCTCAAGGTGCGCCAGCCGCTGGCGGGGATAGCCGTTCTCGGCGACCCGCTGCCGGACGACATCGCGGCCATCGTCCGCGACGAGCTCAACGTCAAGAGCATCACGTTCGGGGCGCCCGAGGTGAAGCTCGACACGGTGATCACCGAGGAGCTGAAGCTCGAGGGCCTGGGCCGCGAGCTGGTGCGCATCATCCAGGATCGGCGCAAGAAGCTGGGCCTCAACGTGGAGGACCGGATCCACACCCGCTACGAGGCGGATGGCATGCTCCTCCGTGCCCTGGATCGGCACTGCGATTACATCAAGGCCGAGACGCTATCCGTGACCCTCGAGCCAGGGCGCGGCGATGGCTTTGACGGCGAGCAGATGATGCTCGAAGGAGAACAGCTCTGGATCGGCCTCAAGCGCGCCTGAGCACCGCACGCATCCTGTTCGTGGTGGTTGCGGTGATCGTGTTCATCCTCGACCGCATCACGAAGAGCCTGGTCGCGGCTCAGGTGCCATACGGCACCGAGGTCTCGGTGATCGATCACCTCGTGGGCATCACCAACGTCCGCAACTCGGGCGCCGCGTTCGGGTTTGCGCCCGCAGGCGCGAGCCTGTTTCTGATCGCATCGGTCGTGGTGGCGATCGGGCTGGTGATCTACGTCGCACGCAACCCGGGGACTCGGTGGACCGACGGGACCCTCGGCCTGATCATGGGCGGCACCCTGGGCAACGGGTACGACCGGGTCGTGCACGGCACCGTCACTGACTTCATCAACTTCCATTTCTGGCCCGTGTTCAACGTCGCGGACTCGGCCATCTCGATCGGCGTGCTGCTGATGATCGCCGGATATCTCCTACGAAGAAGCCCCGCCGGCTGATCGCCGCGACGGCGGCAGCGAGGCTGGATCGCTTTCTAGCCGAGAACGCGCCCGACCTGAGCCGGTCGGCGGCGGCGCGTCTGATCAAGGGTCACCTCGCGCTGGTCAACGGTCACCCCGCCGACCCGGCCGATCGCGTGGCGGCCGGAGACGTCGTTGATTTCGAGATCCCCGAGGCGTACGTGGTGGAGGCGGGTGCGGAGGCAATTCCGCTCGACATCGTTTACGAGGACGGCGACATCGCGGTCATCAACAAGCCCGCTGGGATGGTTGTCCACCCGGCGCCTGGTCACTACTCGGGAACCCTGGTCCATGCGCTTCTCGGCCGCGGTGATGCCTGGTCGGTGGTCGGCGGCGCGGCAAGGCCGGGCGTCGTGCACCGCCTCGACAAGGGGACATCAGGGCTCATCGTCGTCGCGCGCAATGATGTCAGCCACCGAGCCCTCTCGGCGCAGCTCAGGGATCGCTCGCTCAGCCGTACCTATCTCGCCATCGTCCGGGGCCGGTTGAAGGACGATGCCGGAGAGCTGGAGGGGCCCATCGGGCGACACCCGCGCGAGCGCAAACGCATGGCCGTGGTCGCGGGCGGCCGATTCGCGCGCACGCGCTACCAGGTCGTCGAGAGGAAGGGAACCCATACGCTTTTGCGCTGTGACCTCGACACCGGCCGCACCCATCAGATCCGGGTGCATCTCGCAGCGCTTGGTCATCCGGTCGCTGGCGACTCCGAGTACGGAGGTCGGGAAGCGAGCCTCGTACGCCCGATGTTGCACGCGTGGCGGCTGCGGCTCCGGCACCCTCGCACGGGCTCTGAGATGAATTTCGAAGCGCCGCCTCCGCGCGACTTCGCAGCGTTCTGGGAATCGCTGGCTTGAAGCAGGGCTTGCTGATCGTCATCTCGGGGCCGTCCGGGGTCGGCAAGGACACGCTGATCCGCCGCCTGCTCGAGCTCGACCGCAACCTCGTCTATTCGGTCTCCGGGACCACGCGGCAGCCGAGGCCGGGTGAAAAACGGGACGAGAACTACACCTTCCTGACCCGTGAGCAGTTCGAGGCCCTGGTCAAGAAACGCGCTTTCCTCGAGCACGCGAACTACAACGGCCACCTGTACGGCACGTTTCGCGACCGCGTCGAGCGCGCCCGCCGCGAAGGCCGCGACGTCGTGCTGAAGATCGACATCCAGGGCGCTGAACAGGTGCGCCGGCGCATACCGGACGCGGTTTTTATCTTCGTGGTCGCACCTTCAGAGGAGGAGCTGAAGCACCGGCAGGAGGAGCGCGGGAGCGAATCCCCGCAGGACCTCGCGTCGCGCCGCGAGATCGCCAAGCACGAGATGGCGTACGCACAGAATTACGAGCACGTGGTCATGAACGACGACGTCGAACGCGCGGTCCGCGAGATTCGCCAGATCATCGAGGACGCGCGACTCCGCGTAACTTAGCCCCCATGCCCCTCGACGCCACTCCGATTCCAATTGAGCTCCGGGGCCTGCGCATCGCGCTGCTGGTCTCCGGCGGGATCGCCGCATACAAGGTGGTCGACCTCGCCTCGGCGCTGAGCCAGGCAGGGTGCCAGGTCCGCGTTGCGATGACCGCGGCGGCGATGCGTTTCGTCGGTCCTCCGACCTTTCAAGGCGTCACCGGCAAACCCGTGGCAACCGGGATATGGCCCGCCGACGGAACTCCGGAGCCGCATGTCTTCCTGGGCGATTGGGCGCAGCTAATCCTGGTCGCACCCGCGACCGCCAACGTCATCGGCCGCATCGCGGATGGCCGGTCGGATGACATCGTGACGGCGACCCTGCTCGCAGCTCGATGCCCGGTGGTCATCGCGCCCGCGATGAACGACGCGATGTGGGCCAAGCCCGCGCTGCAGGAAAATCTCACGAAATTGCGCCACCGCGGGATCACCGTCGTCGAGCCGGAGACGGGTCACCTCGCGAGCGGACACGAGGGCGCCGGGAGGCTGGCCGGCGCGTCGGCGATCCTCAACGCGATGGTGCACGGCATTCGTGCCCGCTACGACCTGGCGGGTCGCCGCGTGGTGGTCACCGCAGGCGGCACGCGGGAGCCGATCGACCCGGTGCGGTTCATCAGCAATTATTCGAGCGGCAAGATGGGGTTCGCCCTCGCCGCGGCGGCCGCCGATCGCGGCGCCAAGGTGACCCTGATCACGACGGCGAACCATCCTGAGCACAACGGCATCGACGTGCAGCGCGTCGACACCGCGGAGGAGATGCTCGCCGAGCTGCGCTCACAGCTGAGGGGTTCGGATCTCCTCCTCATGGCCGCGGCGGTGGGTGATTTCCGTCCCGCCAAAGCCTCCGATCGCAAGATCAGGCGCGAGGAAACGCCGAGCCTGACCTTGGAGCTCGAGCCGATTCCCGACGTCGTCGCCTCGCTGGCGGCCGAGCCGGCGTTCGCCACCGTGTTTCGGGTCGGCTTTGCCGCGGAAGACTCGAAGCTCGATGCCAAGGCGATGGAGAAGGTGAAGCGAAAGGGCCTGCAGGCCATCGTCGCGAACGACATCTCGCGTCGCGACATCGGCTTCGGCAGCGAGTACAACGCGGGCGTGCTTCTCTTCGCCGACGGTGCGCGTCACGAGCTCGAGAAGGCGACCAAGCGCGAGCTGGCCGACAAGATCCTGGACCTCGTGCTTCCCCGCTTGAAAAGGTAATTGGCTCTCTACGCCGAGGTGGCGGTGGAGGCGGCCCGCGGGATTGCCCGGGAAACCTATACGTACGCGGTCCCCGATGGGGTGGACGTGGTGCCCGGGCATCGGGTCACCGTTCCCTTCGGCCGGCGCGACACATACGGATTTGTGGTGTCGCTCGGCACCGAGGATCCAGGCGTCGAGACCAAAGCGATCGCGACCGCCGGCCGCGAGCCGCTGCTGCTGCCGCATCAGGTCGCTCTGGCTCGCCTCGTCGCCGATCACTACTGGCTGCCGCTGATCGAGTGCATCCGGGCGATGCTGCCGCCGCGCGTACGCGGCAGCGGGTCGGCGGGATCAGGAGAGTCGAGCCGGCAGCGCCGGCACACCCGCCTGCTCGAGCTCGCCACGGGCCCCGCCCCGGCCGCCGAGAGCGTGACGCTCACAGATGAGCAGCGCGCGGCGCTCGATGTGATCGACACGAACCCGGTCACGCTGCTCCACGGCGTCATCGCCAGCGGCAAGACCGAGGTCTACCTGGCCGCGGCCGAGCGGGCGCTGGCGGAGGGACTGCGGGTCCTGCTCCTCGTGCCTGAGATCTCGCTCACCCCGCAGTTGGTGCAACGCGTGCGAGCGCGTCTGAACGCCCCCGTGGCGGTGTTGCAGTCGCAGCTGACCGAGCTGGAGCGCGCGCAGCAGTGGTGGCGGACGAGGCGGGGCGAGGCCCAGGTCGTGCTGGGCAGCCGGTCTGCGGTGTTCGCGCCCATTCCGCGCCTGGGCCTGATCTGTCTCGACGAGGAGGGATCGGCTGCCTACAAGCAGGACCGCACGCCGCGCTACGAGGCGGGATGGGTGGCGCGGCGGCTGGCCTCGGTCACCGGAGCCCGTCTTGTCATGGGCTCGGCGACACCGGCCGTCGCCACGTACTACGAGTCTTCCCAGGGCGTGACCGCCCGCGCCACGCTGATCAGGCGGGTGCGCGGCGACGACGCCGAGGTCGAGCTCGTCGACATGCGCGATGAGGCCGAATCCGGCAACCGCCAGCCGCTGTCGCGGCGCCTTGTCGAGGCCGTCACCCACACTCTCGAGAACGAGGAGCAGACCATCCTCTACCTCAATCGTCGCGGCCTTGCGACGTATGTGATGTGCCACGACTGCGGTCGCTCTGTGCAGTGCCTCGGCTGCTCGGTCGCGCTGGTGCAGCATGCCGAGGTCGAGGGCCTGGTGTGCCACTACTGCGGTTATTCGCGCACGATGCCCGCGGTTTGCGATCACTGCGGGAGCCGCAATATCCGCGCCCTTGGCATGGGCACCCAGCGCCTGGAGGGCATGGTCAAGAGGTTGTGGTCGCAGGCGCGGGTGTTGCGACTCGACAGCGATGCGGCGAGAGGACCCGATTCCTATTTCCGGATCTGGGAGACGTTTAGCGAGCGTCGGGCCGATATCCTCGTCGGCACGCAGCTCGTGACGCGAGGGCTGGACCTGCCCGGGGTGTCCTGCGTCGGCGTCGTCGATGCCGACCTGCCTTTGCATTTTCCCGATTACCGATCCGCCGAGAACACGTTCGCGCTGGTGGCGCAAGTAACGGGTCGGGCCGGCCGCGACGGCCGCCCGTCACGGGTCATCGTGCAGACCAGCAACCCCGAGCACTACAGCCTTCGCTGCGCGGCGGCGGGGGACTACGAGGGCTTCTACGAGGCCGAGCTGCCGGCCCGCAAGGCCTTCGTGTTTCCGCCCTTTGCCGGGCTGGCCGTCCTCACGCGGACCGACCGCGACGACGGCCGAGCCGCCTCTTCGGCGCGCGAGGCGGCGGAATCCATCGCCTCCGGGCTGCTCAAAGATGAGATCGCGGGCATACGCGTGATGGGGCCATCACCCGCATTCATTCACCGCCTTCGTGGCGAGTACCGGTGGCAGGTGACCCTCAAAGGCGACGGCCTCGAGCGTGCCCGGCACCTGGCGCCGCGCGGCAAGGGCTGGAGCTATGACATCGATCCGGTCAATTAGGAGAGGCGGATCTTGAGAGACACAGCAACCCGAAAAGCTGACGTTCTTGCCGCGCTCGAGAAGCAGCACGACCTCTGGCTCGCGAGCGCCGATGTGGCCGGGCGGCCGCATCTCATCGCTGTGTCGGCATGGTGGGACGGCACCGACCTGATCATCGCAACGACCGGCTCGAGCAAGACGGCACGCAACCTGGCCATGAATCCGGCCGCGCGCGTGGCGCGAGGCGCGCCGGCCGATGCGATCGTGATCGACGCCCAGATGATCGAGAGCCGAGCCGTCGAAGATTCGGCCGAGCTGGCGGGCGGCTTTGCCGCGGCGGTGGGCTGGGATCCGCGCGAGGTGGGCGAGGGCTGGATGTTCTTTCGCTTGCGGCCGAACCGGATCCAGGCCTTCCGCGGCTACGACGAGATCGAGGGCCGCGACGTGATGCTTCGTTCCCGCTGGCTGGTTTAACCCAGGTTGGGTTTTCGCACCCCGCGGGTAGAATCGAACGCATGGTCCGGCCGATCCTCACCTTTGAAAATCCCGTGCTCCGCGAAAAGGCGAAGAAAGTCGCGCGCGTGGACGCCTCCATTCAGCGTCTCCTCGACGACCTGACCGAGACCATGCTGGAGGCGCCTGGCGCCGGGCTCGCAGCCAACCAGATCGGCGTGGCCCTGCGTGTGTGTGTCGTCAAGGGCGACGACAAGCAGATCTGGGGCCTGGTCAATCCGGAGATCGTGAAGAAGGATGGCGCTCAGGTCGGTTACGAGGGATGCTTGAGCTATCCGGGATGGGTGGGCGAGGTGGAGCGCGCCGAGACCGTGGTCATCAAGGGCCGCAACCGGCACGGCAAGGAGATCCGCGTCAAGTCATCCGGCTTCACGGCTCGCGCCTTCCAGCACGAGCTCGACCATCTCGACGGCGTCCTTTTCACCGACAAGCTGACCAGTCTCGACACGCTGCGGCGGGTGGAAGAACTGGTCGGTGAGGAGAGGGAAGAGGCCGTCGCCGCGGCCTCGGGTTAGACGACCTTCTACAGGATCGTCTTTGCCGGCACGGCCGCATTCGCCGTGCCTTCGCTGCGAGGGCTCAATGAGGCTGGGCATCAGATCGTGCTCGTGGTCACGCAGCCTGACCGCCCGGGCAACCGGATGAAGGTGACGCCGGCGCCCGTGAAGGTTGCGGCGCAGGAGTTGGGGTTGGCCGTCTACCAACCGGAACGCATTCGCGACCCCGAGGCCGTCGAACGGTTGCGCGCGCTCGCGCCCGATTTCCTGGTGGTGGTTGCGTACGGGCAGCTCATTCCGCGCTCGGTGCTTTCGATACCGCGCCTGGGTGCCATCAACGTGCACGCCTCGATCTTGCCTCGACACCGCGGCGCGGCCCCGATCGCACGTGCGATCCTCGCCGGGGATCGGGAAACCGGGGTGTCGATCATGAAGATGGATGAGCAGCTTGACCACGGTCCGGTCCTTGCGGTGCGGGCGACCCCCATCGGCGAGGGCGAGGACGCGGTCCAGCTGACCGCGCGCCTGGCGGTGATGGGAGCGGAGCTGCTAGTCGAGACGCTGGAGAATTTGGACGAGCTGCATGGCGTCGGCCAGGAGCACTCGCGGGCGACCATTGCCCCCAGGCTGAGGAAGGAAGAAGGTGAGCTTTCCTGGGAGCTGGGCGCGGACGAGATAGATAGGCGCGTGCGGGCGCTGCAGCCCTGGCCTGGGACGACACTCCCGACCGCACGCGGCCGCGTGAAGGTCTTGAAGGGCCACATCGAGGGCGATCGCTATGTGCCCGACGTCGTCCAACTGCCGGGCAAGCGACCCGCGCCCGCTAAGCAGGTGCTGGGCGATGCCTGACAAAGACGAGCGCGACCTTGCTGTCAACCGGCGTGCATACCACGATTACTTCATCGATGAGAAGTACGAGGCGGGGATGATGCTCACCGGTACCGAGGTGAAGTCGATCCGGAACGGCCGGGCCAACCTACGCGACGGATTCGTCAGGATCGACAACAACGAGGCGTGGTTGGAGAACGTGCACATCTCCCCGTATGCGCAGGGCAATGTGATGAACCACGACCCGCTGCGCCCGCGCAAGCTGTTGCTCCATCGCAAGCAGATCTCCAGCCTGATCGGCAAGGTTAAACAGAAGGGCTACACGCTGATCCCTCTGCGCATCTACTTCTCCCGCAACCACGCCAAGGTCGAGGTCGGCCTGGGGCGGGGCAAGCGGCAGTACGACAAGCGAGAGGCGATCGCGGAGCGGGACGCGAAGCGGGAGATCGCGCGAGCGGTCAGGAGGGGATAACGACACATGAAAGTGCTCTTCATCGCCGGGTTTGGACCGATTGCGGCGGACGTCGGTGTGTCGCGGCGGCTCTATGAAGAGACGCTCGGCATCCGCTTCAAGGTCGAGGAAGGCGAATACCTCCACACCGAAGAGATCGAGGGAGCAAGGGCGTTCGCGATCTGGCCGCTTGACCAGGCCGCCGAGTCGTGCTTCGGCAGCGGCGAATGGCCGGCGGATGTCGTCAGGCCTCAGGCGTGGCTCGAGTTCGACGTCGAAGATGTGGATGCAGCAACGCGTGAGCTGGAGGAGCGCGGCTACCGGCTGCTCGTGCGCAATCGAACGGAGCCGTGGAGCCAGGTCGTGACGCGCCTGATCAGCCCGGAGGGTTTGCTCGTCGGCGTCACGA
>Ga0209159_1000601_pt1 | contig 32203 bp, 27 predicted proteins | sample GraSoiAngelo_144_FD_185901 | JGI IMG/M metagenome (GOLD analysis project Ga0209159, IMG submission 185901) | Grasslands soil microbial communities from the Angelo Coastal Reserve, California, USA - 14_1009_02_40cm (SPAdes) (version 2) | ecosystem: Environmental > Terrestrial > Soil > Grasslands ...
GTTTCGGAAGGGGGGCGAAGCCCCCCTCCGAGGAAAACTCGCGTGCTACTCTGCCAGCGTGCCTCCCTCAGTGGTCTCGAGCCCGGACGAGCCGGCGGGCCGACCGCGGTGGTACCAGCACCCGTTCAACCGTCCTGCCTTCTATCGCGTGGCGGCGGGACTCGCCTGGCTGCCTCGGCGTGTGCGGCTCGCCGTCGCGCGCGGGCTGGGGCGTCTCGCCCCACACCTCATGCCGCGGGAGCGCGCCGCCGTCCGGAAGACCCTGGGCCTCTCGACGGGCGCCACGGGAAGGGACCTCGACCAGCTGACGACCGGCGTGTTCACCGATTTCGCCATGTGCTTCAGCGACCTCGTATCCAGCAACCGTCAGTCAGAAGCGCGGCTCAGGGCCCTCGTCAGCACGGCGCCGGGGGCGGAGTATTTCACCGGGATGACAGGGGGCGTGATCTCCCTCACCGCGCACGTCGGAAACTGGGAGCTCGCCGGTCGGCTCCTGGCGGGTCACGCCCACAGGCCGACGCACGTCGTGGTCGCCGAGGAGGAGGTCCGAGACATCGAGCGCTGGGTGCGCCGGGACGGTCTGGGGGTCCGCTTCGTCACGCGCAACCACCCCACCATCTCGGTAGAGCTGATCGCCGCGCTCCGCCGCGGCGAGATCGTCGCCGTCCAGGGGGACCGCGCGCTCGGCACCCGGGGGGACGCGTCGATCCCGTTCTTCGGTCACCCCGCGCCGTTCCCCCTGGGTCCCTTCGTGCTGGCCCGCGCCGTCGGTGTCCCGCTCGTGCCGGCGTTCTGCCTGCTCGAGCCGGACCACCGGTACGCGGTGACGGTCGGGAAGCCGCTCACCGTCGCACGCGACGGTGAGGAGGATGCCGCGCGGGCCTGGGTCGCCGTTCTCGAGGCGGTCGTGCGGGAGCACCCGACCCAGTGGTTCAACTTCTTCGACATCTGGAACCCGTTCGTCGCGTGAGGTCACGCGGGGCGTAGATGAGCGAGACGGACGAGGTCCCGGTCGCAGAGGCGGCCCTGGAGGCGCGGCTCGCCGACGTGAGCACCGACGCGGCGGCGCTGCGGGTGCTGCTGCCGGCGGAGCTCCAGTCGCTCATCAGCGACGCGGTCGTCCGCTCGCACAAGCTGTACGAGGAGTTCGTCGATCGCCTGGTGCTCCGAGTCGCGCGCGAGACGGGGCTCGAGGCGGCGACGCGTGAGCCCGCGAGCGCGGCGGAGGTCGTGGTACGTCTCGGGCTCGAACCCCGGCGCGCCCTCGTGCCGATCGACTGGATCCTCCGCCGGCTCACCGCGCGACGCACGGTCGAAGAGGTCGGCGCCGGGCGACGCTTTCGCTCGCGCGGCGTCCGGGCGCTGCCCGACGCGGCGCCGGTGCGCGAGGCGCAGCAGCGGCACGATGCCTCGTGGCTGCCCTCGTACACGCTGGCCGAGACCGTGGCGCAGGATTACCCCGCGTTCCTCCGGGGTGAGATCGGCGGCGAAGAGGTGCTGTTCGCGCCCCGACGATTGCGATTGTGGGTCGATTACTTCTCGAACGCGAACGGCCAGTACGCGGTCAGCAACCACATCGGCGCGATCGGAGTGGCGCGGTGGCTGCCCCGGGCGGGCGGGGTCATTCTCGAGGTCGGCGGCGGGCTGGGGAGCGGGGCGGTGGCCGTGCTCGAGCGTCTGGAAGCCGCGGGACGGATCGGAGACGTCCGAGGGTACCGGTTCACCGAGCTTGTGCCGGCGTTTCTCCGGCGCGGGCAGCAGGCCCTCGAGGGGCGCTTCCGGCGTCCCGCGTGGCTCCGGTGCGACGCCCTCGACATGAATCGCCCTTTCGGGGAACAGGGGGTTCGGCCGGGCGACCTCGCGGTGGTCTACGCCGTCAACGCCTTGCACGTGGCGCACGACCTCGCGTTCACGCTTGGCGAGGTCCACCGCGCCCTCGCGCCCGGTGGCGAGCTCATCGTGTCGGAGTGCGTCCGCCCGCACTCGGGGCAGACGATCTACGCCGAGTTCATCTTCAACCTCATGGAGACCTTCCGCGCGCCGCGCTTGCACCCGGTCTACCGCCCGATGGGCGGCTTCCTCACGGCCGTCGAGTGGCGGGCCGCCATCGAGGCCGCCGGGTTCGCCGACGTGCGCTTCGTCCCCGACATCGTGCGTGTGCAAGAGCGCGTGCCCGATTACTTCGCGGCCGTGATCGGAGCGACCCGGCCCGGCTGACCCCCCAGGCGAGCAGGTCGGGGGCGGGGCGGGCGACAGGGGTCAACGGGCCACGCGGCACGCGTTCGCTGCCCCGTGGTGGCTGGGCTCCATCCGGGCGCGCCACCTCCGTTGCCACGCGACGGGAACGGGCCCCGTTGACCCCTGTCGCCCGCCCCGCCCCCGACCTGCTAGCCTGTGACGCCTTCCATCTGGAGAGCGTAGAGCCGGCGGTAGATGCCGTCACGGGCGATCAGCTCCTCGTGGCGACCGATCTCCGCGATGCGCCCATCGTGGACGACGACGATCCGGTCGGCGTTCCTCACGGTCGCCAGCCGGTGCGCGATCACGAGCACGGTCCGACCGTGCATGAGCTCGGCGAGCGCCTGCTGGACCATGAACTCGCTCTCCGCGTCGAGGTCCGAGGTCGCCTCGTCGAGGATCAGGATCGGCGGGTTCTTGAGGAACGCGCGGGCGATCGCGATCCGCTGGCGCTGGCCGCCGGAGAGGCGCACGCCCCGCTCGCCGACGAGCGTGTCGTAACCGTCGGGGCACGCCAGGGTGAAGTCGTGGGCGTGGGCCTGGCGCGCCGCACGCACGATCTCCTCGAACGTGGCGTCGGGCCTCCCGTAGGCGATGTTGTAGCGGATCGTGTCGCTGAAGAGGAAGGTCTCCTGCGTCACGACGCCGAGCTGGGCGCGGAGCGAGGCCTGTGTGACGTCGCGCAGGTCGCGGCCGTCGAGCGTGATCCGCCCCGCGGTCACGTCGTGGAAGCGGGGCACGAGGTCCATGAGGGTGGACTTGCCCGCGCCCGATATGCCGACGAAGGCGACGACCTCGCCCTTTCGGATCTCGAGCGAGATCTCCTTGAGCGTCATCTCGTCGGCGTCGCCGTAGCGGAAGTCCACCCGCTCGAAGGCGAGCGCCCGCGTGAACGTCTCGAGCCGCGTGGCGCCCGGGCGGTCGGTGATCGCGGGCGGCAGCTCCAGGATGTGGAAGACGCGCTCGACCGAGGCGGTCGACTGTTGGACGACGTTCAGGGATCGCGAGAGGCGGCGCACCGGTCCGTAGAGCATGAGGGCGGCCGCCGTGAACGAGAACAGCGTACCCGGCGTCATGTGCCCCTCGATGACGCGATAGCCGCCGTACCAGAGGACCGCCATGATGCCGAGCGCGCCGGCGATCTCCATCAGCGGCTCGGTGATCTCGTCAGCGCGCACGTTCTTGAGCGAGAGGTTGAGGAGCCGGTCGTTGAGCGCGTCGAACCGCGCCTGCTCGTGGCGCTCGCGCCCGAACGCCTTGACGATCTTGGTGCCGCTGAACGACTCGTGCAGGAGCACGGCGAGCTGGGCCACGCGCTCCTGGGTCCGCTTGTTGATCGTGTACAACCGCCGGCCGATCGTGCGCACGATGAGCGCGATGGCGGGGAACGCGACGAGCGCGGTCAGCGTGAGCGCCCACTCGCGGGCGAGCATGACGACGAGGAGGGCGGCGATCGTGCCGAGCTGGCGCACGCCCATGACGAGGACGCCGGAGGAGAGCCGCGCGAGCCGGGTCACGTCGGTGAGGATGCGAGACATGAGATCCGCCGAGTGGACGTCCGAAAAGAATGAGAGCGGCATGGACTGGATGTGCGTGTAGAGCTCGCGCCGCAGGCGGGCCACGACCCGCTCGCCGACGGCGGCCATCAGGTACGACTGGAGGTAACGCGCGACCCCCTTCACGACGTACACGGCCAGGAGCGCCAGCGGGATCAGCTTCAGCATGAGGCCGTCGCGTCGGATGAAGATGTCGTCCATCACCGGCTTCACGAGCCACGCGGTGAGACCCTCCATGCCCGAGACGATGAGCGCCAGGCAGGCCCCGAGGACCAGGACCGGGACGTGCGGGCGAAGGTAGACGAAGAGGCGGCGGTAGGGGCCGAGGGGCAGCGTCACGTGCCCGTGCGCGCCGCGACGAGTCGCCGGTAGAGCGCCTCCGTCCGCTCGACCTTCGCGCGGGTCGAGAACTGCCGCTCGACGAGCTCGCGTCCCGCCCGCCCCATGGCGCGGGCGCGCTCCGGGTCCGCGGCGACCGCGCCCAGCGCGTCGGCGAGGCCCGCCGGATCGCGCGGCTTCACGAGAAGTCCCGTCTGCCGGTGGCGGACGAGCTCCGGGTTGCCCTCGAGGTCGGTGCCGATGACGGGTGTCCCGACGGCGAGCGACTCGCGCAGCGTCCCGGTGAGGCCGAGCCCGGCGTACGAGGCGTCCACCGTCACGTCGCTCGCCTTGAGGATCTGGGGAATGTCCTCGCGGTAGAGGAAGACGCGCACCCGGTCACGGATCTTGCGCGCCGCCGCCTTGTCGTAGAGGATCTTCGCCTTCGCCTCGTTGGCGCCGACGAAGAGGAGCCGCGCGTCCGGCAGCCGATCGGCCACCGCCGCCATCGCGTCGAGCACGTCGTCGTTGCCCTTCCACGACCGGATGCCGATCTGCGTGACGAGGAAATGCTCGGCGCCGAGGCCCAGCTCACGGCGGACCGCGCCGCCGTCCACGCCAGGGTGGAAGCGCTCGGTATCGGTGCCCGAGTAGATGACCTCGATCTTCTCCGCCGCGACGCCCTGGCGGACGAGCCCCTCCTTGATCGAGGCGCAGACGGCGACGATCGCGGTCACCCGCCGGGTCGTGTAGCCGAGGCGGTTGAACGGGTCGAGGGGAAAGCTGACGCCGCGGTTCAGGACGAGCACGGGGATGCGCACGAAGAGCCCCGCGATCAGCGCGAGCGTCCGCGCCCGGCCCTTCTGGGCGTGGACGACCTGGATCCGGCGCGACCTGAGGATCCGCACGAGCGCCTTGACCGAGCGCACGTCCACCTCGGAGGCCATCGGCAGAGGGACGTAGGGGACCGCGGCCGCGCGCATCTTCTCGACCCAGATCTCGCTCGGCCGCGTCGCGACGGTGACGTCGTGGCCGTGCGCCTTGAGACCCAGGACCAGCTCGCGGAGCTGGATCGCCGCGCCCGTGAAGTAGTCTTCCTTCGGGTAGATTTCCAGGATACGGAGCGGCTCCGCCATCAGGCTCCGAAGAACTCCCGCACCGCCGCGCCGACCGCGTCGATCTCCGCGTCGCTGTGGTTCGCGGACATCGGCAGCGTCAGGATCTCTTGGACGAGCCGCTCGGTGCGCGGCAGTGTCGGCGGGTTGAGGTGCGCGACGGCCGGCTGCCGGTGGGCCGGCACCGGGTAATGGAGCCCCGTCTGGATCCCGCGCGCGCCGAGGAACGCGGCGAGCTCCGCGCGTCGCGGCGTGCGGACGACGTAGAGGTGATAGACGTGGCGCGCGTGCTCCCGCTCCGCGGGGAGGGCGAGCGGGAGACCGGCCAGCGCCTCGGCGTAGCGCGCGGCGAGCGCGCGCCGCCGGTCGTTCATCGCGTCGAGCCGACGCAGGAGCACCCGCAGCGCCGCCGCCTGAAGTTCGCTGAAGCGCAGGTTGAAGCCGACCTCGGCGTGCACGTCCTTGTTGAGACGCCCGTGGTCACGCAGCCGGCGGCAGCGCGCGGCGACCTCGTCGTCGTTCGTGAGCACGGCGCCACCGTCGCCCATCGCCGGGAGATTCTTCGACGGGTAGAACGAGAACGCGGCGGCGCGCCCGAAGGAGCCGACGCGGCGTCCGTCCCACGCGGCGCCCTGGGCCTGGGCGCAGTCCTCGAGCACCCAGAGGCCGAAGCGCGTGGCGAGGTCCTGCACGGCCGGCAGGTCCACGGGCTGGCCGTAGAGGTGGACCGGCACGAGGCCGACGGTCCGGGGCGTCACCCGCGTGGCCGCGTCCTTCACGTCGAGCGCGTACCAGTCGTCGGCGTCCACGAACACGGGCGTGCCGCCGGCGAAGCAGATCGCCTCGACCGTCGGGAACGCCGTGTGCGACGGGACGAGGATCTCGTCGCCCGCTTTCACGCCGAACGCCCGGAGGATCATCCAGAGGGCGGCGGTCGCTGAGCTCGTGAGGGCGGCGTGCTTCGTCCCGATGTGTCGCGCCAACTCGGCTTCGAGCTCGCGACACTGGGGACCCAGGATGTACTGGCGCGAATCGATCGCCGCGAGCACCGCCTGCCTGATCTCGTCGTCGACCGGCGGACGGGAGAGCGGGATCGGGGTCACGCGCTCGTTCCCGACAGGCGATCGTACTGCCCGCGGTAGTAGACCAACGGCTCACCGGCGCCGACGTGGGCGCGCTCGACGCGCCCCACGAAGATCGTGTGATCGCCCTCGACGTGCATGCTCACCGTGACGCACTCGAGCTGCGCCAGCGCCGCGTCGATGAGCGGGAGGCCGATCGCGCTCACGTGGAACGGCACCTCGTCGAACTTGTCGAGACGCGTCGAGGCGAACCGCCGCGACACCGCCTGCTGGTCGCGGCGCAGGATGTTCACGGCGAACCGGCCGCGCTCGCGGAGCGCGGGATAACTCTGCGACTTGTGGTCCACGCAGACGAGCACGAGGGGCGGGTCGAGCGAGACGGAGGTGAAGGCGCTCGCCGTGAGACCGGTGGGACGCCCGTCGCCGTCCGAGGTCGTGACGACGGTCACGCCGGTCGCGAAGTGACCGAGCGCCTGCCGGAACTCGTCCGGGGAAATCACCATCCCTGTGTAGCAGGTCAACGCGTAAAATGCAAGATTCCGCGCATAGATAAGCGAGGGTTGCGCCCCGGTGCTATAGTCCTTAACGTATGGTGTCCGAAGCCGCCGTGCTCCAAGCGCTCCGCGCGATCCGTGACCCCGAGGCGCAGCAGGACATCGTGGCGCTCGGGCTCGTCCGCGACGTCCGGATCACCGAGGCGGACGTCTCGTTTACGCTCGCGTTCACCGCGCAGTCGCCGCAGGCCAAGGCGACGATCCACAGCATGGCCTCGCGCCTCGTGGGCCAGCTCCCGGGCGTGTCCCGGGTCCAGGTGAAGATGAGCGGCGGCGCGCGAGAGCAGCCAGCCGCGCCCGCGCACGGTGCGGGAGCCGCGCACGGTGCGGGAGCCGCGCACGGTGCGGGACCCGTGCGCAGCGCGGAGCTCATTCCGGAGGTGCGTCACACCGTCGCGGTCTCGTCGGGGAAGGGCGGCGTCGGGAAGTCGACCGTCGCCGTCAACCTCGCTGTGACGCTCTCCCAGACCGGCGGCACGGTGGGCATCATCGACTCGGACGTGTACGGCCCCGACGTCCCGCTCATGCTCGGCGCGCGCGGACGCCCCGGCATGTTCGAAAACCGCATCATCCCGGTCGAGGTGCACGGGCTCAAGATGATGTCGATCGGGCTGCTCGTGAACGAGCGCGAGCCGCTCGTGTGGCGCGGGCCCATGATCCACTCGTTCATCCAGCAGATGCTGCGGGACGTCATGTGGGGCGCGCTCGACTACCTCGTCTTCGACATGCCGCCCGGCACGGGCGACGCCCAGCTCTCGCTCTCGCAGGTCATCCCGCTCGACGGCGTGGTCATGGTGACGACGCCCCAGGAGGTCGCGCTGCTCGACGTGCGCAAGGCGATCGGGATGTTCCAGAAGCTCAACGTGCCGCTGCTCGGCGTCGTCGAGAACATGAGCCACTTCGTGGCCCCGGACACCGGCCGGCGCTACGACATCTTCGGTGAGGGGGGCGGCCGGCGACTCGCCGAGGAGTACGGGATCCCGCTGCTCGCCCAGATCCCGCTCGATCCCGAGATCCGGGTCGGCGGCGACGAGGGCTCGCCGATCGCCTTGCGGCGTCCGGACTCGCCGCAGGCGAAGGTGTTTCGTGACCTCGCGCTGGCGGTGCGCTCGCGCCTGGACGAGCTGGCCGCGCTCAAGCCGCTGCCGAAGCTCACCTGAGTCTGTGTCGCGGTCCCGCTCGACGCTGGTCCTGCCGATCTTCCCGCTCCCCGACGTCACATTCTTCCCACACACGCTCCTGCCGCTCCACGTGTTCGAGGCGCGCTACCGCGTGATGGTGATGGACACGCTCGCGCGCGATCGGAGACTCGCGGTGGTGAAGCTCCGACCCGGATACGAGGCCGCGTACGCGGGCAAGCCGGCCGTCCATCCGGTCGCCGGCGCGGGAGAGATCGTGAGCTGGGAACGGCTGGCGAGCGGCCGGTACAACATCCTCCTGAAGGGCGAGCACCGCGTGCGCATCGAGCGCGAGCGGCCGAGCGATACGCTCTACCGGGTCGTCACGGCGCAGCGGCTCGACGATGTGCCGCCCGCGGGGAACGTGGTCCCCGTGCTCGACCGGATCCGCGGCGCGTGCGGCCGTCTGCTCCGGGCGCTCGATCGCCCCGCGGACCTGCTCGACACCGCGCTCGCCGACGGCCAGCCGCCCGGGGCGATCGCCGACCGGATCGCCGCCGCGGTCCTGCCCGACGCGACGCTGCGCCAGGAGCTGCTCGAGACGCTCGACGTCGCCAACCGGCTCGCGCGGGTGTCGGCTGCGCTCGAGGATCTCGTCAACGAACTCCTCGGGGGCCGCGAGTGACCTCTCGCGCCGGCCCGGTGCTTGTCGCCGCGCTCATGCTGCTGGTGAGCGTCGCGGCGGCGGCCGACGTGCGGCAGTGGTCATGGCTCGGCGTGCGGATTCGCGATCTGTCGGAGCAGGAGATGGAGGAGATCGCGGCGCGCCACGGGATCCGCGAAGGGTTCGGCGTCGTGATCGTCGAGGTCATCGAGGGGGCGCCGGCGGCGCGGGCGGGTCTCAAGAACGGCGACATCGTCGTCGCCTTCGGCAAGCGGCCCGTCACCGAGACGCGGCTGCTCCAGCGGCTCGTCGCCGCGGCGCCGACGGACCGGGAGAGTGAGCTGACGGTGCTGCGTGCCGAGGGCCGCCGGCCCGTCAGGGTGCGGCTCGCGTCCATGCCCCGCGCGATGGTCGGCGAGCGCGTCGCCGCGGAGCTCGGCTTCATCATGCGCGAGCCGGACGCCGGGGGAGAGTCGCCGAGCCCACGCGCCGTCGTCGCGGCCCCGACGATCGCCGGGGTCCTCAAGGCCAGCGCCGCCGAGAAGGCCGGCCTCGAGGTGGGCGACGTGATCCTTCAGGTCAACGACCAGCCGGTGCTGACGCGGGACGCGGCGCGGGAGGCGCTGGCGGACGTCGCCCTCGACCGCCCGATGCGTCTGACGGTGCGGCGGGGAGACAGCCGATTGTCCGTGACGCTGCCGAGCCTGTGACGCGTCCGGACCACAGTCATTGACCGATGACGCGTCCGGCGCCTTGCAGGGGCCGGCGCCGGCGGCTAGAATACCCGCGCTCGCCGACCGCGCGCGGCCGCGTCCCGCGGCGGGCGGCATCCACATCCACGGGTTGGTCCGACACTCCGAGCTCCCGAACAGGAGGAGGCGTTACATGAGCAATCAGCCAGCAGTCACGGAACCCGCGCGCCGGAAATTCCTGCGGGGCGCGGCGGTGGCGACGGGCGCGGCGGCGCTCGGCTTCCCGATGGTCGCCAGGGCGCAGGGGCCCATCACGATGCGTTGGCAGAGCACCTGGCCGCAGAAGGACATCTTCCACGAGTACGCGCTCGACTTCGCGAAGAAGGTCAACGACATGACCGGCGGCGACCTCAAGATCGACGTGCTGCCCGCGGGCGCGGTGGTGCCGGCCTTCGGCCTGCTCGACGCCGTGTCGAAGGGCACGCTCGACGGCGGCCACGGCGTGCTCGTGTACCACTACGGGAAGCAGACGGCGCTGGCCCTCTGGGGCTCGAGTCCTGCCTACGGCATGGATGCCAACATGCTGCTGGCCTGGCACAAGTACGGCGGCGGCAAGCAGCTGCTCAACAAGCTGTACGCCTCCATCGGGGCCAACGTCGTGTCCTTTCCCTACGGCCCGATGGCGACCCAGCCGCTTGGGTGGTACAAGAAGCCGATCACGAAGCCCGACGACTTCAAGGGGCTCAAGTTCCGGACTGTCGGTATCTCGATCGATCTGTTCCAGGGGTTGGGGGCGGCGGTGAACGCGCTGCCAGGCGCGGAGATCGTGCCGGCGCTGGACCGCGGGCTCCTCGATGCCGCCGAGTTCAACAATGCGACCTCCGACCGCATCCTCGGCTTCGCCGACGTCTCCAAGATCTGCATGCTGCAGAGCTACCACCAGAACGCCGAGCAGTTCGAGATCACGTTCAACAAGACCAGGTTCGACGCGCTACCCGACAAGATGAAGGCCATCATCGAGAACGCGGTGGAAGCGGCCTCGGCCGACATGTCGTGGAAGGCGATCGACCGCTACTCGAAGGACTACATCGAGCTTCAGACCAAGGACAAGGTTCGATTCTACAAGACGCCGGATTCGGTGCTGCAGAAGCAGCTCGAGGTCTTCGACCAGGTCGAGGCGAAGAAGTCTGCCGAGAACCCGATGTTCAAGGAGATCACCGAGTCACAGAAGGCGTTCGCGGCGCGTGCGGTGAAGTGGGATCTCGATACCAACGTCAGCCGGCGCATGGCGTACAACCACTACTTTGGCAAGCCGGCCGTCAAGAAGAGCTAGCCGCTCCGTGACTCATGCCCGCCATCCCACCAGCCATCCGGCGTGCGTCGGATGGCTGGTGGCGTGTCTGGCGCGATGAACGCCCGGCGTTTCCTCCGCGCCATCGACACGATCAGCTACTGGTCGGGGAAGTTCTCCGCATGGCTGATCGTGGCCCTCACCTTCGTGGTCTCTCTCGAGGTCTTCAAGCGCTACATCCTCAACGCGCCGACGGCCTGGATCTTCGACCTCGACAGCATGCTGTACGGCACGCTCTTCATGATGTGCGGCGCCTACACGCTGGCCGCGGCCGGACACGTGCGTGCCGACTTCGTCTACATCTACATGAAGCCGCGCGGCCAGGCGGCGCTCGACCTGGCGCTGTACTTCCTCTTCTTCATCCCGGGCATCCTGGGGCTCATCTACGCGGGGTACGACTACGCCGCGCTCTCGTGGCGCATCGGCGAGCACTCGACGGTGACGGCCGAAGGTCCGCCCGTCTACCACTTCAAATCGGTGATCCCGCTCGCGGGCGCGCTGGTGATGCTCCAGGGACTGGCCGAGATCGTCCGGTGCGTCGAGTGCGTGCGCACGGGCGCCTGGCCGGCGCGCCTCGAGGACGTCGAGGAGATCGACGTCGTCCAGACGCAGCTCGGCGGCAGCGAGTTCGTGGACGAGGAGTCGCGCCGGGCCGCGATGGAAGGGGCCCACGCGATCGACGAGGCCGCCCGCCACCGTAGCGTGGTGGAGCACAAGAACCCGTGAGCGACCCCTCACTCGGCCTGACGATGCTGGCGCTCATCGTGGTCGCGATCATGATGGGCTTCCCGACGGCGTTCACCCTGATGGGCCTGGGGATGGTCTTCGGCTACATCGCGTTCTGGGCGCCGGCGCAGCACTGGTACGACAACCGCATCTTCGACCTGATCGTGCAGCGGACGTACGGTGTGATGACGAACGACACACTGCTGTCGATCCCGCTGTTCGTGTTCATGGGCTACATCATGGAGCGGGCGGCCCTGGTCGACCGCATGTTCCACAGTGTCCAGCTCGCCTTCCGGCGCGTCCCCGCATCCCTGGCGGTGACGACCCTCCTGGTCTGCGCGTTCTGGGGCATCGCCTCCGGCATCGTCGGCGCCGTCGTCGTCCTCATGGGCGTGATCGCGATGCGGCCGATGCTGAACGCGGGCTACGACGTGAGGCTGGCGTCCGGCGCGATCACGGCGGGCGGCACGCTCGGCATTCTCATCCCGCCGTCGGTCATGTTGATCGTCTACGCGGCGGTGGCCGGCCAATCGATCGTCAAGCTCTACGCGGCCGCGATGCTGCCGGGCTTCTTCCTGACGTTCCTGTACCTCGTCTATATCCTCGGCTGGGCCATCATCAATCCGAAGATCGCACCCAAGCTGCGGCCGGACCAGTACCGGGTCGCCGTACCGGACTGGCTCCGTCAGTTGGAGCGCGGTCGTTCCCGGAGCGTGGTCCCCGGCCTGCTCGCGGCCGCGTTTCGACCGGGCGCGGTGGCCTACGGCGCGATCGGGCGGCGCGTGCTCGTGCTGTCGGTCCCGCTGATGCTCACGGTCGGCACCCTCGCTGCGACGTGGTGGTACGTGGTCGTGTACAACGCTCCCGAGGCGGCCGCGACGGCAGCGGCTCCGGCGCCCTCGGCGCCCGGCACGGCGGCCGTCGCGACCGCGCCGGCGTCGCCCAAGGGCCCGAGGCCCGCCGTGACCGAAGAGAAGCTGCAGGAGCTCGGCGCGGTGGCCGACTCGGACAGACCCCAGGAGCTGGGATCGGCCGGGGAGTCGGGCTCCTGCTGCTCGTCTACTTCTGGCGCATGGACGGCGAGCAGCTCGAGATCCTGAAGGAGCTGTGCGCGTCGGTGGTGCCGCTGGGCGTGCTCACCGTCGTGGTGCTCGCGGTGATCCTGTTCGGCATCACGACCGCCACCGAGTCGGCGGCGATCGGCGCGCTCGGCGCGATGTATCTCGCCGTGATGGCGAAGTACGCGCGTCAAGTCTGGTGGTGGAGCCTGGGCGGGGCGATCGTCGGCATCGCGCTCGGATGGTGGCAGGGCGAGGACTGGGCGTCGCTGCTCGTGGCGGGCGCGATCGGCGGGACGCTCGTGGGCACGGTCGTGCCCGGCGTGTGGCATCTGCGGACCTCGCCGGAGCTGCGCGAGAACCTGAAGCAATCGACCTTTCTCACGGCGAAGACGACGGCGATGGTGTGCTGGCTCTTCGTCGGCTCGGCGCTGTTCTCCGCCGTGTTCGCGCTCCACGGCGGCCAGTCGCTGATCGAGCGATGGGTGCTCTCGATGAACCTGTCGCCGCTCGGCTTCCAGTTCACGGCCCAGCTGATCATCTTCCTGCTGGGCTGGCCGCTCGAGTGGACCGAGATCATCGTGATCTTCTGCCCGATCTTCATCCCGCTGCTGAGCCACTTCCACATCGACCCGATCCTGTTCGGGACCATGGTGGCCGTCAATCTCCAGGCGGCCTTCCTGTCACCGCCGGTGGCGATGTCGGCCTTCTACCTCAAGGGCGTGTCGCCGAAGCACGTCACCCTCAACCAGATCTTCGCGGGCATGATGCCCTACATGCTCATCGTCATCATTTGCCTCGCGTTCATGTACATCTGGCCCGGCATGACGCTCTGGCTGCCCGAGTTCCTCTACGGGAAGTGAGGCGCCCGTCGCGCCGCCCTGCACACGATGGATCTGACGAACCTCCACTGGCTGTCGGCGTCGGACGCGGCCCGTCTGATCCGGGACGGGGTCGTCGGCTCGGCGGAGCTGGTCCAGGCGTGCCTCGCGCGGGTGCGTGAGACGGACGCGCAGGTGCAGGCCTGGGCCTTCCTCGACCCCGACCACGCCCTCGCCCAGGCCCGCGCCGCCGACGAGCTCCGGCTCTCCGGACAGCCCGTCGGGCCCCTGCACGGCGTGCCGGTGGGCATCAAGGACATCATCGACACCGCCGATATGCCCACCGAGAACGGGTCGGTGCTCTGCGCCGGCCGCACGCCGTCGCGTGACGCCAGCGTGGTGGCGATGCTGCGCGCCGCCGGGGCGGTGATCATGGGCAAGACGGTCACGACGGAGTTCGCCGTCCGCGCGCCGGGCAAGACACGGAACCCGCACAACCCCGCGCACACGCCCGGCGGATCCTCGAGCGGCTCGGCCGCGGCCGTGGCGACCGGCATGGTGCCGGTGGCACTCGGCAGCCAGACCGGCGGCTCGACGATCCGGCCGGCGTCGTTCTGCGGCGTCTACGGCCTGAAACCGACGCATGGCCTCGTCCCGCGCCACGGGATGTTCCGGCTCTCGCGCACGCTCGACCATGTCGGCCTGTTCGCGCGCACCATCGAGGATCTCGCGCTCCTCATGGAGCTGGTCGTCGGTTACGACGAGCGTGACCCGGATTCGCGCCCGCGCGCGCGCGTCCCGTACCGCGACGTGGCCGCCGAGGAGCCGCCGCTGCCACCGATGTTCGCATTCGTGCGGACGGCGCGTTGGGACAGTGTCGACGCGGACGCCAAGGAGGCCTTCGCCGAGCTGACCGGTCACCTCGGCGAGCGCGTGGAGACGCTCGAGCTCTCCGATGCCGCCGAAGAAGCGTCCGAGTGGCACCGGGTCATCATGGAAGCGGAGATGGCGGCGAATCTCAGCCGGGAGTGGGAGACGGGGCGGGCCCGGCTGTCCGAGTCGCTTTGCGCGCGGCTCGAGCGTGGCCGGGACGTGCGCGCGCTCGACTATCTCCGCGCGCTGACCCGCATCCCCGAGCTCCACGCGAGCTTCGCCGAGCTGTTCGCCCAGCGCTACGACGCCATCGTGACGCCCACCGCCGCCGGCACCGCGCCAGAGGGGCTCGGCTCGACCGGGGATCCCGCCTTCTGCACGCTGTGGACGCTCTGCGGCATGCCGGCGCTCAGCGTGCCGCTCATGCGGGGCGCGAACGGCCTGCCACTCGGCGTGCAGCTGGTCGGCCCCCGGCACGGCGACGCGCGGTTACTGCGCACGGCGCGGTGGCTCGTGACCCACGTCGCGTCGATGTGAGACGCGGGCGCCGTCGGCGTATGTCGCAGCGCGTCTAGCGCGGACCGCGCCGCCGGCGTAGGCTCTCGGCTCGCAAGGGCACGCCGCCGCTGACCGTCGGGACGGGAGGACCGCGCATGGCTGACGTGGAGCGTATGTACATCAACGGCGAGTGGACGTACGCCGAGGGCGGCGCCACGTTCGACGTCGTCAATCCCGCCGACCGCACGGTCGTCGGGAGAGTGACCAACGGGGCCGTGCCGGATGTCGGGCGCGCGGTGGCGGCGGCGCACACCGCCTTCCGCGACTGGTCCGCCCTCGCCCCCAAGGACCGCGGCCGGTTCCTGCTCCGGATCCAGGAGCTCATGGAGGAGCGGCGGGATGACCTGGCGCGGCTGGTGACCCTCGAGAACGGCAAGCCGTTCGAGGAGGCGAAGAAGGAGGTCCAGTTCTCGCTGGGATACTTCGGCTGGTTCGCCGAGGAGGCTCGTCGGATGACGGGCGAGTGGATTCCCTCGCCCCAGCCCGGGAAGCGGTATTGGGTGTTCCGCCAGCCGGTCGGGCCGGTCGCCGCGGTGACCCCGTGGAACTTCCCGGCGACGATGGTCACGCGCAAGATCGCGCCCGCTCTGGCTGCGGGATGCACCGTCGTCCTCAAGCCGGCGTCGGCCACGCCGCTGACCGCGCTGGCGATCGCGAAGGTCGCCGAAGATGCCGGGCTGCCCGCCGGCGTGTTCAACGTGCTGACGACCAACCGTTCGGGCCTGGTCGGCGCGGAGCTGCTCACCCACCCGCTCATCCGGAAGATCGGCTTCACGGGCTCGACGGACGTCGGGAAGGGGATCATGGAGACGGCGGCCCGCCAGATCAAGCGGCTGTCGTTCGAGCTCGGGGGCAACGCGCCCTTCATCGTGTTCGAGGACGCGGACTTCAAGGCGGCGCTCGACGGCGCCGTGGCCATGAAGTTCCTGCGCGTCGCGGGCCAGTCGTGCATCTGCGCCAACCGGATCTACGTCCAGCGGTCGATCGCCGACCGCTTCGTGCCGGCGTTCGTCGACGCGGTGAAGGGCTTGAAGGTGGCGCCGGGCTTCGAACCGGGAGCGCAGCTCGGTCCGCTCATCAACGAGGAGACGCGCGCGAAGGTCCACGCGCTCGTCGAGGATGCTGTCACGCGGGGCGCCCGGCTCGTCACGGGCGGCCACTACCTGAGGGGCGAACGGTACGCGAAGGGCTTCTTCTACGCGCCGGCGGTGCTGCTCGACGTCGCCGACGACATGCCGATCGCCCAGGAGGAGATCTTCGGGCCGGCCGCTCCGGTCCTCACCTTCGACACGGAGGAGGAGGTGATCCGGCGCGCCAACGCGACCAAGTTCGGGTTGGCCGCCTACTTCTACACGCGCGACATGACGCGCCTGGTCCGGGTGGCCGAGCAGCTCGAGTACGGGCTCGTCGGGGCCAACGACGCCGCCGGCTACACCCACGAGATCCCGTTCGGCGGGTTCAAGGAATCCGGCCTCGGCCGCGAGGGAGGCCACGAGGGGATCGAGGAGTACACGGAGGTGAAATCGGTCGTCGTGAACCTGGGCTAAGCAGGGGGATCGTCGGGGTCGGGAGGAGGAATGACCATGCCTCTCTACGAGTTCTTTTGCGACAAGTGCCAGAAGGAAGTGTCGGTGACCATGACCATCAGCGAGCGCGGGAAGGGACGGGCGACGTGCCCCCACTGCGGCAGCCACGAGCTGCGCCCGCTCATGGGGACGTTCTTCACCCAGACGTCGAAGAAGTCCTGACAAAGGAGACCGCATGAAGCTCGAGGGCAAGCGGATCGCGATCCTCGCGGAGAACCTGTACCAGGAGATGGAGCTGTGGGTGCCGTACTACCGGTTCAAGGAGGAGGGCGCCGACGTGAAGGTGGTCGGCGCCGGCGGCGCCCAATCGTACACCTCGAAGCACGGCTACCCGGTCACCGTGGACGTCCAGGCGGATCAGGTGAGGGCGGTCGAGTTCGATGCGATCGTCGTTCCGGGCGGCTACGCCCCCGACCTGATGCGGCGGCACGCGCCCATGGTCGGTCTCGTGCGCGAGGCGGCGCAGCAAGGCAAGGTGGTCGCCGCGATCTGCCACGCCGGATGGATGCTGGTGTCGGCCGGGATCCTCAAGGGCCGGAAGGCGACGTCGTTCTTCTCGATCAAGGACGATCTCGTCGCGGCGGGCGCCAACTGGGTGGACGCCGAGGTGGTCGTGGACGGCAACCTGATCACCTCCCGCCGGCCGGACGACCTGCCCGCGTTCTGCCGCGCGATCATCTCCGCGCTCAGCAAGTCCTAACGCGTGTCGGTCGGAGGGGGCCGTCGAGGCCCCCTCCGACCGCCCCTGGCTTGACAAGGTAGCTCCCAGAAGCTACCTTCGCCCCATGCGAGCCGTCGGCCTCAAGGTGCTCAAAAACAGGCTCAGCGAGTACGTTCGCCTGGCGGCGACCGGCGAAACGGTGCTCGTCACAGACCGCGACCGCGTCGTCGCCGAGCTCGGGCCTCCGCGCGAAAGCCGGAGCCCGCTGCTGGCCGACGCTCGCCTCGCCGAGGCGGTGCGCCGCGGCTGGATCACCCCGCCCGCGATGCCCGGTGCCGAGCCTCCCCCGCGCCGGCCAGTGACGAGGCTGCGCCAGCTTCTCAAAGAACTGGGCCAGGACCGCGCCGATCGGTGATCTATCTCGACAGCTCCGTCGCCCTGGCCCATCTCCTCGCCGAGGATCGCGTGCCGCCTCAACGTCTCTGGGGTGAGCCACTGACCTCGAGTCGCCTGCTCGAGTACGAGGTATGGACACGGATTCATGGGCGGCGGCTGGCCGGCTCGCACGGTGAATCCGTGCGCGCGCTGATCGGACGCGTTGCCCTCGTGGAGCTGGCGCCTCCCGTGCTGTCCAGGGCGCTGGAGCCGTTCGCGCGGCCGGTCCGAACGCTGGACGCCCTGCACCTGGCCTCGATGGAATTCTTGAGAACCCAGGGCCAAACCGTCGAGCTTGCTACCTACGACGAGCGGCTCGCGCAGGCGGCAAGAGACCTGAAGGTCCCGCTCTACAAGCTCTGACGCGGGGCCCGCGCGACCTGCCAGCCGAGGTAGGCGACGGCAGCGCTGAGCAGAACCAGCACGCCCGCCCCGGCGATGCGCGAGGAAACCGAGAGGACCGCCAGTGTCCCGCTCGAGAGACCCGTGAAGACGAGCCCGACGACGGGCAGCACGGGCGCGCCGCACCCGACGACGCTGCACGGACCGGTCGAGAGCCCGAGGACACTCGCGAACGCTCCGACCACGCCCCCGCTCCTCGACGCCGAGGCGCGCCAGCCCGAGACCGGACCCTGCTGGCGCGCGTGGAGCCAGAGGGCGCCGTACACCCCCACGAGGAGCGCCATCACCACGAACCGGAGGACGTCCATCGTGTCGACGGCGAAGCCCCACTCGGGAACGCCGTAGGGACCGTCGGCCGTGAACCAGAAGAGCGCGACCCGTGACAGGAAGTCGAGCTTCTTCTCGAGCGTCTCGCCGGAGATCACATACTCGGGAAGCTTCTTGAGCCACGGGTTGAAGGTAAAGTACGTCCACGGCGTGCGCGCGACGGCGAGGACGAGGGCGGGGAGAGTGAGGTCGAGCGCGAGTACCGCACCGGCGATCGTGAAGAAGGCGACGGGACGGGCGCGCACCGCGGCGCGGATGCCCCGCCACGCCATCACGCCCGCTCCACCGACACGTCTCAACACGTGATTTCCGGGAACAAATCGACCCGAACGTTGATTATATCTGGGACAGATTCGCCGCGCGTCTTGACATTGGTCAGACCGGATGTTAGAGCTACGAAGCCCGCGAGGGCACGGGAGCCTCCCATCCGACGGAAGCGAACCCAATGGAGGGAACAACATGGCAGGGGAAGTGAATCGGCGAGATTTCTTGAGCACGCTGGGCGTGAGCGTCGGCGCGGCACTGACCGCATCGGCCGGGTCGGTCATCCCGTCCGTCGGGGTCGCCCACGCGCAAGAGAAGCCCAAGGGCAATATTCCGGATACTCCGTACAAGATCGGCCACATGACGTTCTTCACGGGGCCGGCGGCGGTGCTCGGCGAGCCCATGTACAAGGGCCAGCTGCTGGCGGCAGAGGAGATCAACGCCGCGAGCGGCCTCCTCGGCAAGCGAAAGATCGAGATCCTCAAGGCTGACGAGGCCGCGGGAACCGACGCCAACGTCAAGGAGCTCCGCCGGCTGAAGCTGTCGGAGAAGATCGACTTCTTTTGTGGAATCACCTCGAGCGGCAACACCCCGGCGCTCGGTCCCGTCGCCGAGGAACTGAAGTGTCTCACGATCTTCGTCGACGGCTGCACCGACTTTCTCTGGGACAAGGCCGTACCCAACCCGCACTACATCTTCCGGATCACGAACATGCAGTCGGCTGACGGCGTCACGTGCGCGGTTGCCGTCGCCCAGACGTGGCCGAAGATCAAGAAGATCGCCCACATCCACCCCGACTACTCATATGGCCGGAACGCGTTCGACCACTTCGGCATCGTGATGAAGAAGCTCCTGCCGCACACCGAGGTGGTCTCCGAGGGCTGGCCGAAGCTCGGTACGACGGACTTCTCGTCCCACATCACCAAGGCGATCTCTTCCAAGCCTGACCTGGTCGTTTCCTCGGTCTGGGGCGGCGACTACGTTGCGATGTACAAGCAGGCGCTGCGCTACGGCATGTTCCAGAAGGCGAAGTTCGCGAGCATGATCGCCTTCGGCGTGGCGCCGCACGCAATCGGCAAGGACCACCCGGAGGGCGTCATCGCTGGCGTGCACTCGAACTACCACTTCACCTATCCAGACGGCGACCGCTGGCCGTACAACAAGAGCTTCGTCGAGAAGTACCACAAGCGCTTCAGCGAGTACCCGAACTTCCAGGCCGAGGGCGGCTACACGGCGACGTATATCCTCAAGGCCGCCATCGAGAAGGCCAACCACCTCACGGGCGGCTGGCCCGAAGACGATGCGGTCATCGCGATGCTGGAAGGCCAGATGATCGCGGGACCCGCGGGCTACGTCTACATCCGGCCCGACAACCACCAGGGTTACAAGGACGCGGTGACGGGCTTCAGCAAGAACGTGGCGGAGTATCCGTTCCCGATCCTGGACCCGGCGCGAATCATCACGATCCCGATCCGGAACATCACGGCGCCTCCGGGCTGGCCCAAGGGGGAGCCGACCTCGACGTACACCTGGATCGACAAGACCTGGCCTGTCCTCAAAGTCTAAGTCCAACGGCGGGGGCGGGGGGTGCCCCGCGTAGACCTGAAAACGACACAGGTCCCGCGCCGGAACCTGAAAACGACACAGGTTCCGGGAGGCAGCCCCCACCCCCTCGTCACGTGCACCCCTTGACCCCCCGCCGCGGTCTCGCCGTTCTGGCGTGCGTGGTCTTCGTGCTGGCATCGGACGGAGCGCGGGCGGGGCACGAGATCCCGTTCTATCCGTCGTTCTACCCTCAAGAGATAACGCTCACGGTCGTCGCGCCCGCAGCGGCGCCGCGCCTGCTCGGGAAGAACGCCCTCCACGCCTACGTCGGGCCGCTCGACTCTGCCACGCCCGCGCACACGGCCTGGATCGAATCCCTCCGGTCCGTTGTTCTCCTCACGTTCAACCCAAGAAGCCCGGCGTCGGCCGACAGCGGACAGCGCTGCGCCGCCGCGGCCCGGCTCCTGCCGGCGCTCGGGCCATCCCGAGGTGACTACATCTTCCAGCCGTACCCGGTGACGCCGTACCACGAGGACTTCTTCCACCACGGGGACCTCGTCGAGGCAGCGAAGACGAAGGCGAGGGAGGCACCCCGCGGTGTCGTCGCACTCCGCGTCCGCGCCACGGGCCGGCTCGCGGAGCTCCTCGGCGGCTCGGGCTCGCGGCCGGCCGCCGGCGAGTGGGACGCGGCTCTCGAAGAGGTCGAGCTCCGTGACCTCGCGGCGAAGGAGGCGACGCAGCTCGACGGCTGGATGGGGCCGCCGTGGGGGAAGGCGGGCTGGTTCCAGGCTCACCTCGTCTACGCGCGTGGCGTGTCCGACGCGGGCCGGCGTAGCGCGATCGAGGAGGCGTTCGCACGCCTGCAGCGGGGCGGCTTCGCGAGCGCGGCCGAGCGAATCAACCTCGAGCGCCGCCTGGTCTCCCTCCTCACGCGCGGCTGCGAGCGCGTCGCCGTCGGCTATCGAGTCAAGCGCGAGGCGATCAATGACGACTACTCGGAGGGCGTGGAGAACATCGGCTGGGACGCGCAGACCGGCCTCGGCTCGGCGGTCTTCCTCCGGACCGTCAAGCTGAAAGACTTTCCCTGGAATGGGTGGCTCCGCGTGGGCGTCCCGTCCCGGCCGGCGGCGGCCTGGAATCCGATCGCGGGCTTCGGGGACGACGCCGGACGCCTCGTCTGGGCGGCGCTCGGCGACGCGGCCCTCCTCCCGGCGCCGTACGGCGGAGGCTGGATTCCCAACCGGGTGCGCGCGCTGCCGCCTTCCGAGAGCGCGGGAAGCGGCGTGGAGGTGCCGCGCGACGCGCTCGTCCCTGATCCGGCCACGGGGCTGCTCCGTCCTCCCGCGTCCGCCGCGAGCGCGCAGCAGAAGGTCACCTACCGCGTGATGCTGTCGAAGTTCCACGACGGGACGAAGATGACGGTGGCCGACATCGTCTACCCGTTCGCCTTCGCGTACCGCTGGAGCGCGCGGGACCCGGAGATCGATCGCGCCACGGCGGTCCTGCGCGAGTGGCTCGCCGCTGTCCGGGTCGTGAAGGTGGACGCGGAGATCAAGGACTTTGGCGAGTTGCAGGTCGTGTACGAGGTCCCGCAAGTCGAGATCTACTTGAAGCACGCGGCCGAGGCCGGCGTCGCCCAAGCGATCGCGCCACCCTGGGGCGTCGTGCCCTGGCAGCTCATCGCGCTGATGGACGAGGCGGTGACGCGCCGGCTCGCGGCCTTCTCGGAGTCGGAGGCGAGGCGGCGTGGGGCGCCATGGCTCGACCTGGCGCGCGACGCCGGGGTGAAGAAGACGCTCGCGTCGCTCTTGGACGACCTCGAGCGCCGGGCGTTCATCCCGGAGGCGCTGCGTGGGCTGGTGACGGTGGAGCAGGCGAGGCTCCGCTGGGCGGCGCTGCGGCGCTTCTACCACGCGCGCGGGCACTTCCTGGTGTCGAGCGGGCCGTACCAGCTCGTGAAATGGTCGGCGGACTCGGTCGTCCTCGGGGTCTTCCGGGACCTCTCCTATCCGAACGCCGTCGGCTCGTTCGACGGCTATGCCCTGCCGCTCCGCGCGTGGGTCACCAGCGCGGAGCGTCGGGGCGAGAGGCTCGAGCTCCAGGCAGACGCAGAAGTGGTTTCAAAATTCGCGCGTTCGTATAAGATCGTGCGGGAGCCGTACCGCCTCGAGCCGACCGGCGAGCAATCGCGCGACACGCTCGTGGCGCGCTACGCGGTCGTCGGCGCCGGCGGCGAAGTGCTCGCCGCGGGCAGCTCCGAGGAGCGGGACGGCGGCCGGTTGATCGTGGATCTCAAGGGGAAGCTCGCGCCCGGCGCGTACCGCGTGCTGGTGGCGCTGGCTCTCAACGGTAACCTCGTGAACCCTGAGGTGAAGGTGATCCCGTTCCGCGTGGCCGAGTAATGGACGTCCTCGTCATCCACCTCCTCAACGCGTTGCTCTACGCGTCGGTCCTCTTCCTCATCGCGGGCGGCCTGAGCCTCATCTACGGCGTCATGCGGATCGTGAACATGGCCCACGGCAACCTCTACGCCTTCGGCGCGTACGTCACGGCGTGGGCGATCGGGAGCGTCGCGGCGGGTGCGCCGACGGCGCTCCTGCTGGTGCTCCTGCCCGTGGGCGCGCTCGCCGCGGCCGTGCTCGGCGCGGCGCTGGAGCCCACGCTCCTCCGGCCGTTCTACCAGCGCGCCGAGGAGTACCAGCTCCTCGTCACCTTCGGACTCCTGATGATCCTCGAGGACCTGCTGCGCTTCGTCTGGGGCCCGTATCCGCTCTCGGCCAGCGAGGTCTTCGAGAACTTCGGCAGCCTGACGCTCGGTGACTCGCTCTACCCGACCTACAACTTCCTCGTCATCGGAGTGGGGATCGTGGCGGCGACCTTCCTGTGGGCGTTCATCTATAAGACTCGGTTCGGCGTCGTCCTGCGGGCGACCTCGCAGAACATGCGTATGGCCTCCGCCCTCGGCGTCAACGTGAACCGGGTCTACATCGAGGCGTTCACGCTCGGCTGCTTCATGGCGGGGCTCGGCGGCGCCATCATCGTCCCCGGCCAGTCGGCGGTGCTCGGTATGGGGATCGACGCGGTCGTCCTCGCGTTCATCGTCGTCGTGGTGGGCGGGCTCGGCAGCCTCGAGGGCGCGCTCGTGGGGGCGCTCATCGTCGGCGTCGTCCGCGAGGCTGGCATCACGTGGTTCCCCGAGATCGAGCTCGCCGTGCTCTACCTCATCGCGGCGATCGTTCTGCTGATCCGGCCAGCCGGACTCTTCGGGCGGCCATGAGCACAGGAGCCGTGACCGCGTCCGCGATCGCGCACGAGAGCGCGTTGGTCCGCGACGTCATGCGCTGGGCCGTGCCAATCGCCGTCCTCCTGCTCGTCGTCCCCTGGATCGTCCCGCCGTACACGGCTATTTTGTTGACCTATGGCCTCATCATGGCGATCGCGGCGCTCGGCTTCAACCTGCTCCTCGGCTACACGGGGCTCCTCTCGTTCGGCCACTCCGCGTACTTCGGGGTGGGCGCCTACGTCGTCGCGCTGATGGTCAAGTACCTCAAGGTCGGGTCGATGGAGCTGTTCCTCTTCGGCGCGATCGTCGGATCGGTGATCGTCACCGCGGTCTTTGGCTGGGTGTGCGTCCGGTACACGCGCATCTTCTTCAGTATCCTGACGCTCGCGCTTTCGCAGGTGCTCTGGTCGCTCGCGTTCAAGTTCTTCTGGGTCACGGGCGGCACCGACGGCCTCCGCGTGCCGACGCCGTCACTCCTGGTGGGGCTCGTCACGGGCAAAGGGGATAAGACCGACTTCATGTCGCACGCCTACTATTACTATGTGCTCGTCATCTTCTTCGCCTGCGTCGTCCTCATGTGGGTCATCGTCAACTCGCCCTTCGGCAAGGCGCTCCAGGCGATCCGCGACAACGAGACGCGCGCGGAGTTCGTCGGCGTCCAGATCTGGCGCTACCGCTTCGTGGCCTTTCTGGTCTCGGGTGTGTTCACCGGGCTCGCGGGGGCGCTCTGGGTGCCGCTGAACGGCCTCACGACGCCCGACATCATCCACTGGAGCTTCTCGGGCGAGATGGTCTTCATGACCGTGCTCGGCGGCTTTCGGTCCTTCGCGGGTCCCATCATCGGCGCGGTCGTGTTCAACTACCTCAAGACCTACGCGGTCGGCTACACGGTGTACTGGCAGCTCCTCCTCGGGGCCGTGCTGGTCGTGCTCGTGCTCTCGCTGCCCACCGGGATCGTCGGCACCGCGGGCCGGCTCGCCGCGCGCTGGAAGAAGGGGAGCTGACGTGAGCCTGCTGGTCACAAAGAATCTCGTCAAGTATTTCGGCGACACCCACGCCGTGGACCACGTGGATTTCACGGTCAAGGAGCGGGAGGTGCTCGCGCTGATCGGCTCCAACGGCGCCGGCAAGACGACGCTCGTCAACCTGATCTCCGGGCTCTTTCCCCCCGACAGCGGGCGCATCCTGTTTCGGGGCCAGGACGTGACCCGCGAGTCGGTGCACGGGCGCATCCGCGCCGGGATCGCGCGGAGCTTCCAGCTCGTGAACCTCTTCGACCAGCTGACCGTGCTCGACAACGTCGCGCTGACGATCTTCTCGCGCGCGGGCAAGACGCGGCGGCTCGCCTCGCTCGCGAGCGCCGATCGCGCCGTGTGGGACGAGGCGCTCGAGATCCTCCGTCTCTTCGGGCTCGAGGGGAAGGCGCGGATGCTCGCGGGCGGAGTCTCACAGGGCGAGCGCAAGCTCCTCGACGTCGCCATCGCGTACGCGCTCCGACCGAAGCTCCTGTTCCTCGACGAGCCGACGAGCGGCGTGAGCACGCGGGAGAAGACGCCGATCATGGACACGGTCACCTCCGTGGTCCGGTCCACGGGCATCTCCGCCGCGATCATCGAGCACGACATGGACGTCGTCTTCAACTACTCCGACCGGATCGTCGCCATGCACCAGGGGACGATTCTCGCGGACGGGACGCCGGACGAGATCCGGCGTAACGAGGCCGTCACGACCACGCTCATCGGCACCACGCGGGCGCCCTGACCATGCCGGGAACGATGCTCGAGCTCGACCGCATCGACACCTACCGCGGGCCGGCGCAGATCCTCCGTGGCGTCTCGCTCGCCGTCGACGACGGCGAGGCGGTCTGCCTCGTCGGCCGAAACGGCGCGGGGAAGACGACGACGATCGACAGCATCATGGGGCTCCTCCCGGTGCGCGTCGGGAAGGTCGCGCTCCGGGGCCGGGACATCACGCACCTGCCCGCGCACGAGCGGGCCCTCCTCGGCATCGGCTACGCGCCCGAGGACGCCGGCATCTTCCCCGACCTGACCGTCGAGGAGAACTTCCAGATCACCTCGTGGCTCGCCCGGCCGGACGCTGCGCGGGGCGCTGCGGCGCCCGCGGGGGACGGCTACGAGCGCGTCTTCTCGCTCTTCCCCGAGGTGCGGGAGTTCCTGACGCGGCGTGGGCTCCATCTCTCCGGCGGCCAGAAGAAGATGGTCGCGATCAGTCGCGCGCTGACGCTCCGGCCCTCGGTCCTGCTCCTCGACGAGCCGTTCGAGGGGCTGGCGCCCGTGGTCGTCACCCGCCTCATCGAGGCGGTCAAGGCGATCAAGGCGCTCGGCATCTCCGTGCTGATCGCCGAGTCCAACCTCGTGAACGCGACGCGCGTCGCCGACCGCCTCTACGCGATCGACCGCGGTGAGATCATCTTCCGCGGACGGCCACAGGACGTCTTTGCGAACGAGGACGTCATGAAGACCATCCGCGGTTAGCCCTCCCTGGACAGTCTGGTCCTCAAGCTCGTTCTGACGCCGGCCCTCATCGGAGCGGCCAGCGTCGCCGGTCGCCGCTGGGGGCAGGGGGTGGGCGGCTGGTTCGTCGGGCTCCCGCTCACGTCCGGCCCCATCGTCTTCTTTCTCGCGCTCGACCACGGCGCCGCGTTCGCACGCGCCGCGGCCGTCGGTGCGCTCGCCGGAGCCTTCGCCGAGGCCGCCTTCGTCCTCGCCTACGGGTGGCTCGCCTCGCGCGCTCAGTGGCCTGTGGCCCTCGGGTCGGGCTGCCTCGCGTTCGGCGCGGCGACCCTTGCGCTCCAGCACGTCGCCCTCGCGCTCGTCTGGCTGTTCCCGGCCGTGATCCTGGCGCTCGCCCTGGCGTTCCGTCTGATGCCGCGAGGGGGAGAGCCCCGTGGGGGAGCGCCGCTCCCGCGCTGGGACATTCCGGCGAGAATGGCGGTGACGACCGCCCTCGTGCTGGGGCTCACGGGCCTGGCACAACCACTCGGCCCGTGGCTCGCCGGCCTGCTGGCGACGTTTCCTCTCTACGCGGCCGTCCTGACTGTGTTCGCCCACCGTCTCGAGGGACCGAACCCGGCGGTCGAGGTGCTTCGGGGCCTCCTCCTCGGACTGTTCTCCTTCGCCGGGTTCTTCGTCGTTCTCGGTGGACTGATCGAGCGCGTCGGCGTGGCGCCGGCCTTCGCCGCCGCCGGCGCTCTGGCGCTCCTGGTCCAGGCCGCCTCCCTCGTGCTGGTCGTCGGCAAGACCTAGTGTCCCGTCCTCGAAATCACACCTGGGGACGCAGGGTCCGTTGCCCGCGGGCGGGAACGGATCCCGTCGATCCCTGCCGCACGTGCCCGGCGGCTCCGGCGCCGCGCGCCGTCGGGCGCTTATCATGACTTCGAGGGACGGAACACTAGGAGTCGGGGTGCTCGTCCGCTCGCCGTTTGCTGCTATCATCGTGGCGGCATGGTCGTGCTCGGGATCAGTGAAACGCACTGCGCGACGGCGGCCGTGCTGCGTGACGGCGCGATCGTCGGCTGCGCGTCGGAGGAGCGGTTCTCGCGGCTCAAGAACGACGCCGGCTATCCGCGCCTGGCGATCGACGCGCTCCTGCGCGACCTCGCGCTCAGCCCTTCCGCGATCGACCGGGTCGTCCTCGCCGGCACGCGGATCCCGTCGTACGACTGGATGAACCGCGTGATGCGCGACGCCGCGTACACGCGGGAGTACTACGCCGTACGACTCGACGCGCCCCGGCGCGGACTCACGGGCCGGGCCCGCAAGCTCGGCGCGAAGCTGGGGCTCCTCGACCCGGCGCCGGGCAAGGCGCCGCTACCGGAAGGGGCGCGGCGTGCCGCCGTCACGACGCACCTCGGGATCGACGCCGACCGCGTGAGCTTCGTCGATCACCACACCTGCCACGCGGCCGCCGCCTACTTCGGCTCGCCCTTCGCCGGCGCGCCGGCGCTCGTGCTCACCAACGACAACTCGGGCGATGGCCTCTGCGCCACCGCCTCCCGCGGGCGGGGCGTCACGCTCGAGCGCAGCGAGGCGACGCCGAGCGGGCCCGGGTCGCTCGGCTCCTTCTATACGCTCGTGACGCTGCTCCTCGGCATGAAGCCGGGCGAGCACGAGTACAAGGTGATGGGGCTCGCGCCGTACGCGCCGGCGGGATCGACCGACCGCGCGGCCGCGGCGCTTCGCGTGGTGTTCGACTTCGCGGACGGGCGACCCTGCCGGTTCGAGTGGCGGAAGCCGGGCCCGCTCTACCGGGCCCTCCTCGAGGCGACGCTCGGCCTCAGGTTCGACTGGGTCGCGGGCGGCGCCCAGCGGATCCTCGAGGAATCCCTCCTGGCCTGGGCGCGGCGCATGCGCGAGCGCTACGGCGGCGAGCGCCTGGCCCTCGGCGGCGGCGTCTTCATGAACGTCAAGGCGAATATGCTGCTCGCCGACGAGCCCTGGGCGTCGGACCTCTTCGTCTTCCCGTCGTGCGGCGACGAGTCCAACGCTGTCGGCGCGGCCTACCTCGGGTACCTCGAGCGCTGCGCGCGCCAGGAACTCTCCGCCGCCCCGCGCCCGTTCGGCCCGGCGTACCTCGGGCCCGACATCGACGACGGGGAGGTCGAGACGGTGGTCCGCCGGCGCGACCTCGCCGCTCGCCACCGCGTGAGCGAGCCCCCGCGGATGGAAGAGCGTATCGCGGAGCTGCTCGCCTCGGACGGCGTCGTCGCGCGCTGCGCGGGGCGGATGGAGTTCGGCGCGCGGGCGCTCGGCAACCGCTCGATCCTCGCGAACCCGTCGGACCACCGCGTGGTGCCCCTGATCAATCGGATGATCAAGAACCGCGACTTCTGGATGCCGTTCGCCCCGTCGGTGCTGCGCGAGCGCGAGGCGGACTATCTGGTCAACCCCAAGGGGCTCGCCTCGCCCTACATGATGCTCGCGTTCCCGACCAACCCGAAGCGGCGTGACGAGATCATCGCCGCGATCCACCCTCACGACGGCACGGCACGCGCCCACATCGTGGACGAGGCGTGGAACCCGCCCTACTACCGGGTGCTCCGGGAGTTCGAGGCGCGCACGGGCATCGGCGCCGTGCTGAACACGTCGTTCAACCTGCACGGCGAGCCGCTCGTCTGCTCACCCGAGGACGCCGTGGACACGTTCGAGCGCTCGGGGCTGCCGCACCTGGCCCTCGGGCGCTATCTCATCTCAAAGAGGACACCATGACTGGAGCCGACCTCTGCGACACGCCTGCCACCCAGCTCGTCGCCCTCATCCGCGCGAAGAAGCTCTCACCGGTCGAGCTGACCCGCGCTGTCCTCGAGCGGATCGAGCGGCTCAATCCCGTCGTCAACGCCTTCTGCACCGTCACGGCCGACGCCGCGCTCGACGCGGCGCGCGCCACCGAGCTGGCGGTCGTGCGGGGCCAGCGGCTGGGTCTGCTCCACGGGATCCCCGTCTCCATCAAGGATCTCCACCTCACCAAGGGTGTGAGGACGATGTCCGGATCGTTCATCTTCCTGGACCGCGTGCCCAACGTGGATGCGCCGTTCGTCCGCCGCCTGAAGGAAGCCGGCGCGGTCATCGTGGGGAAGACGACGACGCCGGAGTTCGGCTGGAAGGCGATCGGCGACAGCCCCCTGACCGGGATCACGCGCAACCCCTGGAACACGAAGGTGACGACCGGCGGCTCGAGCGCCGGCGCGGGGGCGGCCGCGGCCGCCGGGATGGGGCCGCTCCACCAGGGCTCGGACGGCGCCGGGTCGATCCGGATCCCGTCGGGCTTCTGCGGCGTCTACGGTCTCAAGCCCACCTACGGGCGCGTCCCGACGTGGCCCGTCTCCAACACCGACTACACCTCGCACGTCGGGCCAATGACGCGGACGGTGGCCGACGCCGCGCTGATGCTCGCGGCCATGGCGGGCCCCGACGAGTGGGATCGGACCTCGCTCGAGGGCGTCCCGCAGGATTACGTCGGCTCGCTCGCTCGCGGCATCGAGGGACTGAGGGTCGCGTTCAGTCCCGACTTGGGCGGGCTCCCGGTGGACGCCGAGGTGGCGACGGTCGTCGGGCAGGCGGTGCGCGCGTTCGACGGCCTCGGCTGCGTCGTGGAGGAAGTCAAGCCGGGCTTCGCCGACACGCACGAGCTGATCCGGTGCATGTGGAGCACCCACGAGGCGGGCAACTACGCGCAGTATCTCCGGGAGTGGGGCAAGCGCATGGATCCCGGCCTGGTTGCCTGTATCGAGGACGGCCTCCGCTACAGCGTCGTGGACTACATCGAGGCGCGCGGGCAGAAGTTCGCCTTCTGGGACACGGTGCGCCCGCTCTTCGAGAAGTACGACCTGCTCCTGACCCCGACGACCTCGGTCGCCGCGTTTCCCGTCGGCCGGCTCAACCCGGCCAGCTGGCCGCAGCACGCTTGGGACTGGCTCGGCTGGGCCTCGTTCAGCTACCCGTTCAACTTCACGGGCCAGCCGGCCGCCTCGGTCCCTGCCGGGTTCACGCCTGCCGGCCTCCCGGTGGGCCTGCAGATCGTCGGCCGCCGCTTCGCCGACCTCACCGTGCTCCGGGCGTCGGCGGCGTTCGAAGCCGCGCGCCCCTGGGACGGGCGCCGGCCGCCGCTCGAGTAAGGAGCCGTCCCGCTCCGTCGGACTCACCGTGCTTCGAGCGCGGGCGCGGGCCGCGGGTGACGGCTCTCGTTCAATCCGCAACTTCGCGTCGAGTTCCGCGGAGCCACCGTCACCTCCGATGCCGGGCTGTTGCTCCCGCGCGAGTTGGACAAACGCCTCGGCCTTGACGCCCTGATCGAGCGGCACCTCACGGATCCGCGCACCGGACACAATCGGCAATTTCCGCTGCTGGACCTCTTCCGCCAGTCGATCTACAGCCGGCTGGCCGGCTACGAGGACACCAACGACGCCGAGCGGCTGGCCGAAGACGCCTGCTGCTCGGGGTCATCGCCTACAACCTCGCGATCTGCTACACCGGCTCGCCCGCCGCTGGCCATCCAGGGCTGGTCGCTGTCGAGTCTCCGGCAGCGGCTCTTCAAGACCGGTGGCCGCCTCATTCGGCATGCCCGATACTTCGTCCTGCTGCTTGCCGAAAGCCGCTTGACAGGGATTCTGTTCCGGCAGATCGTGGCGCGCATCGAGCGGCTCGCGTGGCACCCGACGTGAGGACGCTGCCGAGGGCGGACACCGGGAGCGGGATCATGGCGGGCAGCGGTGTCTCCGAGGAGGGCTGTACAGGGGGGCGCGGGCGGCAAGCGCCACCCGCTGACGCGTGGGGGGAGCGGGCGGTTGCTTGCGCGCTCTCACTGGGAATGACTCAAACGGGAGGGAAAAGACCCATGTGCAAACTGTGCGATGAGGGAATTCCGCAGAGTCATTCCGCTTCGCGGCGCGATTTCTTGAAGGCGACGGCCGCCACCGGGGCCGCCGCTGCAAGTCTCAATCTATTCGCGCCTCGCCGTGCCGCCGCGGACGGCGGGGACCCGCCCGAGGACACCGGCCGCCCTGGACGGCGCTACGTCATTCGCGGCGGTTCCGTGATGTCGATGGACCCCGACCCGAAGGTGGGCGACTTCGCTCAGGCCGACGTGCTGGTCCAGGGCAAGAAGATCCTCGCCGTCGGACCAAATCTGAAGGTGGACGCCGCCGCCGTGATCGACGCGCGCGGCCGCATCGTCATGCCTGGCTTCATCGATACGCACCATCACCAGTTCGAGACGGCGCTGCGCAGCTTTCTCGCCAACGGCATCCTGATCAACGACGGCTCGGGCTCGCCGAGCGCGAATCCTACGTATTACGAATACATTCTGCTCACATTCGCGCCCGTGTACCGGCCGCAGGATGTCTACATCAGCGAGCTATTCGGCGGACTGGCGCAACTCGATGACGGCGTCACGACGGTGCACGATATCTCGCAGATCCATCACTCGCCTGCGCACTCCGACGCCGCGATCCAGGCCCTGTTCGATACGGGCCGCCGCGCCGCGTTCGGCTATTTCGAGAGCGCCAGTGGCGTTGCCGGCAACCAGTATCCGAGTGACGCGTCCCGCATCAAAAAGCAGTGGTTCTCCTCGAATGATCAGCTCGTCCACATGATCATGGGCGGCGAGGTCTACCTGGGCGAACTGACCTACACACAGGCGTGGCAGATCGGGCGCCAACTCGGTCTCCAGATTGCGGCGCACATCCTCTCGCCGTTCGGGATCCGCCCGATCCTGGACGATCTCGCCGACGGCACTGGTGGCGTCAACAACAACATCGGGCTCGGACCCGACAACCTGTTCATCCACATGACGGGGATGTCAGACAAAGGCTGGCAGGCGGTCAAGGACAAAGGAGTGCAGGTCTCGATCGCCTTCCCGATCGAGATGAACATGCGACACGGCATTCCGCCCATCCTCAAGATGCAAAGCCTGGGCATGGAGCCGTCCCTGAGCTCGGATGTCGAGGTCACGATGACGGCGGACTTCTTTACCCAGATGCGCTCCGCGATGACCATGCAGCGCATGGTCGTGAACCAGATGATCCTCGAGCAAGGAACATTCATACCACCTAACCAGTGGCCGACGCCGGCCGCCGGCACGCCTCCGCTTCTCAACGTGCGCGACGTGCTGCGGTTCGCCACCATCAACGGTGCGAAGCACCTGGGACTGGACGGCAAGACCGGCTCGCTCACGCCCGGCAAGGAGGCCGACATCATCATCCTCGACGCCACCGCGATCAACGTGGCGCCGCTCAACAACGTGCCGGGAGCGGTCGTCTCGCTGATGGACCGCACTAACGTCGAGACCGTGATCGTCGCAGGCAAGGTGCGCAAGTGGAAAGGAAAGCTGCTCGACGTCGATCTGCCGCACCTGCGCCAGCAGCTCGAGGCCTCGCGCGACTTTATCTTCGCGAAGGCGGGCATCAAGCAGGACCTGTTCCGCAGCACCTGAGGCCAATCAGCGCTGGCAGGACGTGGG
>Ga0209159_1000606_pt1 | contig 32051 bp, 29 predicted proteins | sample GraSoiAngelo_144_FD_185901 | JGI IMG/M metagenome (GOLD analysis project Ga0209159, IMG submission 185901) | Grasslands soil microbial communities from the Angelo Coastal Reserve, California, USA - 14_1009_02_40cm (SPAdes) (version 2) | ecosystem: Environmental > Terrestrial > Soil > Grasslands ...
CCCGCTCGCCCGTCGTGAGTTCGCCCACGCCGGCCTCGCCCGCATGCACGTCGTCGGCAGCATGCACGAGCGCAAGGCGCTGATGGCGTCGCTGGTGGACGGCTTCGTGGCGTTGCCCGGCGGCTTCGGCACGTTCGAAGAGACGCTGGAGGTCCTGACCTGGTGGCAGCTCGGCATCCATCGAAAGCCGATCGGCCTGCTCAACGTCGACGGCTATTACGACGGCCTGCGCCGGTTCATCGCGCATGCGGTCGGCGAGGGCTTCGTGCGCAAGGAGTATGCGGGTCTGCTGATCTTCGCCGACGCGCCGGGCGCGCTCCTGGAGGCCGTCATGGCGTGGCGGCCCCCCGACATCGGGCGCGTCTGGCTGGACGTCACCCAGACCTGAGCGCGCGGAGCGCCGGGATCTCGCGGCGCTGCTCGTCCGACAGCTCCAGCCACACGATCCCCGCCGGCTTGGGCCGGCGGCGCCGCGTCCGGATCACGCGCCGGGGCGTGATGATCAGATCGAGCGGCACGTCGTGGCTCGTCATCGGGATTCGTTCTTTCAGAACCTGGAGCTCGTGCACCGTGGTGAGCACCGGCGTCGTCTCGTCGACGGAGCCGACGGCTCGTGCCAGCCCGAACTCGAGATCGCTGTAACCCCCGCCCTTGCCGAGCCGAGCACCGCCAGAAGTGACGGCGACGCTGCCGGCGACGATGAGGTCGATGTGGCCGAGCGCCGCCGGCGTCACCGGCTCACCGAGCTTGGATGCGCCGGCGATCGTCGCTGCCTCGGCGAGCCGCGTCCCGAGCCGCGCCGGGTCGAGGCGCAGGAAACACTGCGCCCGGCGCAGCCGCGGCACTGCCATGAAGACGATCTTGCCCTCGCGCAGCGCACGCAGCCGGAGGGCGCGCTGGGGCGCGTCGGGATTGCACTTGAGACGCTTGGCCGCTTTCCACTCGGGCAGGGTGGCGACGCGAGCGGCGGCCGCCTCGGCGCCGCGGAAGTTCGGAATGCGCCCGGCCAGAGGGAAGGGGAACCTCCCGGCGCGTCGGCGCTCGAGTAGCGCCCAGACGCGCTCGCGGATCGACTGCTTGTCGCCCTTCACCGCCACGATCAGCTTACCCGCGACCAGCTTACAATGTGCCCCATGTCGTCGCCCGCCACGATCGACGTCCTGCCGAGCCATCGCTTCGACGTCGGCGCGCTCGAGCGCTACGTCGTCGAGCGGGTCACCGGGTTCCGCGGACCGTTGACCGTCCGCCAGTTCCAGGGAGGCCAGTCGAATCCCACCTACTACGTGAGCAGCCCCAGCGGTGAGTACGTGGTCCGTCGCAAGCCTCCCGGCAAGCTCTTGCCGTCGGCCCACGCCGTCGACCGTGAGTACCGAGTGATCACGGCGCTCGCCGATACCGGCGTGCCCGTCCCGCGCACGTACGTGCTCTGCGAGGATCCGGCCGTCGTCGGCACGCCGTTCTACGTCATGGAGTACGTGCGCGGTCGGGTGTTCACCGATCCGCGGCTGCCCCAGCAGTCGGCCGCCGAGCGGGCGGCCATCTACGACAGCCTCACCGAGGTGCTGGCCCGGCTCCACACGGTGGACTGGCAAAAGCTCGGCCTCGCCGATTTCGGGCGGCCGGGCAATTACTTCGCGCGGCAGATCCATCGCTGGACGCAGCAGTACCGGGCGTCGGAGACCGAGCGGATCGACACGATGGAGCGGCTGATCGAGTGGCTCCCCGCTCACATCCCGCCCGACGATCACACCACGCTCGTCCACGGTGATTTCCGTCTCGGCAACACGCTGGTTCATCCGACCGAGCCACGCATCGTCGCCGTGCTCGACTGGGAGCTCTCGACGCTGGGGCATCCGCTCGCCGATCTCGCCTACAACTGCCTGCCGTTCCGGCTGCGTCCCGATCAGTTCGAGGGATTCGCCGGCCAGGAGCGTCCGGCCGGCATCCCGACCGAGGAGGCGTATCTGGCGACCTACTGCACGCGAGCGGGCCGGGACGGCATTCCGCAGTGGGACTTCTACATCGCGTTCGCGATGTTCCGTCTGAGCGCCATCGCCCAGGGGATCATGGGGCGCGTGGTGGCGGGCACCGCCAACGATCCCAACGCGCGCGACCGCGGTCGTCGCGCCCGACCGCTGGCCGACGCCGGCTGGGGGCTCATCGAGAAGAGCTTCGGCGTCTGAGCCTCGGTCGCTTTTTATCGGTCGTCGAACGACGTGAGGCGCACCCACCGACAGGTCGCTTCATTGCCGATCACGACGCAGTCGGACTTCCTCGCCGTCTCGAGCGGGCACACATCATTGCAGCTCGTCGCGACGAAGGTGGCGATGATCTGTGCGTCTTTGATGAGGTCGTACGAGTGGATCATGTGACGGTCCTGCTTGACCAGCAGGACATTCGGAAAGTCCTCGGCGTCCCAGGCCGAGCCCTGGGGCTCAGCGGGACCGACGGCGGTGATCGTGAGCGTCGCCGAAGCGATCAGTACGACGACCCGAGCGAGAGTCGCCACCTGCTCTCCTCTCCATCCCTGGACCACGAGCGCGCCGATGCGCCGCAAGCACGCCGACAAGAGCCGCATATATCTTCCGCAAGATGAGCGCCAAGCAGAATTCGATCGTCACGGCCACGCGTTATCGACCCCCCCGATCCCACCCCAGCGAGATCTGTAAAGATTTCCGACATCTAACGAACGTTCTAACCCGGAAACCCCCTCACCAGGGCGGCAAAAAGCCCGATTCCCGGGCCCTCCCGGGCCCATGGGCGGTCTGATCTGTCAGCTTCTCCGACACTCCAGCCATCCCTTGATGCCGGCGGTACATTGAATCTGCCCCTGCTCGACCGCTCACGCGAGGTGACGATGATGAATCGCTCGTGGTGGGGCGTGTTCAGTTTCGTGGCCCTCCTTCTGACCGGCTGCGCCACGGCAAAGTCGTCGAAACTCGGAACGGCTCCCCCCGAAGTGACCACGATATTTCGCGATCTGACCGAGGCGTCTGGTCGCGACAGCACGAGCGTGATCGTGAGCGAGCGTCGGTCGCCCACGATCAATGCCGCCTCGGCGGGCGGCTCGCGGTTCATCGTCACGTCGGGCCTGGTCGAGACCGGCAACCGGTGCCTTCTGATCGGCGTGGCGGCCCACGAGCTCGCCCATGACACGCTCGGCCACGTTCAGGCGGCTCGCTCCGCTCAAACGGGTGTGAACGCCGCGGCCAACATCGTCGGCGCCTTCATTCCGTTCGGCGGCGTCGTCGTGCAGCTCGCGGCGATGCCGGCACTGCAGGCCTACAGTCGCAGCCAGGAGGCCGACGCCGACAGAGAGGCGATGATCATCCTCGATCGTGCCGGGCAGCCGCGATGGATGTTGCGTTACGCCCTCGATTTCCTGACGCGGTTGCAGGGCGAGGGGGGCGGTGGCTGGTTGAGCTCTCACCCGGCCAGAGAGGATCGACTCGCGGAGCAGCCGGCATTCGACGATCGTGTGACCGACGTCTGCGGCCCTGACATCGAGATGGACCGGCAAGTCGCGATCGCGCGTACCCAAATTTTTCTCGCGAACGAGCGTGGCCTCGCGAAGGAGTCCAGGGAGGACGAAACCGCGCGCGATTGATGGGCTAGCGCGACGTCGAAACCGTGGCGGTCGCGAAGGTCGCCACCCAGACGGCGGCGCCGTCCGATGTCACGCCGAAGGGCCCGGCGCCCGTCGCGTAGGTGGCCAGCACGGCCCCGTCGTTCGGTCGAAGGCGTGTCACGATGTTGACCCCGTTGCTGGCGACCCAGATGCTCACTCCGTCGAACGCGAGACCGGCGGCACCGTCACCCACCGCGAACACGCCCAGCGTTGCGCCATCGGACCCACGGAGCTTGCTCACGGTACCGTCGAAGAAATTCGTGACCCAGACGTTGGCGCCGTCGAAGGCGACACCGAAAGGCCCCTTGCCAACCGCGAACGTTCCCAGCACCGCTCCCGTCGCGCCATCCAGCTTCGTGACGGTGTCGCTCATGTTGTTCGCGACCCAAAGACTGGCCCCGTCCCAGGCAGCGCCGAGTGGCCGCGTGCCGACCGGGTACGTTGCGACGGTGGTGCCGTCGCTGGACAGCTTTGTCACGGTGGAGTCGGTCCGGTTCAACACCCAGACGTCGCCGCCACCGCTCACGAGGCCGCCCGGCCCGCCTCCGACTCTGAACGTGCCCAGCGCGCTGCCATCGCTCGGACTGAGCTTCGTCACGGTGTTGTCGCCGAGGTTCGCCACCCAGATGCCGGAAGCGTCTGCCAGCACCGCGACGGGCCGGCTGCCGACGGAGACGGTTCCCAGCGTCGCGCCATCGCTCGCCCGGACGCGCGTCAACGTGTTCTTGAACTGCGATGCCACCCACAGCGAAGCTCCGTCGAAGGCCAGCGCCTCGGCCCCGCCTCCCGAGCCCGCGACCAGTGGCACCTCACGCAGGATGGGCATTTCTCTGGATCCCGGTACACCGTCCGGCTGTCCCGTCGGCGCGTGGGACGACCTGGGGAGCGACGAGGATGAGCGGGGGACTGGTGCGCGAGTGACAACGTCCGCGTCGCCTCCGGCACGGCGCTGGTGCGGCCTCGAGGACCACAGCCAGCCCGCGGTGACGAAGAGCGTGACCATCACAAGCAGGGCGACGAGCCGTCGCATGATCGCCTATGCGACTGGAGCGCGAAGACCCTTGCCCCGCAGCGGCCGGTCGAACTCCCACAAGAAGATCGTCAGGAGATGCCTGGGATTCGCCATGCCCTGCCCGGCTCCCCAGATCATCAGCGGCTCGGTGCCGTAGCGCACCATCCCCACGTGGTTGGTCTTGTTGGCGTCTTCCACGGGATCGGCGTACGCGAAGCCGAGCGCCTTGCGCAAGCGCTCGATGTGGTCCGGGGCGCCTGTCAGGAACGTCCACCCGGGGCCCACGTCGTAGGCACGCGCGTAGCGCGCGAGGACCGCGGGGGTGTCCTGGTCGGGCGAAAGCGTGATCGAGTAGAAGAAGATGTCTCGCCCGACCCGATTCCCGAGGAGCTTCTGGACCTGGACGAGGTTCGCGGTGGTGATCGGGCACGTGCCGTCCGCGCAGTTCGTGTACATGAAATTGATGACGACCTTCCGATCTTTGACCAGGTCGTCGTAGAAGCGAACCTTCTTGCCCTCGTGGGTGACGAGCTCCACGTTCGGGAGATGGTAGCGCTGGAGCCGCTCTCGCGGATCCATCCTCGACCGGGGAGCGTCGACTCCGTTGGAGTGCGAGCTCGTCTTCCGCGTCCACGCCGCCACCCCGGCGGCGATGGTCGCCACACCGAATGCTGCCAGTCCCGCCCGTCGTGTCATCGCTGACATTACGGCGTCCTGTTCTTGTCGCCCTCGTCGGCGACCTGGAACAGCAGGAGCATCGCGTGATCCTCGTGAATCGTGTTGTGACAGTGCATGGGCCAGCCGCCTCGGAAGTCGCGGAATCGGAACAGCAGCTCGATCTCCTCGTTGAAGCCCAGCCGGGCGACGTCCTTGCGGCCAAACTCGATGTCGCCGCGCCGGATGAGCTTGTTATTGCGGCGGACCATCTGGAACTCTTCCAGGTGGATGTGGATGGGATGCTGCCAGCCGCCGGAGTTGTTCTGGATGATCCAGCGTTCGGCGGTGTTGCGCTCGATCGTGAAGCGGAAGCGCGTGCAGTCGGCGAACTGCTGATTGATTGCCCACTGGCCGTTGCGGCGCTCGAACCGGAAGGTCCGCGTGACGCGGATTCGATCTTCCTTGGCGGCGGCGTTGTCGGTCGGCCTCGGTGGTGTGCAGATCGGCGCGAAGGTGCACTCTTTGCCGGCCGCCCGGGCGTTGGCGATCATCTGGGCGGGCGACAGGCTCGCGTCGGGCGCCGGGGTGTTGCCGGCGATCCGGAACTCCATGAGGAAGTCGCCGTCGCCCGCGGGAAGGATCTTGTCCGTCGGCGCCCGGCCGTTGACCTGCTCCAGGCGGTTCTCGAGGCGGATGGTCCGGGCGCCGGTGGCCCGGAAGATCTGGTCGAAGTCGATGATGATGTCGGCACGTTCGGCAACGGCCAGACGCACGCTCTGGACCTGGATCGGATCGTCCAGCAGGTTGCCGTCGGTCGTCGTGATCGCGGTGTAGGGAATCCTCTGGTTCAGGTTATCGGGGTTGGTGAGGAAGAGCTCGTAAAAGCGTGACGGCCCACCGTCGAGGACGCGGAAGCGATAGCGGCGTCGCTTCACCTCCATGAACGGCTGGAGCTTGCCGTTGACGAGGAACTTGTCGCCGACCAGGCCGTCCAGCCCGAACGTGTCGAAGCACAGCTCGCCGTCCGGAGTGAAGAGCTTGTCGGTGAGGACCAGGGGAAGGTCGAACGCCGGGTAGGGGAAGAAGCTCGGAAGCCGGAATCCGGTCGTCTCGTCCCCGGTGTCGAAGTCGTTGAAGATGAACTCGTTGCCCACCAGGCCCTTGTAGACGTTCTCGGCCGTGTGCTCGACCCGATGGTCGTGGTACCAGAGCGTGGTCAGCGTCTCGCGGATGTCGCCGTTGGTGGCCGTGAACTGGGGCGTGTCGAACCCCGCGCGGGCCATCGTCTCGAAGTAGTCGTAGAACTGTCCGATGAAGAAGAACCGGCCTTGCTTGAACGGGTCGGTGCTCTCCCCTCCCGTCGTCGGATCACACGGTCCGCCGTCGCTGTCCGGGCCGGAGTGGAAGTTATGAGTATGCGTCGAGACCTCGGGCACTCCGAACCCGCGCGTGTCGAAGGACAGCTCGTTGAAGCGGCGGATCACGATCGGGCGGCCATACCGAGGGGCGATCAAGGGGCCGGGTGAGACCGCGACGTCCGATGCGGCCGCATCGCCGCGGTTGAAGCCCCAGATCAAGTTCTTTCCGATGCGGGCGAGATTCCTGGGATCGTCGCTGAAGGTGGCGTTGAAGTTCGGCCGCATGCGGGTGGCGAAGAACTGCTGTGGCGGAAAGCGGTCGCGGAACTGGTGGACCTGGGTGCGTCCCTCGAAGGGAATCCCGGTGGCCGGATTGGTGGCGCGATTGGGCACGGCACGGGGCGGCGAAAAGGTAAACGCCGGGTCGACGGCCGGGTTTCGTTCGGGCAGGAGCGGTGGGAACGTGATGGGATCGACGAACGGGATCGTGGGCGGACTGCAGCCTGGCCTGCATTCGCCCGGGTTGCATCCTCCGTCGGCCCAGGCGCTCAGGCCGCTCTTGTGGACCAGGTAGCCGGAGCTCGTGATGAGCCCCATCCGGAACAGCTCGCGCCGGCTCAGCCGGGCCTTGATGATCTCCTGACGGTTGTTCCGAGAAATCTCGGAAAGCCTGCTGGGGCGGAATTTCGGCATGGCGCTCTCGCTTTCACCCCGGCTCCGAACTCCGGGTCGGTGCCGTGCCGTGCTCGGAAAAAACGGTCAATGAAGCTGACGGAGACACGACCGGCTCAGGACAACTTATCGGCGAGTGCGTGCGTGTGGACAATCCGCCGTCATGCCGCAACGGGGTAGGAATGCGGCCAACCGGGTTGTCGGAAACGATCCGACAGCCAGGCGATCCGGGCGCTGAGGGTTACCTGGGCGGCTTGGCCGCGCGCGCGATCTGCGCGATCTTGTCCGCGAAGTTGATCTGGCTGTCGTCCTCGGGGCGATAGCCGATCGCGTCACGGGCGTTGGCGATGGACCAGAAGCGGTGCGTGTTGCCGCTGATCCCGTAGACGATCAGGAACGGGACGCCGTGCTCGTCGGTGATCGTCTCCGTCTCCACCATCCGGATCGCCTGCTGGACCTGGTCGCGCCGCGAGAGATAGGCGCCGAGCGCCCGATGCATCGTGGGGATGTCGCCGGGCTTGATGTGATCGATGTCGTCGTCGCGCGGCCCGCCGATCCGCCACTGGACGATCTCGAGCTTCCGGCCGTCGACCGTGCCGGTCGCGAAGACGAAGCCGAGCAGCTCGTAGGCCGCCTTCGCCCAGCCGTACCAGTTGTCGGAGCGCGGCGGCATCTCGGGCGTGACCATCTCCATCCGGCCGGCCCAGATCAGCCGCTCGTAGTAATCGGCGGCGTGGTTGGAGCTCGCCACCACGACGCGGCGCACGCCTTCCTCCAGCGCGGTCCGGTAGACGTTGTAGGCGAGCGCCACGTTCTGGTGCTCTGCCCAGAATTTCGCGTCGCTGTTGTTCTGCCACGTGGTGGCGTCGAGGCCGGGCGCCCGCACGTAGCCGCAGTGGATGACGGCGTCGGCGCCCCGGAAGTGCTGGCGATACACGTTGCGATCGGACTGGGTGAGATCGACGACGGCGAGGCCGGGGACGGGCTTGCCGTCGGCCGCGGTCGCCCGCACGTCGATCGGCACCAGGTCCCAGCGCTCGCCGAGCTCCTTGAACATGCGCTGGGCGATGTAGCCGGACGCTCCGGTCAGGACGACGCGTCGCTTGGCCATGGCGTCGCCTCTACATCCACTTCCGCAGCTCGAGGCGGCCGATCTGGCGGCGATGGACCTCGTCGGGGCCGTCGGCGAAGCGCAGCGTGCGCGAGTGCGCCCACCAGAAGGCGAGCGGAAACTCCTGACTGACGCCGCCCCCGCCGTGGAGCTGCATGGCGCGCTCGACGACCGCGAGGGTCATGTTGGGCACCGCGACCTTGATCTCGGCGATGGCCTGCTTGGCCGCCTTGTTGCCGACCGTGTCCATCATGTAGGCGGCGTGGAGCACGAGCAGCCGGGCCTGATCGATCTCGATGCGCGACTGGGCGATGCGCTCGAGCGTGATGTCGTTCTCGGCGAGCCGCTTGCCGAACGCGACCCGGTTCATCGACCGCTTGCACATCAGCTCGAGCGCGCGCTCGGCCACCCCGATCTGGCGCATGCAGTGGTGGATGCGCCCAGGTCCGAGCCGGCCCTGGGCGATCTCGAAGCCGCGGCCCTCGCCGAGCAGCATGTTAGAGGCCGGCACCCGAACGTTCTCGAAGAGCACCTCGCCGTGGCCGTGGGGCGCGTCGTCGTAGCCGAAGACCGTCAGCATGCGCTTGACGGTGATGCCGGGCGTGTCGCGCGGGACGAGGATCATCGACTGCTGCTTGTAGCGGTCGGGATTCTTCGGATCCGTCTTGCCCATGAAGATGATGATCTTGCACCGCGGGTCGCCGATGCCCGAGGTCCACCACTTGTGGCCGTTGATCACGTAGTGATCGCCGTCGCGCACGATCGAGGATTCGATGTTGGTCGCGTCGGATGACGCCACCTTCGGCTCGGTCATGGCGAAGGCCGAGCGGATCTTGCCCTCGAGCAGCGGCTCGAGCCACTGCTTCTTCTGCTCGGGACTGCCGTACCGTTCGATGGTCTCCATGTTGCCGGTGTCGGGGGCCGAGCAGTTGAAGGCCTCGGGGGCGATGGGCGAGCGGCCCATGATCTCGCAGAGTGGCGCGTACTCGAGGTTGGTGAGTCCGGCCCCGCGCTCGCTCTCGGGCAGGAAGAGGTTCCACAACCCTCGCTCGCGCGCCTGAGCCTTCAGATCTTCCATGACCTTCGGCACCTGCCACCGCGTCGACTGGCGCTCGAGCTGCTCGTGGAAGGTCGCCTCGGCGGGATAGACGTGCTTGCGCATGAAGTCGCTGAGCTGCTCCATGTACATCTTCGTGCGCGCGGTGAACTCGAACTCCATCGGGATCTCCTCGTAGGCCGGCTCAGGCCGGCGGTGTGATCGGGGATGGCCAGCGCCGGGCGAGCCACCGCGCAGCCGCGCTGCCCGCGAGGGCCGCCGGAGGAATCAGGAGCGCCGCGAGCACGACGTCGCCGGGGGCGGGGAGCGCATGACGGAGCGACGGGGCGCCCGCCAGCATGTGGCCGGCGCTGACGAAGAGCGTGGCGCCGAAGGCGATCCCGCCGGCGATCCATCGTCGCCGCGCATCGACCAGGGTCAGGACGGCGGCGGGAAGGATCGGCAGCCAGCGCAGCAGGAACGAGCGGCCGACCACGGTGCCGCTGCGGCGAGCCATCTCGTGAGCGATCGCGATCGGCGACGTCGGATCGGCGGCGATCGCCTCCTGGATGGCCGGAACGGGCTGGGTCAGCGCGAACCCGGCGTCCGAGATGCCGAGCCCCACGACGTGCAGTCCCAGCGCGGCCACGGTCACCACCAGCGGGGCGAGGCGAAGGCCGCTGGCCCGCGCGGTCAGGCTCAAGATGAACGTGAAGCCGAGGGCCCCGAGCAGCGGCCACGTGAAGAAGAAGACGCCACCGCGACGAAACGCCGTCTGCACGCCGGGATCGACCGTGACGTAACACGTGCCGAGCAGCAGCGTCCCGGCGACCAGCACGCCGATCGCTCGCCGCCGTCTCGAGCCCGGCCACAGCTCGACGGCGACGAGCATCGCGCCGAGCAGGTTGAGGTGGGCTCCGGCGAGTCCGAGCAGGTGCGGGGGACTCCACACCGTGACGTCGATGCCGAAGAGCCGGTGCCAGAGGTCATCGATCGGCGCGGCGATGATCGTCAGCGCCATCCCGACGGCGGCGAGCCACCAGCCCTGGCTCGCGCGTCCCCGCACCCGCTCGAGCGCCAGCATGCCGAAGGCGATCGTCGCGCTCAGCGTGACGCCGGCGTACGTCATCACGTGGGGCGCGATCCAGAACGAATCGCGGCCGATGAGGAGGTGCCAGCGGATGTCCCACTGGACGCCCCAGCCACCGATGGCCATGGCGATCAGGAGGCCCACGAAGCCGGCGATGCTCAACGCGCGGTCGCCGGCAATCGCAACGGTTGGCGCCACGACCGCGACGCGAATGCTCATGGCCGGGCATTCTACCGCGCTATGCTGGCTCGATGGCCCTGGTGTCTTTGAAGCCGATGCTCGCGCTCACCATCTTCGCCGGCGCCTACGTGGGCCTCGGCCTCGGCCGGCTGCCACCCTTCCGCGTCGACCGCACGGGGGTGGCCATCGTCGGCGCCACCGCGATGGTCGTGGCCGGCGTGCTCGACTGGAACGCCGCGGTGGCCGCCGTGGACGCGCGCACGCTCGCGCTGCTCTTCGGCATGATGATCGTGGCGGCCTACCTCCGGCTCTCCGGCTTCTTCGGGCTGGTGACCACGTGGGCCATGCGCCGCGCCAGCACGCCCGTCGGCGCGCTCGCCGCGGTGGTCGTCGCGGCCGGCACGCTCTCCGCGCTCTTCGTGAACGACGTGATCTGCGTGGTGATGGCGCCGCTCGTCGTCGATCTCACGCGACGACTCGGCCTGCCGCCGGTGCCATACCTGATCGCGCTGGCGACGGCGGCCAACGTGGGAAGCGTCGCCACGCTGACCGGCAATCCCCAGAACATGCTGATCGGCAGCTTCTCGGCCATCTCGTACCGTGCTTTTCTGCTGCGCGAGGCGCCGGTGGCGCTGGTCGGGCTCGGGTGTGTTTTCGTCGTCGTCTGGCTCGTGTACCGCCGGCAGCTCCCGCCGGCGCTCGGCGCCGCGGCGGTCGAGCCGCCGGTCACCGTGCACTATCCCCTGATGATCAAGACCGTCGTCGCCGTCCTCGTGATGCTAGCCGCGTTCCTCGGTGGCGTGCCCATCGCCATCGTCGCCATCGCCGGCGCCGCCGCCACGCTCCTCACCCGCCGGGTCAATCCGAACAAGGTCTATCGCGAGATCGACTGGAAGCTGCTCGTGCTGTTCACCGGGCTCTTCGTGCTCACCGGCGGCGCCGAGCGCACTGGCCTCGCCGACGCCATCACCACGTCGCCGCTGGCCGCCGGCCTCGAGCGCCCGGCGGTACTGACCGCGGTGACCGCGGTGCTCTCCAATCTGGTGTCGAACGTGCCGGCGGTGCTGATGTTCAAGCCGATCGTTCCGCAGCTCGCCGAGCCGACGCGGGCGTGGCTGCTGGTGGCGATGGCGTCCACGCTGTCGGGAAACTTGACGATCCTCGGCTCGGTGGCCAACCTCATCGTCGTCGAAGCGGCCCGGAGCTCGGGCGTTCGCATCGGATTCGCCGAGTACTGCCGGGTGGGCGTGCCGCTGACGCTCGTCACGCTGCTCCTGGGCGCGCTCATCCTCGCCGTCGCTCCGTAGCATCGTTCCGTTCTCGAACCTTCGGGGGGTTCAATTCGAGCGGAATCTGAGTCAGAATATGGCGCCTATGGCCCTCGCCCGCTCTGGCTGTCTGCTCGTCGCCTTCGTCGTTCTCGCCTCGGCGGGCTGCAGCTCCGATCACACCGCGACCGCCTCGCCGCAGAAGGGTGCCCCGCCGGCCATCAAGCCGCGCGATGTGCGTGTCGTGTCCGCCAAGGAACTCAAGGTGGTCCGCACGGTGTCGGTGAACGGGACGCTCAACGCGGAAGAGCAGGTCGTGCTGAGCCTGAAGGTCACCGGCCGTCTCGCCAACCTGGCCGTGGATCTCGGTTCGCGCGTCCATCACGGCCAGGTCATCGCCCGGCTCGACCCCGTCGATTTCAATCTGCGCGTCGATCAGGCGGAGGCGGCGCTGCACCAGGCGCGCGCGAGACTCGGACTGATGCCCGACGGCACGGACGATCGTGTCGCCGTCGAGAAGACCGCCGTCGTCCGCCAGGCCAAGGCCCAGCTCGATGACGCCGTGTTGACGCGGGAGCGTACCGAGAAGCTCTCGCAGCAGGATCTCGTGGCGCGCGCCCAGCTCGACACCGCGGTGGCGGCCGAGCAAGTCGCCGAAGCCAGGTACCACGATGCCCTCGAGGAAGCGCGCAATCGCCAGGCGATCTTGGCCCAGCGGAGGTCGGAGCTCGACATGGCGCGCCAGGCGCTCACCGACACCGTGTTGCTGGCGCCGGCCGACGGGATCATTCGCGAGCGCCGCGCCGGCGTGGGCGAGTACCTGATCGCGGGGACGCCGGTCGCGACGCTCGTCCGCGTCCACCCGATCCGACTCGCGCTGGCGATTCCGGAGCGCGCAGCCGTCAGCGTGCACGTCGGCCAGGACGTCATGGTCACGGTCGAGGGCGATCCCACCACGTATCGCGGCCGCGTCGTCCGGTTGTCGCCGTCCATCCAGGAGCAGAACCGGACGCTGACGATCGAAGCCGAGGTGCCAAATGAGCGCGGCGTGCTGCGGCCGGGCTCGTTCGCGAAGGCGGAGATCGTCATGGGGACCGACCAGCCAGCCGTGTTCGTCCCGACGTCGTCCATCGTGGTGTTCGCCGGCATCGAGAAAGTGTTGAGCGTCAAGGACGGGCGCTCCCTGGAGAAGCGCGTGACGACGGGCCGGAAGGAGAAGGATCAGGTCGAGATCGTCGAGGGCATCACTGCGGGCGAGCCGGTGATCGTCGAGCCCGGCAACCTCGTCGGCGGGCAGCCCGTGGCGATCGTCAATCAGTGACCGCGGGAACGATGAACGTCGCCGGACGTCGTTCTCGCTCGTCGCCGATCCTCACGTACAACGGCGTACGCGGCGGTCGGCTCCTCGCTCGGGCCTTGTCCGGCTCGTTCCTCGTTCCCGCGCGAGCGCGATGAGCGTGGCCTAGCGTGCAAAAACTCGCCGAAGTCTGCATCCGCCGTCCCGTCTTCGCCTCGATGATCGTGCTGGCGCTGGTCGTCGTCGGCGGCGCCAGCTACTTCCGCCTCGGCGTCGATCGCTTCCCGTCGGTTGACCTGCCGACCGTGACCGTCCGCACCGAGCTGCCGGGCGCCTCCACCGAGGAGATGGAGACGCAGGTCTCCCAGAAGATCGAGGAAGTCGTCAACACCATCCAGGGCATCAACGAGCTGCGCTCGATCTCGAGCCCGGGGAACTCGCTCCTCATCGTCACCTTCGATCTCAAGCGAAACATCGACGTCGCCGCCCAGGACGTCCGCGACAAGGTTGCCATCGCGATCCGCAACCTGCCGCGCGACATCAAGGCGCCGATCATCGCCAAGACCGACAACGACCAGACGCCCGTGCTCACCGTCGCCATCGTCGGCACCCGCTCGCTGCGCGAGCTGACCGAGATCGCCGACAAGACGGTGAAGGTGGAGCTCGAGCGGTCATCCGGCGTCGGCGACGTCCGGATCGTCGGGGGCCTGCTCCGAGCGGTCAACGTCTGGGTCGACGCCGACCGCCTGGCCGCTTACCAGATCCCGATCACGGCCGTGCGCGACGCCGTGGTGCGCCAGAACGCCGACCTGCCCGGCGGCAACGTCACCCGCGGGCTGAACGAGCAGTCGCTGCGAACGATGGGACGGGTCGCCGATCCGAAGTCGTTCAACGACCTGGTGGTGGCCACGATCAACGGCGCCCCCGTACGCGTGCGCGACATCGGCTGGGCCGAGGACGGCACCAAGGAGCAGCGCTCGGCGGCGCGCCTGGATGGCGTGCCCACGGTGGTGCTGGAGGTTCGCCGTCAATCGGGCGAGAACACGGTGGCCGTCATCGAGGCGGCCAAGGCCAACCTCGAGAAACTGGCCGCCCGGCTGCCGGCCGACGTGCGCGTCGACATCATCCGCGACCAGTCGCGCTACATCTACCAGGCGCTCCACGAGATCAACCTGCACCTGGTGCTCGGCTCGATCCTGGCCTCGCTGGTGGTGCTGGCCTTCATGCGCTCGTGGCGCTCCACGATCATCGCCGGGATCGCCATCCCGGCCTCGGTCATCGCCGCCTTCGCCATGATGTTCTTCCTCAACTTCACGCTCAACAGCGTCACCATGCTCGCGCTCGTGCTGATGGTCGGCATCGTCATCGACGACGCCATCGTCGTCCTCGAGAACATCTTCCGCTTCGTCGAGGAGAAGAAGATGCGGCCGTTCGAGGCGGCCCGCGCGGCCACCGCCGACATCGGCCTGGCCGTCATGGCCACCACGCTGTCGCTGGTCGTCATCTTCGTGCCCGTGTCGTTCATGTCGTCGATCTCGGGGCGCTTCCTCTATCAATTCGGCCTCACCGCCGCCGCCTCCGTGATGGTCAGCCTGCTGGTGTCCTTCACGCTCACGCCGATGATGAGCGCCCGCTTCCTGCGCACGGAAGACGCCCACGCCGGCGGGGGCGAAGGTCACGGCGGCCACGGCGCCGACGCGGGGGCCCGCTCGCGCACGGGCTTCTATGCCTGGCTCGATCGCGGCTACGCGTGGACCCTGGCGCTGTCGATGCGCTTCCGGTTCGTCATCGTCGTGCTCTCCATCGCCGTCATCGCGTCGTCGGTGCCGCTCTACCGGCTGGTCAAGCAGGAGTACGTGCCGAGCGACGTGGACGAGGGCGAGTTCGAGATGATCGTCATTGCCCCGGAGGGCATGAGCCTCGCCGCCATGGACGAGGCCATGCAGGCGATGGCTCGCGAGGTGAAGGCGACGCCCGGCGTGCGCTACGTGCTGGCCCAGTCGGGCGGCAACTTCCTGAACCGCGTCAACCAGGGCTACGCCTACGTGCGGATGACCCCGTACGACGATCGCGTCTGGAGCCTGAGCCGCCTGCTCCGCTCGACGCTCCGCGGCGAGCCGATGGCCGCCTTCCGCGGCAACATCAGCCAGCGCGACGTCATCCAGCAGGTCCGCCAGCGTCTGCGAAAGTTCCGGGACATCCGGGTGACGGTGCGCAACATCCCGGGCTTCAACATCGGCGGCGGCTCCTTCGACATCGACTTCGTCATCCGCGGACCCGATCTCGTGGCTCTGGCCGACTACGGCGAGCGGCTACGCCGCAGCACGCCTGAGCTCGGTGGCATCGTGGACGCCGATACGACGCTGCGGCTCGACCGCCCGGAGTGGCGCGTGGAGATCGATCGCGAGCGCGCCGCCGATCTGCGCGTGGAAACGGAGCAGATCGCGACGGCGCTCCGCCTGGGCGTCGGCGGCGACGACGAGGTCTCGCGCTTCCACGACCCGGTCGTCAACGAGGACTACGACGTCACCGTCCGGCTGACCGCCGATTATCGGGGCCGCGCCGACGTGATCTCACGACTCTACGTCGCGCGCTCGGCGGTGACGACCGCCACTGGCACGGGAGCCCAACCCCAGATCGGGCTCGCGCCCGGCGGCGGCCTGGTGCGGCTGGACAACCTCGTCAAGCTGGTGCCGTCGGTGACGCCGTCGCGCATCGACCGTTCGGAGCGGCAGCGCGAGGTACGGTTACGCGCGTCAATCGTGCCCGGGTTCGGCCAGGCCGACCGCATCCAGGCGCTGCGTGAGGAAGTGGCCAAGATGAACCTGCCCGCCGGCTATACCACGGCGGTGTCCGGGCGGGCCCGCGAGCTGGAGAAGACGTTCACCGAGTTCCTGTGGGTGTTCCTGCTCTCGGTCATCTTCATGTACATGATCCTCGCGTCCCAGTTCGAGAGTGTGATCCACCCGCTGACGATTCTCCTCTCGCTGCCGCTGTCGGTGCCGTTCGCGCTGTTCTCGCTCTGGTACACGGGCAACACGCTCAACCTCTACTCGGCGCTCGGCATCCTCGTGCTCTTCGGCGTCGTGAAGAAGAACGCCATCCTGCAGATCGACCACATGAACAACCTGCGCGCCGGAGGGATGGAGCGGCTCGCCGCGATCATGCAGGGCAACCGCGACCGGCTCCGCCCGATCCTCATGACGACGCTCGCGCTGGTGGCCGGCATGCTGCCGCTCGCCGTCGGCACCGGCCCCGGGGCCGAGGAGCGGCGCGCCATCGCCGTCGTCGTCATCGGTGGCCAGATGCTCTCGCTCCTGTTGACGCTGCTGGTGACGCCCGTGGCGTACTCGATCTTCGAGGACATGGCGGCGGTGCTGCAGTGGGGGCGGCCCAGCCTGGTTGGCGGTCGCATGACGGGCCGGCTGCGCAAGCGCATCCAGCGTCTCGAGCGTCTCTGGGGCAACGGGCGCAAGCCGATCACGCCCGCCTGATCATCAGAACCGGTAGGTGACTCCCACGAACGGGCCGTAGCGCTCGATCCGGATCTCGTTCACGCGCTCGTGCGTGGTGACCGTCACGCCGCGCGCCGTTTCCGTTCCGGTGCCCGAGTCGATCCGCCAGTAGCGAAATCCCGCTTCGAGGGCGAGGCGCGGCCTCAGCATGAACGCGAGGCCGCCGTCGGCCTGCACACCGATACCCCCGTCGGCGCTCCCCGTGAACGATGGATCGTGACGGACGTCGGTGCGGAGTGGATGGACGTCCACCACCTCGGCGCGCGTCCAGGGGACCGCCGCCGCGTTGATGCGCGCGGCCAGTCGCGGCGTGATCGGCACCTGACCGCGCACGCCGACTCTCAGGCTCTTCCAGGTGAACTCTTCGCGGATCACGCTGGTCGAGGGCGAGATGCCGAACGTGCCCGTGGCGCCGAACGCGTCGTAGTTCTCCTGCCAGTACTGGAAACCGGCGAACGCGTCGACGTAGCCGGGCAACCCTCCGGTGGCCGTCCACGAGAAGGCCCGGAACCCGAGGTCGACGCTGCCGTAGAACAGGCCGTCGCCACCGACGCTCGAGCGCGTATGCGAGAAGCGTCCCTGTCGATCGTTGCCGAGGAAGTCGTCGTCGTTCAGCACGCCGTCGCGGATGAAGCCGCCGCCGAACGCGCCGAGCAGGACGAGGCGCTTCCACACGACTTCGGCGTTGACCTCGGGCACGACGGCGTCGACGCCTCGCCACGTCAGCTCGGAGAGGATGTTGGGGCCTCCGGATTGAGCGCCGGTGCTCCACTTCGTGAAGCCGGACGTGAACACCGTGCGTCCACCGACGGTGACCGACACGTCGGAGGGCGCCCCGGTCGACGAGGGCTGGGCCGAGGCACGGGACACCGGCGCGGCGAGAATCGCGACGAGCACGACGAGAGCCAGGGGCGTGAGGAGCCCGACGCGCCTCACGCTGCCCTTACCAGCGGAAGTCTTCGTTGCGGCGTCCCTTGTCCTGAGTTCGGCGCTCCCCTGTTGGCTTCCCACGTTTCGGGCCGCCCGGCCGCCGCTCGCCTTCGTCACGGCGCTTGGCGCCACGACCTCCACCCCGGGTGTCGCCGCCTCGGGGTGGCTCACCGAAGCGGGGTGGGCCTCCGCCGAGGCCGCCACCTCCGCCGCCGCCCGGGCCACCCCCTCCGCCGAAGCCGCCGCCAGGCGGCCGCGGGGTCCACGGACGCGGTCCCCCAGCGCCGGGAGGCCCACCGGCGGGCCGCCCACCCCCACCCATCGGTCGTGGTCCTCGGGACGCCGGCGCAGTGCCGCGCGGCGTCGCCTTGTCGACGCGGATCATACGGCCATCGAGGTTGGCGCCATTCATGCCAGCGATCGCTCGATCGGCCTCGTCCTGGGAGCCCATCTCGACGAAGCCGAAGCCGCGCGAACGCTGGGTCTCACGGTCGGTCATGACCATCGCCGACTGCACCATGCCGTAGCGCGCGAACGCGCCCCGCAGGCTGTCATTCGACGTCGTGAAGGAGAGTCCACCCACGAAGAGCTTCACGCCCATGCCGATGTCCTTTTTACGCCGAGCGTGCTCGCTGCGTCCAGCCCACGAGCTCGGCGAGGGGGCGGGCGTTCAGGACCTGCGACGGGCCGATCCAGGCCCGCCGGGCGACGGCCACCCCCAGCGCGAGGTTGTCGAAGTTGTTCAGGTAGTGGGTGTCCGTGTTGATGGCGATGGGAATGCCCAGCTCGGCAGCGCGCCGGGCGTGGACGTCGGCGAGATCCAGCCGCTCGGGAGAGGCATTGATCTCCAGAGCCTTGCCATGCTGCCGTGCGGCGGCGAACACCGCCTCCATGTCCACATCATACGGGTCCCGTGAACCCAGACGCCGGCCGGTGGGGTGCGCCAGAATGTGGACCTTTGGGTGACCGAGCGCTCGCACGATTCGCGTCGTCATCTCCTCGCGCGTTTGCTTGAAGCGCGAGTGGACGGCGGCCAGGACGACGTCGAGCTCGTCCAGGACCTCGTCGGGGAAGTCCATGGTGCCATCAGCCAGGATAGCGCACTCGCTGGCGGCCAGGATGCGGATTCGGTGCGACGCCTGGAGCTGGCGGATCTGTTGGATTTGGGCGCGGAGCTCATCGATGCTCAATCCGCCAGCAATGGTATCCGACCGCGAGTGGTCGGAGACGGCGATGTATTCGTATCCGCGGTCCTCGGCCGCCGTCACGAGCTTCTCGAGCGTGATGTGGCCGTCGGACCAATCGGTGTGGGCATGGAGATCACCGCGGATGCGATCCGCCGTGATCAGCTCGGGCAGCCCACCGCTGCGGGCCGCGTCGATCTCGCCGGTGTTCTCGCGCAGCTCCGGCGGGATCCACGGAAGCCCCACGGCGGCGTAGACCTCGTCCTCGGTCTCGCCGGCCACGCGCGTCCCGCTTTTCTCCTCGAACACGCCGTACTCGCTGATGGTCAGCCCACGGCGCTTGGCCAGCTCGCGGACGCGGACGTTGTGGTCTTTGGAGCCCGTGAAGTACTGGAGCGCGGCTCCGAACGCGCTGGGCTCGACGACGCGGAGATCGACCTGAAGCCCGTCCTGGTGGCGGACCGAGACCTTGGTGTCGCCGCGCGCGATCACCTCGGTGACCGAGGGGAGGGACGTCAGCGTCTCGATGACGCGCGCCGGCTCGGTGGAGGTCACCAGGATGTCGACGTCCTTCACGGTCTCGCGCATCCGGCGCAGCGAGCCCGCCACCTCCAGCCGCTCGACGCCGCCGTGAGCCCGCAGGGCGCTGGCGACCTGCTCGGCCACGGCGCGCGCCGCGGGCAGGAGCGTGCGCGTCCGTCCCGCGCGCCAGATCGCGATGCCCTTCAGGATGTTCTCGCACGTCTTCTCGCGAATCCCGGCGACGTTGAGGATTTCCTTCGTGCGGCAGAGCTCCTCCAGGCGTTCGACCGAGTCCACGCCGAGCCGATCCCACAGGAGCTTCGCGGTGCGCGGCCCCAGGCCGCGGATCTCGAGGAGCGTGAGGAAGCGCGGAGGCACGTCGCGGCGCATCGCCTCGAGCTGGTCGATGCGTCCCGTGTGCAGGAACTCCTCGACGCGGACCGCCAGATCCTTGCCGATGCCGGGAAGCTTCTGGAGACCGCCACGCGCGGCGACGGCCGCAATGTCCTCGGTCAGGGACTCCAGCATCTGGGCCGCCCGCTGGTAGGCTCGGACGCGGAAGACGCTCTCGTTCCGGACCTCGAGGAGCGTCGCCATCTCGTAAAACAGGCGCGCCAGCTCGAAGTTCTGCACTCTGCGCCCATGATACACTCGCACCGCAGTGATTGCCGCCTGGTGCTGGGAGCTCCTCGAGCCCTATCTCCGCCGTAACCTCGTGAATCACGGCGTCGAGCGACCGACACGCCGCCAGCTCCTCGAGGAATTCACGCGCGTGTGGCCCGAGTTCACGGCCACCATCGGCGTCCAGGAACCCTTCGCCGGCACGATCAGGTTCAAGTGGCTCGTCCGGCTCAGCAGTGACGCGATGGGCCCGTTCCTCGACGACCCCATGGCCTACCTCCACGACCGCTATGGCGGCGGGAAGTTCAAGATGAACCTCCATCACGGCCTCCACTTCGTGAACACGAAGAACTTCAAGCCGGAGGGCGAGCCGCGCTGGCGTGACGTGGCCGAGCTGGCCCTCGACTGAGGAGGGCGCATGCCCAGCGACGAGACGCGCCGGTTGCTCAAGGTCTTCGGCGTAGCGGTGACCAACCTCGAGGACGCCATCGACCAGCACGCGCCGGTCGAGCAGATCACGAAGCTCGACGCCGAGCTGGCCGATCGTACCCGTGACGTCATCGACTTCGTGGAGCGCCTGCGCAGCCGACGGATTTTGTAATGGAGCGCGTGCCCGGATTGATTCTGTAACGGAGCGCCTGCCAGGATTCACCGTGGGTGGCCTGAGAGAGGTGCGTGACGTGAGGCTCGTCGACGCGTCGGGCACGGCGCTGCGGTCAGCGCAACCGCCGCGGCGTATCGTCTCCCTGATCCCGAGCACGACCGAGACGCTGTGCGCGCTGGGCCTGGCCGACGCCCTCGTCGGCATCACCGTCTACTGCCGAGAGCCGGCCGCCCCCCTGCGCGACAAGACCCGGATCGGCGGTGAGAAGGACCCCGACCTCGCGAAGATACGCGCGCTCGATCCCGATCTGGTCATTGCCAACGTGGAGGAGAATCACGCCGAGCACGTGGCGACGCTGCGGGCGTGGGGGATCCCCGTGTGGGTCACGTATCCGCGCACGGTGGCCGAGGGCATCGCGATGGTGCGCGAGCTCGGGGCGGTGACCGACACCGCCGCGAGGGCCACTGCCATCGCCAGCGAGCTCGACGAGCTCTACGCGGCCACGCGAGCGCGCGTGGAGCGGCGCCCGCCCGTGACGGTCTTCTACGCGATCTGGCGGGATCCGTACATGACGATCGGCCGCGACACGTACGTTCACGACATGCTGAGCGTGTGCGGAGGGGCCAACGTCTTCGCCGACCGTCCGGAGCGCTATCCGACGGTGGCGCTCGATGAGATCGTCGCGCGCCGGCCCGCCGTGATCCTGCTTCCCGACGAACCGTTCCGTTTCAGGCCCGCCCACGTCGGCGACTTCGCGGCGTGCGGAGCGCGCGTCCAGCTCGTCGACGGCAAGCCGTTTTCCTGGCACGGGCCGCGCATCGCCGAGGCGCTGCGCACGATCCCCGCGCTGCTGGCGCCCTAACCCTCGCCGGCGCCCGCCGACTTCTTGAGGTCGAGGATGGCCGACAGCCCCGGCCATTCGTTGCGGACTTCGAGGCGCGTGATCTTGCCCATGTGCTGCACCATCTCGCTGATCCGCTGGCAGGCCTCGAGCGTGCGCTGGATCGAGTCGCGGTTGGGATCGTCGGGGCCGAGACGGCGGGCCATGAGCTCGAGGTTGCCGGTGATGACGAGCAGCGGATTGTTGATCTCGTGGGCGGCCGCGTTGGCCAGCTCGGTGACCGAGCGCAAGGCCTCGGCCTGGCGCTGAGCGATCTCGGCGCGCTTGCGCTCGGTGACGTCCTCCACCGTGCCCTCGTAGTGCAGCACGCGCCCGCTGGCCGCGCAGACGGCCCGGGCGCTCTCGCGCGCCGAGATGACGCTTCCATCGTGACGGCGTAGCTCCACCTCCATGTCGCGGATCACGCCGTCCCGCTCGATCGTGCTCCGCCACCGCTGACGATCCTCCGCACGCGCGTAGACGTCGGTCGCGTTCATGGCCAGCAGGGTCGCGCGATCCGGATAGCCGAGCATCGTGATCAGCGCCCGGTTGACGTCGAGGATCCTTCCCTCGGGCGTCGTCCGGTAGATGCCGACGGGCACACGCTCGAACAGTCCCCGCAGCCGTTCTTCCGTGTCCTCGGCCTGGCGGCGGCGGTGCTCGGCCTCGTCGTAGAGGCGGGCGTGCTCGAGGGCGACGGCGGCCTGGTCGGCGAACGCCTGGAGGAGCTGGACCGCCGTCTCGCTGAAGACGCGGCCGAAGCCGTCGGCGACGGCGATGGCGCCGATCGGACGGTTCTGGACGAGCAGGGGCACGGCCAGCACCGCGCGGTAGTCGGTGCGCTGGAGCTGCTCGCGGGCGCCCTCGCTGTAGACGATGCGCGGATCGGCCAGCACGTCGGACGACGCGATCGGCGCCTTCTGCTGCACGGCGAGCCCGCACGTCCCGTAGCCGCGCGGCAGCACGAGGACCCAGTCGAATGCGCTGTCGGGCGACACCGAGCTGGCGATCACCACGAGGTCGTCGGTCTCCGGCTCGAGGTGGTAGACGCTGGCCGCTCCGACGTGGAGCAGATCGCGCACGTCTTCGGCGATCCGCTGCGCCACCGTCTCGACCTCGAGGGTCTGCGAGAGCAGCCGCAGGAGGTCGGCCAGAGCCTCGGCCGTGCGGCGGCGCGTCTCGCTGCCCGCGAACAGCCGCGCGTTCCGGATCGCCACCGCCGCCTGGGCCACCAGGCTGTCCAGCAGCTCGGTATCGTCGTCGTCGAGATCGAACGGTGTGGCCCGGGTGAGCGAGAGCACGCCCAGGATCTGGTCCTGGAAGAGGATCGGCACGGCGTACGCGCTGTGCAAGTCGCGGGCGCGAAACCACTCGCCCTGCCCGACCGGCGAGTCGGACGCGTGGATGTCGGGCACGTGCAGCGGCTTGCGGTGGAGCGCCACCCAGCCGATTCCGTGCTCGCCGAACGCGATCGGCTTGGGATCGAAGCCGCTGCCGAGGCGATTGTCGGAGAAGGCGCGCACCGTCACCGTGCTGGTCTCCGCGTCGGCCACCCACACCGACACCGACGGCACCGCCATGATCTCGCTGGCCGCCCTGGCGATCGCGGTGAGCGCCTCGTCGTAGTCGAGCGACGAAGAGATGCGTTGATTGAGCCGGGCCAGGAGACGAAGACGCTCGATCTGCGCCTCGGAATCACCCATCAGCGCTGAGGCCCTCGCGCCGCCGCCCGAATCGCATCCACGATGAAATGATAGCCGGTGCACCGGCAGAGATTGCCGGCAATTGCTTCACGGATCTCCCGGTCGGTCGGTGCCGGGTTCTCTTCGAGCAAGGCCTTGGCGGTCAGCAGGAGCCCCGGGGTACAGAAACCGCACTGCAGCCCGTGGTGCTCGCGGAAGGCCTCCTGGATGGGATGGAGCCGCTCGCCGTCGGCCAGGCCTTCGACGGTCGTCAGCACCGTGCCGTCGAGCTGGATCGCGAAGAGCAGGCAGCTTCGCACCGGCTGGCCGTCGAGCAGCACCGTGCAGGCGCCGCACACGCCGTGCTCGCAGCCGACGTGGGTGCCGGTGAGGTCGAGGTCGTCGCGGAGGAAGTCGGCCAGCGTCGTCCGGGGCTCGACCGTCCGCGTATACGTGCGGCCGTTGACGGTGAGGCGGACGGTCCGAGAGGTCATCGGCACCTCGCGATCACGGCGCCGCCCGGCCGACGGCATCGCTCAGCGCTCGGACCATCAAGGTGCGCGCCACCCGCCGGCGGTATTCGACGCTGGCGTGGAGATCGGCGTGCGGGTCGAGCGCGCTCGCGGCCGTGCGAGCCGCCTCGTCGATCAGCGCCGTCGTCGGAGCGCGGCCGGCGAGCGCGGCCTCAACCGCCGCCAGCGTCGGCGTCGCGCCACAGCCGAACACGGCCACGCGGGCGCGGGCGACTTTTCCGTCGCTGAGCGTGACGAGCGCCGCAGCACCGACGAGCGCGAAATCACCATGGCGGCGGGCCACCTCGTGCAGTCCCCACCCGGTCCCGGGCGTCGGCACGGGCCAGCGTGTCTCGACGAGCAGCTCGTCGGCCGCCAGCGCCGTCATGAGTGGCCCGAGGAAGAACTCGGCCGCGGCGATGCTCCGCTCCCCGCGCCGGCCGCGCGTCACCACGACGCCGTCGTAGCACGCGAGGAGCGCCGGCAGCTCGGCGGCGGGATCGGCGTGGGCGATCGAGCCTCCCACGGTTCCACGCACCCGAATGGCGGTGTGACCGACGAGCCCGAGGCCGGCCGTGAGCAGGGGGAATCGACGATCGAGCGTGCGCTCGAGCTGGCGCTGGCGCACGAGGGCGCCGACCCGCAACGCTCCGCTCGACTCCGTCACGCCGTCGAGTCCGGCCACGCGATTGATGTCGACGAGCACGGCCGGCCGGGCCAGCCGGAAGTTCAGCATCGGGGCCAGGCTCTGGCCGCCGGCCAGGACCTTCGCCTCGTCGCCGTGGCGACTCAGGTGGTCGAGCGCCTCGTCGACCGTGCGCGGATCGACGTAGTCGAACGGCGCCGGCTTCACGCCGTCTCGTGGAGCAACGCGAGCAGGCGGGCGGGGCTCACCGGTGTCGCCGTGATGCGGACGCCGAACGGCTCGAGCGCGTCCTCGATGGCGTTGGCGATGGCGGCCGGCGGCGAGATCGCGCCGCCCTCGCCGAGGCCCTTCATCCCGAGCGGATTGCGCGGCGACGGAAACTCGAGATGCACGGTCTCGAGCGGCGGCAGCTCCATCGCGGTGGGGACCAGGTAGTCCATGAGGCTGCCGGTGAGGAGCTGGCCCTGCTCGTCGTACACCATCTCCTCGTAGAGCGCCCCGCCCACGCCCTGCGCGACGCCTCCGTGCACCTGACCCTCCACGATCAGCGGGTTGATGACCTTGCCGCAGTCGTGGGCCACGACGTAGCGCAGCAGCGTCACGTGACCGGTGCCGACGTCGACCTCGACCCGCGCGACGTGCACGGCGCTCGCGAACGTGACCGTCGGCACGTGGTGATAGGCCGTGGCTTCGAAATCCGGCGAGGCCACGCCCGGTCGGGCGAACGTCGGGATCGAGGCCTGCACCACGCGCGCCAGCGGAACCGCGGAGGCTCGCACACCGCGCACGAACGCCTGGCCGTCCTCGATCTCGATGTCGCCGGGCGCCGCCTCGAGCAGCGCGGCCGCCGCCTTCACCAGCTTCGCTCGCACCTGCTGACACGCGTCGGCGATCGAGTTGCCCGCCGTCACTCCGCTGCGGCTGGCGAAGGTGCCGACGCCGAAGGGCACGGTGGCCGTGTCGCCTCCGACGACGGTCACGTGCTCGAGCGGCACGCCGAGCGCGTCGGCGCACACCTGGGCGAACGACGTCTCGTGACCCTGGCCGGAATTGACGGCCCCGGTAGCGACGAGCACACGGCCGCCGAGGTCGACCTTCACCGTCGCGCCTTCGAACGGACCGATCGCGGTGCCTTCGACGTAGCCCGAGATGCCGATGCCGCGGAAGATGGACCGTGCGCGCAGGGCCGGTTGATCGCGACGGAATTCGTCGTAATCGGCCGCCTTCAGCGCGGCCTCGAGCGCCGCCGGAAAATCCCCGCTGTCGTAGACGAGCGGATTGCCGTCGCGATAGGGCATCCCGAAGTCGTAGGGCAGCTCATCGGACCGGATGTAATTACGCCGCCTGATCTCGGCGGGGTCGATCCGCAGCTCGCGGGCGAGACGATCGACGGCGCGGTCCATGGCGAAGACGGTCTCGGGCCGGCCGGCGCCTCGATACGGCGCGTTCGGTGTCTTGTGCGTCGTGACCGCCTGGACGTCGACGCGCATGTTCGCGATGCGATGCGGGCCGATGAGATGGGCCACGGTGTTGTAGGGCAGCACGATGCCCCAGACGTTGTAGGCGCCGAGGTCGAGCCAGATGCGGTCACGCAGGCCGACGATGGTGCCGTCACGCCGGGCGGCCAGGCTGATCGCGTGGACCTGGTGGCGGGCGTGCGCGGCGCTCATCATGTGCTCGCGCCGATCTTCCACCCACTTCACCGGACGGTTCAGGACGATGGCGGCGATCGGCACCAGGTGATCCTCGGGATAGCCCGACGCCTTGGTGCCGAAGCCGCCACCGAGATCGGGCGCGATCACGCGCACCTTGTGGTGCGGAAGCCCGAGTGCCCCGGCCAGGCCCTGCTGGACGAAGTGCGGCACCTGCGTGCTGTTCCACGTCGTGAGCGTGCCGTCGCGGCGATCCCAGACGGCCACGGCGCCCCGCGACTCGAGCGGCATCCCCACGTAGCGCTGGATGTGAAACGTCTCGCTCATCACGACGTCGGCGCGCGCGAACGCGGCCTCGACGTCGCCGATCGCGTGGGTGAAGCCCACGCCGACGTTCGTGCCCCACGCCTCGTGCACGAGCGGCGTCCCCGGCTCGGCCGCCTGGCGCATGTCGGTCACCACGGGCCGGGGCTCCCACTCGACCTCGATCGCCTCGGCGGCGTCCTCGGCGCGCGCGCGACTCTCGGCCACCACCATCGCGACGATCTCCCCGACGTAGCGGGCGCGATCACGGCAGAGCGCGAACTGCGGGGCCTGGCGGATCTCGAAGGCGATGGCGGCGGCCAGTCCGGGCGGTGGCGCGCCGAAGAGCGGCAGCGGCTTCATCCAGCTCTCGAGATCGGCGAAGGTGAAGACCGCGACCACGCCGGGGGCCGCGCGCGCCCGCTCGGTGCGGATCGCGCGGATCATCGCGTGAGCGTAGGGCGAGCGCAGGAAGGCGACGTGGAGCAGGCCGGCGACCCTCACGTCATCGAGAAAGCGGCCCTCGCCCCGCAAGAAGCGCGGGTCCTCGCGTCGGCGAACGGCGGCGCCGAAATACTTCGCGCCCATCGAGCGCTACTTGTTGCGGGCGGGAAAGATCCAGTCGAGCCACGGCGCCACCACGGCCATGAAGAGGCCGGGGATGGCGACGCCGGCGACGATGCCCACGATGGCGAGAAAGATGAGGGAGATGACGGTGGCCGCAATGGCGCCCAGGTCGTTCATGAAATCTCCTCGCTCGATTTCCTGATGTCGAGGATCGGCGGCAGGTGGCCGATCTCGGGGGTGCTCTCGATTCGGGTGATGTGCGTCATGCGAGCCACGATGTCGCGGATGCGGCTGGCGCCGCCCATCGCCTGGGCCACGCGCGTCGACTCCTCGCTGCCGTTGGCGAGGCGCTTCTCGAGCAGGCCGAGGGCGCCCACCACGACGGCCAGCGGATTGTTGATCTCGTGAGCGGCCGCGCCGGCCAGCAACGTGACCGCGCGGAGCTCCGCCGCGTCGCGCTCGGCCGCTTCGGCCGCTTCGCGATCAGCCGCCTCGCGGAACATGATGATCTCGTAACGCCGGCCCTGGTGCTCGACGACCCGGCGCGTGGAATCGACGGAGATCGTGTCGCCCGTGCGCGTGCGATAGGGCAGGCTGAAGGTGCGCGCGATGCCGCGCGCCCGCGCCTCGGCCGCGGACGCGTCGTGCCGGCTCCGCTCCTCGGGATCTTGCGGCCAGAACTTCCGGCTGTCGTGGCCGACCAGCTCCTCGCGGTGGTAGCCGGACAGGTGGCAATCGCGCCGGTTGATGTCGATGATCTCGAACGTGTCGGCGTCGACGATGCGGATGGCGTCGGAGGCCTCGTCGAGGATCGCGCGGAAGCGCGCACGCTCGGCGCTGAGCCGGGCCTGCTCTTGGACGTCGTACAGCAGACGAGCGGTGAAGCCGACGCCGACGACGTGAGCGACGAGGACGGGCAGCCACACGCGCCCGAACAGCTCACGCGCATAGGGCCCGACCAGGGCGAATGTGGTGAACGTCCACGCGAACACGAGACCCGCGACGGCGAACGCGTGCCGGGGCCCCAGCCCGCCGTGCCGGCGTGCCCACGCGTGCACGCCGCCGGCGATCAGCGCCGCACCGACGACGCCGAGGACTCCCGCGGGCGCGCCGGGGCCACCCAGCCACACGCGGTACGCCGCGGGCAGGATCGCGGCCAGCAGGCCGGCCGGCCAGCCTTCGAGCAAGCCGATGAGCGCGACCGGAACGGCGCGCGCGTCGATGTAGACGTCACCGGTGAGCTGGATGCGCGCGATCATCAGGACGACGGCGAGCACGCCGAAGAGGCAACCGTTGGCCAGCACGTGCCACCGCCGCTGGCCGGCTTGCCCGGGCGTGAACCACTGGTAGGTGTACGAATAGAAGAGGACGCCGAACACGATGATCCCGGCTGCTTCGACGACGTCGTGCAGGTCGATGGGGGCCGTCTACTCGACCTCCAGCACCATTTCGATCTCGACGGGGATGCCCATCGGCAGCTCGGCCATGCCGACGGCCGAGCGGGCGTGCTTGCCGATCGCCTCGCCGAAGACCTCGACCATCAGATCGGAGAAGCCGTTGATCACCTTCGGCTGGTCGCCGAAGCCGTCGGCCGAGTTCACCATGCCGAGGACCTTCACCACACGCTTGACCTTGTCGAGACTCCCGAGCGAGGCGCGTGTCGTCGCGAGCAGGTTGAGTCCCACCTCGCGCGCGACCTGGTAGCCCTGCTCGACGGAGAGCTCGCGGCCCACCTTGCCGCGCACCGCGGGTTTGCCGTCGGTGCGGAGCGGGCCGTGGCCGGAGACGAAGAGGAGGTTGCCGGCGCGGACGGCGCCGACGTAGTTCGCCACCGGCGTGTTCGGCGTGGGGAGCGTGATGTTTTTTTCCTTGAGGCGAGACTCGGCGGCCATCGGTTTCCTCCTCGAAGCGATGACAGAGCGCGAGCATCGTGTCACACTGCCCGGGTGTCCGTCAAACCTGCGCCTGCGGTTCCGTCGCCGGCAGCGACGCTCGTGCTGCTGCGGAACCGGGCCGGGGGCGGCGTCGAGACGCTGCTGATCCAGCGCCACCACAAGAGCCGGTTCGCCGCCGGTGACTTCGTCTTCCCCGGCGGCCGCGTCGAGCGCGACGACACTCCCACCGATGCGGCGGCGTGGTGCGTCGGCCTCGACGAGGCGACGGCCGCGCGGCGTCTGGGGGTGGGCGAGGGCCACGCCGCGCTCGGCTACTGGATCGGCGCCATCCGGGAAGCCTTCGAGGAAGTCGGCGCGCTGATGGCGTACGGCTCGGACGGCGGCCTCGTCCGTGATCCCGCGCGCTTTTCCGCCCAGCGCCGCTCGTGCCAGCAGGATCACCGGACGTTCTGGGAGTTTCTGCGCGCCGAGGGTTTGCGCCTGGCCACCGATCGCCTCACGTACTTTGCCCACTGGATCACGCCCGAGGAAAATCCGCTGCGCTTCGACACGCGGTTCTTCGCGGCGGTCATGCCTCCCGCGCAGACGCCGGTGCCCGACGAGCACGAGATCGTCGCCGTCCGCTGGCTGGCGCCCGCCGAGGCGGCCGCGGCCCGCGAGCGCGGCGAGATTGGTCTGCGGCTGCCCACGCTCAAGAGCCTGATGTTGTTCGATGGCGCGCCGTCAGCCGACGAGGCCATCGACGGTGTCGTCGGGCGCACGATCACGGCCATCCGCCCGCGCCTGGTCATCGAGGACGGCCAGCGTCGCGCGATCCTGCCTGGAGAACCCGGCTACCACTGATCGCGCGGCCGGTCCTCGCTGGCAGCGTCGTTGCTTGGAATTCCCTCGGAGGTGTCGACAATGAAAGCCTTTGCAGCCAGCGTTTGTTTCCTCGCCGCCGTGGCCGCCACGACCGGCTGCGTCAGGCGGGTGGTGGAGCGCGATACCACGGTGACTCCGTCGGCCACGGTCGTGACGACCACGCCCGGCACGACCGTCGTCACTGTCACGGCGCCGCCCCCGGTGATCGCGTGTGCGGGTGTCTACGCGCCCGTCGGTGGAACCAACTTCGGAGCCTGCCCGGGAGGTCAGAAGTAAATTGACCTGTCCTCCTCCGGACGCCTAAACTCGGCGTCCGGAGGAAGACATGCCCGTTCTTGCCTTCGCGCTCGCTCTGCTCCTGCTCGTCACCGGGTCAGCCGCCCTCGCTCAGACCGTTCCTGCTCCGACCACGCCCGATCCGCAAGCGCTGGTCGGCGAGTGGGCTGGTGTGGCCACCCGCATCGCCGCGCGCGCGGGGGCGGCGCGGGGCGCGTACATGTTGACGATCGAGAAGGTCGAAGGCGGCAAGGTCTATGGCCGCGCCGATATGCCGGAGACCGGACCCCCGTCGAGCTTCGTGGGAACGCTCCGCGGCAATACGCTCACGTTCTACACGGGATGCTTCGAGACCGCGCTCACGCTGCAGGGGAAGCGGCTCTATGGGTTGCGCCGGGCCGGAGCGGACAACGACAACTACGAGCTCGGCCTCGACAAGATCGAGAAGAAGTGATCAGCTGCGGCCGACGAGCGGACCGAAGCGCGCGACGAATTCCGGCTCGCTGAGGTTGGCGGCCTTGGCGAGCGACGCCAGCATGTCGGGATCGTCGAAATCCTCGGGCTTGAGCCGGATCATGTACGCCCACAGCGTCTGATACATCTCGGAATCCACGTCGACGTAGCGCACGCGGATCTTGCCCGTCTTGGCGTCCATCATGAGGCCGAAGGGGATGGGCACGAGGCGGCCCGCCTGGATCGTGACCATCGCGTTGCTGCCGCCGTCCATGAGAAAGCGCGTCGCCCAGTAGCCGAGGCTGCGGCTGTACTGGATGTCGTGAGCGCCCGGCGGCGCACAGCGGAGCTCGTAGCCCAACTCCTTGGCCACGATCGTCACGTCGAGGCCGCGTGTGCGCAGGCTGGCCGTCACCCGGTCCTTGAGCACGCGTCCGAGCTCGAGCTCGGACAGGCGCACGTTGCCGAACGGATCGTTTTCCACCGGGCCGAGCGTCGACGGGTCGAGCTTTTCGGCGAGGCCTTCGGAGAGGATCGCGACGCCGTGGTCGCGGCCGAGCGCCCGGCGCTTGATGATGGCGCCTTCCAGGATGTCGACCAGACGATCGAGGGTCACGTGCGTGCCGGTGAACTCTTCGCCGATGACGGTCAGCGTGGCGGCCGCCGAGCCGCCGATGCCGAGGGCCAGATGCCCGGCGTGCCGGCCCATCACGGTGACGAAGAACCAGCGCTCGGTGGTGGCCGCGTCCTGCATGAGATTCCGGACGAGCTCCTTGCCCAGGTTGGTGGCCGTGGTGAAGCCGAAGGTGACGATGTCGCTGGGCAGGGGCAGATCGTTGTCGATGGTCTTCGGCACGTGGGCCACGGTGAGACCGGGCAGCACCCGGGCGAGCTGCGACGCCGCGTAGGCGGTGTCGTCGCCGCCGATCGTGATCAGGTAGTTCACGTTCAGCTTCTGGAGCGTTGCCGCCACGGTCTTCACGCCGTCGGGAGTCCGCGTGGGATTCGTGCGCGACGTGCGGAGGATGGAGCCGCCCTCGAAATGGATGCGTGAGAGGTCGTCGATGCCCAGCTCGACGACGTGCCGCGTATCGCCCTGCACCAGCCAGCGAAAGCCGTCGTAGCACCCGAGGACGCGAATGCCGTGATTGCGCGCTTCGATGGTCGCCGCCGCGATGACCGCGTTGATGCCCGGCGCCGGCCCGCCTCCGACGAGAATGGCCAGAGTCTTTCCGCTGTTCGACACCACGCCCCTCAGCCTACTACGCAGCCTATCCTACCCGTGCAGTCAATCTGGGTTGCTCACGATCCGTGCTCCTCGCCGTCGTGCCTCTGCCGTTCGGTAGAGCCGGTGAAGCTGACGAGATCGTCGCCGATTCTGGCCCGCGTTCTATAACCCCGCTGTTGGCGGGCGATTCCGCAATTGTCATCGTTGTTGCATTTCCCTTGCGCGGCGCGGCGACGCCAGGAGCCGCGGCTCGCACACTGTCCTGAAGTTGTGAATTCGAACGGGGGGGACAGGGCAGCGAGGCATTCCGTACGCCTCCCTTCCGTAACCTAGAGAGGAGCTCGCGCATGGCTGTTCGGACCCACCTCACCACCGGCGTACCCGCGGCAGTTGCCTCGGAGGCGGCCC
>Ga0209159_1000613_pt1 | contig 31745 bp, 25 predicted proteins | sample GraSoiAngelo_144_FD_185901 | JGI IMG/M metagenome (GOLD analysis project Ga0209159, IMG submission 185901) | Grasslands soil microbial communities from the Angelo Coastal Reserve, California, USA - 14_1009_02_40cm (SPAdes) (version 2) | ecosystem: Environmental > Terrestrial > Soil > Grasslands ...
GCGGTTAGAGTCCGAAGGTAATAGGGGCGCACTAAGGGCTGCCCACAAACTGAGACCGCGAATTAGCTTGACGGGTCGATTCTTAGGGTTGCGATTGTAGTGTGGACTTATGGACCGCTGGGCGATCATATCTTTGCAACCATTAGCACAGGTCCTCAGGTTTTCAAAACTTCCGCTCTCCAAACGCGAAACCAGTATCAGCTGCTGAAGATGTTCGTGTTCAGGAACTCATTGCGGAACTTGCCCTGCGGATCGTACTTATTACTCAATTGTACAAACTCGGGGATCCTCTTATAGATAGATTTCAGTTCCGCCGGAGACGTGGTAAACAGCTTTCCCCAGTGCGGCCGGGCGTTGAATGGAGCCAGTTCTTTTTCGATCCCGGGCATCAGCTTCCTGACCGCAGGCCAGTCCTGTTTCCAGGTAAAGTGAATCGTTACACAGGGTTGTTCGTAACAAGGACTCAGCCATAAATTGTCGGCGGCAATCGCCCGGATCTCTGAGATCATTAAATGCGGACTAACCTGGTCGCGCAGCCGTTCGACTGCCAGAATTGCCTCGACCGCATGCCGACGAGGCAAGAAGTACTCCGATTGCAACTCCTTGCCGACGCTGGGCGTAAAGCCCATGCGAAAGTGCGGCAGCCGTTCATACCAGGGGCCGGGCACGCCCATCTGCTCCGTACAATTCTCGGCGGAAAGTTCAGCAATAGGGTGCAGATTCCTGATGGCGCGTTTGGCCCCAAAAAATTCCGAGGTTGCGTCGAACGCCTGCCCTTCTTCGACGCGGCTCTTTATCCAAACTTCGTTGATACGCTGCTTTTGCCAGTCGGTAAACAGGCTGACGCTGTAGGCGCTGGATTCGATGGCGTCAAAGTGGTCTCTCATTTCACTGAGCGGCAGGTTTTCATACACATACTGTCGCATCAGGAAGGTTGGCTGAACATCGAGTGTGATCTTTGTGATAACGCCAAGTGCCCCAAGTCCAACCACGGCTCCCCGAAACGCTTCGGCGTCTATCTGGCGGGACAGCTTAACCACTTCGCCGGCTGCCGTGACGATTTCCAGTGCAGACACCGCCGTGGCGAGATTACCATTTTTCTCGCCTGAACCATGCGTTGCGGTGCTGCAAGCTCCAGCTATGGAAATATGGGGCAATGAGGCTAGATTGTGTAGTGCAAAGCCCCTGGTATGCAGGTACGGGCACAATTGACCATAGGTTATGCCCCCAGTAACGGTCACCGTGTGCGCTTCCGGGTCCAGTGCAACCACCTCGTCCATCGACTTCAAAGACAGGAGGTTGTGCATGCTATCTGCTATGTTGTTGAAGCAATGGCGCGTGCCCAGTACCTTTAGTTTGCTTTGTTTCTTAACGTAATCCCGCACCTGTTCGAGCGAGTTGGCGGAGTACAAGCGGTCAGTACCGTATTCGAGATTGCCCGCCCAGTTTTTTAGTTTGTTACTTTGCGCCCAGGCAAACAGGGGCGAGATGACAGGGCTTGCAATCATCGCAGCGAACAGCTTGATAAAGGTCCTCTTATTCATGGCTATAGCCCAAGGGCAGCACCGGAGGCGTTTGCCGACTCTGACCAGCATCGTGGATGCTACCATTACTAGCGCGAGACTAATTCCACAAAGTCTTTCATTCCGGCTCCCATGAGTTGATCTCGACCAACCAGGAATGGATCACCGGGATTCCGCATTATCCGTCCCTCAGAATTTAAACTGTATCTCGAGCTGCATACGCCTAGGCGGCTGAGCCTGGACGGCTTGCCCAAAAAAAGGCGACGTGATGACCCCAACGTATGTGACGTCATTCCTGTGATTCAGAACGTTGAAAGAATTCAGAGACACAGTCAATGTTCGTGCTTCTTTCCGTGCCTTTGAAAGCGTGAAATCGTGCCCGACCTTGAGATCCAGATTGATGAAACCTGGTCCGTGCAGCAAGTTCCGTTGCACTCCCGCGGGACGATCATTAATAACCCCATCTTCGTTGCTATCAGTTCCCGTTGTCACGTTGACCGGCTTGCCGGAGTAGAGCGAAAGTGCAGCCCCAAAGGTGAAGAATCTCGTCGGTTGCGCTGATCCTAAGAGGTCAAACTTGTGCGCACGATCGTTGTCCGACCGAGCCCAGTCAGAATTCGGATCGTAGCTATTCGCCGGAAAATACGTGATGCCACCCGTATTGTTGTAGGTTTTGCTGAGCGTATACTGCACCTGGCCGCTGAAGAACTTGCTCAGCTTTCCGCGAAATGTCAACTCCAGCGCAGTGCCCTTCTGATAGCCCTCAGATTCTATTTCCCGCTCTTGCCCCAAATTGGGCTTGGGTCGAGCAAGATATTCGGGCGGCCGGGGCGCATTTGCATCTATCGATCGAAACAAGTCGATTCCGCGTGATCCGATATAGGTCGCGCTGAACGTGCTTTTGGCAGTTACCTGCCGTTCAATTCCAATGCTGTACTGCACCGTGTATGGGATTCGAGCGTGGGGATCCAGCACGACAACGCTCGTGGGAACTCCCAGCAAGGAAGTTGGTGGCGGATAAGCAGGATTCTCGACGATGAACCGAAGCAGATTTATGCCGTTGAAGTGCAGCAAATCAGCAATGGGCGAAGGGCCGCTGCGGTCATAGAAGACCCCAGCCCCGCCACGCACTACTGTCTCGCGGTCTTTGCTCGGTGCATACGCAAATCCGAACCGGGGCGCGATATTGTTCGTGTCATCGTGGAAATAATTCTGCCAGTAGTACCTAATGCCTAGGTAGAGCGAGAAATTCGGCTTCAACCGAATGTTGTCCTCAATGAATCCCGAAAGCACTTTTTCGAGAAACACGACGTGACCCTGGCCTTGCTGCACGACCAAGGTAGAGGCTAGGTTTGCAGCGTAATCGTGAAGGCTCCCGAACGTGTAGCTCCCAGCTCTGAGCGTGAAATCATCGAATCCCCGTCGACTGATGTCCGGCACGTCGATACCGAAGCTCAACTCGTGCTTGCCCCTTGCACAGGTCAGAAAATCGGTACCGTCGAAGTGATACTCGGTCTTCCGAAAGTCTGCCTGTGCACCGCCCCCCGTGAATGCGCCTTGCACGACAACCCGCGGGTCCGAATTGAGGCTGGCGATCGGACTGTCGTAATGACCGACAAGAAATCTTAGCTGATTCATCCATTGCCGGGAAAAAACGTGCCGGTAGCTTACATTGATCTCGTGTTCTTGAAACTGAGTATTTGTACCGGCGCTCGGCAGAACGGTGCCTCCCACGCTTTGGTTTTTGACGGTGCGGTCTTCATAGGAGTACCCGACCCAGAATTGATCTCCGTTCGCGAGGTCATGGAAGACACGACCGGCGCCAAAGAAATGGTGCGTGGGATTAGGCACGTTCTGGTTAATCAGCCCATTAGGCCCTTCCGCTTCCACAATTGCCTGCTGATTATTTCGATCCTCATCGAGAGAAAGCAAAAAACTTGTCCGCTTGCTGCTTCCAATCGGTCCTGTAAGGGCACCTTCATAATACTGCCTCGTTTCCGATGGTTTAATTTCGGCGAACGCATTGCGAGCATCGAAGACCGAGTCACGAAATAGGAAATTGAGTGAGCCATGATAATTTGGTGTTCCACCCTTCGTAGTGATCTCCAGCCTGGCCCTGCCTGGCCGTGAGAAGCGCGCCGAATAAGGATTCTGGTTGATCTTCACTTCCTGAACTGCGGATGCGGTCACCCCAGGACCGTTTGCTTCCACGCCGTTTACTACGAGTGTGACACCGTTCGTGCCAGTCGCATTGTCATTCAAGAATCGGGACATTGTCGTGATGTAGTCCTGGTCAAAGACCGGCAGGCGATCGAGAGCCGCGCGGTTTATGGTACTGGCGCTCTGGTTTTGAGCCGTGTCCGTCGTAACAAGAGGAGCTGATGCATCTGCCTGTACCGTGACCTCCTGGGTCGCCACAGAAATTTGCATCACGATGCGGACGGGGGACCGGGACTTTTCGCCCGCGTTCACGGTGATCTTTGTTTCACGAAAGCCCTCATGGTGAACATCCACTAGGTAATCGACTTCGGTGACATGGTCAAAACGGAACGATCCTGAGTTGTCGGTTGTTGTTTCCGCGATCGCGCCACCGCCCCGAGTCAGTGCGACCTGCGCCCCGACAATGGCGGCCCCAGACGGGTCGAGCACCACCCCATTGATCGAGCGCGCACGAGCGGCTGTTTGGGACTGAGAGTCTCCCACCACGAATGCGGCGCATAATAGAAGCAAGATTGCCCGATATCTCAATGTGAACTTTCTACGAGGCAAACTTCCCAGAAGCCGACTTCTGGCTCGTAACGACAGATTCACCTCCACGGTTTACGTCCAACTACGCAACGCTGCATATCGGTCCGATCCGTTGAGTCGGGCTCGCAAGAAGGTGTGCCTGCTCCGACCGAGGTTTCGCGGCGCCTGCCCGAAGCAGCTAGAGCCCGCCCATTAAGGCTTCACGAATGCCGGATCAACAGCATTCTCAACCGTGCGCTGGAACGTCTTCCACGGACACGTCATCTTATCGTCAGCTGTGCTGCAACCGGGCACGAAAATGGGAGACTTCAGTGGCGGTACGTCCAGCGTCAAAGGAAGTGCTTTTCGCATCTGTTCCAGACTCTGTGCGAGATAGTAGGTGCTGACTGCAAATTCTCCGTTTGGTTGCTCCCAAAGTTCGAATACCAATGCACCTCCCGGCGGCGTATCATCGACTTGGTAGCCCTCGAGCAGCCAGGAAATTCCCAGCATTCCCGCGACGTTGGAGATGTTCGTGTCGTGTCCCACTAGGATAAGGACCCGATCGCCCGGCTTGCCAACAGATCCGGGCATCGGACTGTTGCTGAGAGCCTGTTCGATTGAGCGAAGAACATGACTTAGCAAGTTCGACGCCTGAAGGCGAGCTATGTACGGTGTCTGTCGTGCTAAATCGGCATATGCCGCATGGATTCTCATCACCTCCAGCAGTTTGGCAGCGTCCAGCCGACCCCAACCGAGTTCTTTCCCGTCCATTCCGCTCGTGTACTCGAGCAAAAAATCCTCCGCCAGGGTTGAGCCTGTTCTGAGCGGACCTTGCAGATCAGCTGCGTGATCACCTTTGCCTGCTTCAACGGCCGAGGGCTGCTTCAACAGAGATTGCTTGCCGGGTTTGTCCTCGGCCGAACAGGCTGCATCTGGGGCGCAGCCGAAGAGCACCTCGCGCAGCGTGTCAAATGCATGTCGATAAATCGCTACTAACGCCGTCGGGTTGGCGCCAATCCGACCGGATATGGATGCCGCAGCCAGAGCTCGGTCCGGCTTACCAACGCCAGCTACCCACGACGTGAATAACGGATCTTTTCCCTCATCCACAGTCTGTACCTCCACGTCGCAGCCGGGCAGCATCCCATCCGCCAGCGAACGGCCTGTTTCGCGCGTCCGCTGTTCAACATCCGCACGGATATGGATATGACCCGCATCCCCGCAGCCTGCGGGATGCAGCAAGCCGGCGGCAGAAAAATAGAGATGGTAGTACGAGCCGAACAGCGTCATCAGTTTGGTGCCTCGCGGCGTAAGGTTCCCCGGTGGAACGCCCCAATTGGGCCAAGGATCGCTAGAGTAGGCGTTCAATAGTTGAGGGGGCCAGATCGGAGATCGAATGCCATGGCGAGTCAGGATTACCGCGAATTTGAGCTTGGGTTCTCCGGTAGAAACATTCCGGGCCCACAGCGGAACAATACATGGAGCCAGGACTATTGCGATAACGAAAACAGACAAGTTCACGAGACATCGCATGAGCTTCTTCCAGTCCTTTTGCGACAATCTGCGTTCACGGCGCCTTGCCCAAGTGCACGCACGCAGCGAGATCAACTTCGCTAAGGGAATGCCGTAAACAGGTCGCTCAAATCGGTCTCATTCGCGGCATCGTTCAAAAGTGCAGATACCGCAAAAACCTCCTCAAAGGTGCGCAACCTGGAACCGTGGGTGACGGCGTTAGCAGCAAGCTGCGAAGATGATGACTGAACACGAGGATGAACTCCCGCACTCAAGTCGCACAATGTTGAGACCAGCAGCACGCTTCTCGACAAAAGATCCGCCGATTTTTTCACAGAATATCTCCTTTCCTTAACCAGAATGTCGAAAGGGCTAACGTGGCCGTCATCGTAGATAGAACCAGTATTTATGCCACTGACGTTGCCCAACCGACCCAAGGCTCACGGGTCTTAAGGGACCCCGGGCGCGGCTGCATGCGCTTCGCCAGCGGCAAAGATCGCTTCCGTTAGAACCCGACCAATTGCGTGCGTCGGGGCGTTGATTCCCAACAGCGAGGCCAACGTGGGCGCCAGGTCGACCGGCTCCGCGTGCGTGCGGTAGATGCCGGGCTGAAACGGTGGACCGAAGAACGCCAGCGGGACATGCGTGTCATATGAGTAAGGCGAGCCGTGCTCAGCCCCAGTGCGCGATGCGATCGTGTACGGTGGTGGCACACCCAACACATACCAGCCGCCGTAAGGCGAATAGCTGTTGAGATACTGGTGGCCCAGCTTAGTGGGCGGTACTTGACCACGCCCCAACTGTGCGCGTGTGAAATAGTCCCGCATGCCCCTGCGCAGGAGTGCGGCGCCGACTGCCCGCTCTGCCTCAGCTTCCTTCATGTGGACTACAGCGAAGGCCTGACCGGACAAGAAAACGTCAGGGTAGGCTACGTCGGGGATGAAATCACGTAGGTGCTGTGGCGAGAGCTCGGAGGAAAGCGCCGCGTTAAGCTCCGACCGAAGTTGTGAGTTCTCGATCGCAGTAGCTGGGATTCGCATGCCTTTCGCCACCGCCAACACCGGTGAAGTGCCATGATCGGCTGACAACGCGACCCACACATTTGCTAGGCCGAGTTGTCTTCCGAGAAAATCAAAAAAAGCTGCTAACTGACGGTCAAGCGCCAGAGCCATGGCCTGGATCTGGGGCGAGTCAGGTCCTACTTTGTGACCCAGAATGTCATTTGCCGAAAGGCTAATCACTAACAGATCAGAGGCCGGTCCGCTGCCCAGCTTTTCGCCGGCGATCAACGCACGTGCGAAGTCGAGCTCGTAGTCGTTGGCGAAGGGCGTCATCCCGACCACCTCATAGAACGACGCACCTGGCTTGCGTTCGGTGGTGCGCAGTGTCTTGCCCGCGGAGTCCTTCCATTCCAGATTCCAGTACTTGTCGGCGTCACCGCTGCGGTTGAATTCGTTTACCCATTCGGGGAGCTGCTTCCGGTAATAAGTCGACGTTAGCCAGGTACCACTGTCTCTATCAATCCAGTAGGCGCCGTCGCCCGACCAGCCTGCCGGCAGGACTGCAGCTCGATCTTTTAGAGAAATGCCGAACACGCGCGCTTTGCCCTGGGTGGCCAACTTGATTTCATCTCCCAAGGTGCTGGCCAGCAGATTACGAGGTGAGGAGCCGGTGCCGTGTTCTACGTCAGCGACGCCGCTGCCAGCAACGATTCTGGTGGTCTCGTCTTCCACCGAGGTAACGATGCGGTTTTTCTGCGGGTCCCACCACTCGTTGATGAGGATGCCGTGGCCGTTCGTGTAGGCGCCGGTTAGCAGCGTAGCGTGACCGGGTGCGGTCCGGGTATTGGCGTAATCGTAATTGCAATCCGTGAACACCGCCCCATGGTCGAGAAACATACGGAAGCCGCCGGCGCCGAATTGGTCGGAGTAGCGCTCCATGTAGTCGCCGCGGAACTGGTCGATGATGATGATCACGATCAGTTTGGGGCGAGCGTTATAAACGGAAGCTTGGGCTAGCATCGAAGCAAGAAGGCAAACAACCAGGAAAACACGAGCAGGGTGCAAACAGAATTTCATAGTATCTAATGTTTCCTTCCGCCGCTCACATCGTCATCTCTGAAAGCGGAGGGATACAAATAGCGGGCAGCCTCGGCGTCCGTACGATCGGTCCGAACTCGCGCCTCCCCAAGAACAAACTTCCAGGCTCTTGACTAAACATCTTGCGATTCCGATGGCCGAGGTCCTGCCACTGTCCCCGCCAACTTATTTCCCGACTACTAGGACCTCAAACTGTCCAGCTTCGGCCGTCGAGAGAAATAGACTGTGTGTCTTCGGGTCAAGCGCCATGGTCTTCGCCCGCGGCAGGGTTTTCACCGTTCCAACGGCGCTATATTGGTCCGGAGAATCCTCATGGATCACCGATATGGTTCCGTCGCCATTCGAATTAAATATGAGGCGTGTCCCCGGATCGAAAACAGTTGCATCCACGTGGTCCCCGATAGGTAGGGTAGTCATCACCTGTCCCGTATCCGCGTTCATCACTGCCATTAGGTGACTTCGGCATCCGATGAACAGCCGGCGATTCGGTCGATCCATGGCCATGCTGCTGGGCGATTCGCAAGGCGCTGTTTTCCATCGCTGCTCAACCGTGAGCTTGCGTGCATCGATCTTAAGAACCAGACTCTCATCTTCCAGGTTGTCGAAAACCGAACCCTTACCGTCCGCCGTGGCGAACTCAGGCCCACCGCCGAGGTCGATTGTTCCTGCCACTTTTCCATCAGCAGCAGCATCGATTACCGTGCTGCTGTTGCTCCCGCCGTTGAAAGCGAAAACGCGCGAAGTAGCGGGATCGTAGATGATGGCGTCAGGCTTTTTCCCGGTAGGTACCTCGCCGATTCTCTTGAGCGTCTTCAGATCGAAAATCGTAACCGTTGAGGACTGGCCGTCGCTGACGAAGCCGCGACCCAGTTCAGGAGCTATGGCGATGCCGTGCACTCCAGGCGTATTGGGGATCTGGCCCACGATCGCGCCCGAGTCTACATCGAGGACTTCAACTTGCATTCCATGTGACACATATAAACGCCGCGCACTCTCATCCACAGTCAGGTAATCCCAGCTTCCAGTGCCCGGGATCGGGATTTTCTTAAGGAGGTGATAGTCGTCAGCCGAGAAGGCGGGGTGGGCCATCACTCCGAGCAGCAAAACCATGGCAGCTAATTTCTTCACAAAGGCCTCCGAGAAGTTGAAGAACTAGAGCTCGCTAGTGAATCTACTAAGCGCTTAGTTAAGTGCGCCGGGATTGAATACTCGCTTTCCATAATGAATGACTCAGGGTGCCTAGCTGAACCGGGTAGTGCGCCAGAGGGCGATCCCACAGCCCACCAGCAACAAAAGCATGGCAACCGAAACTGCGGCTGCCCATCTCAAATCGATGTCGACGCGCGGGAGCCGCGCGATGGCAGCAAGCGCAACGAAGATAGCGGTGACACCGCTGACAAGCACCCAGTCTATGAGGGTTCTGCGACTCTGCCCTTGCGCGAACTCCCTACCCTCCATACTGGCCCGAACATAGGCGTCTTCAATCCCATACCGTTTTCCCTCTCGTTCTGCCGCATCTTGCCAACACGAGTGTTCTCGGCCGGTCGCCGAGGACAGGGCAATCGCGACGGCTCCAAGTGCCATCAAAATCGATCCTCCGATCACTTGGGCATAGACTCTCTGGCTCCCACCTTGCAGCTCATGAAAAACCAGGATGCCCCACAGCAGCCCCCAGAGCTGATTGGTGTTGGAAAGCGGAACCCCACGGCTGATCCCAACGTATTTCGCGGCGTATTGCTGAAATAAGTCTCCGATCACCCAAACGAAGCCGCCCAACATCAACCAAAAGAGCACAGTTCGTGCGCCCACGATTTCATGCCACAGAGGGATGGCTCCCCTGTAGCTCAGGGCGAGAAATGTCATAGTGGCTAATTCCCCCACGGTAAAAAACGTTATGAACGAAAGGGGATTCATGCCGGTTACGTAAGCTTTTCGATAGGGGATATACATCGTCCCCCACAAGATGCCCGCCCCAAGGGCGGCAATCACGCCGAGAGTGGCCTTGCCCGCGGGAGCTTGGGTGGAGGATGCAAACGCCAGCAGTGTTGCTCCTCCAAACATAGCTAGCGCTCCGCCCAGCACGCCCAGCCAGCGACTCCATCCTGCCTGGTGGAGTTCGTTGAACAAAACAAATCCCCAGAAGATTCCCAGCAAGCTATTTGTATTCCACAGAGGAAACGCGATGCTCAGGCCAACGTCGCGGATGGCATAGATGGTCATGGTGTTGGCTACCGCCCACATGCATCCCGCGAGCACGGCCCAAATAATCAGATGAGGCGCCTGACGCACGTCCTTGCGAACATAGGACGTACCGCAGACAATTGCCGGGATGCTCCAGCGAGCCAGGAAAACTCCCACGACCATGATGAACGAAACCGTGATTGGAGAGATATCGGTGTTGACTATCTTGATCGGCGCTTCGGCTCCGCCAAGCCACGCACCGGCCGCGAACCCGCAGAACACCCCCAGGGCCTGCAGAGTTCGCAGACGGCTCGCCTGCATCGGAGTCTTAACGGCAACGGTAGCAACAGAGTCCAAGCGTCTTCCTTTCTGCCTTAGCGGAGCTCACGTAAGAAGAGCAAGCCCGCCAAAAGCACAAGCAGCGGGATCCAGAAGTGGATGTCGCGCATGATTGTGCTGAATAGACTGTCAGGCCGTATCCTCAGGTGCTTGTCATTCACTTGATCTCACCAATCACAATCAGAGTCCGCGCCCCCGTACCATCGGGACGCGCGGGTCGACTTGATTCCACGTAGAACGTACCCAGACGTGATCAGGATCCTCTGTAGTCGCAAGCTGACGAGCGCTCCCTGCCAGACAATTCAGGTAGTAGACGTTGTAACCATGCCCGGCCACAACCGGGTGGTAACCGTCGCGCACCAGCACGGCATCACCATCGCGCACAGTGAGCGTGAGATCACGTTGTCCGCCGCGGATGTATAGGCGTTGATGGGCGTACCCCCCCGGTCGGTCCATTCTGTAGTAATAGATCTCATCCAGATCGACTTCGGTTGGAGGATTATGCACGTCGTGCTTGTGCGGAGGGTAGCTCGACCAGTTGCCGCTGGGAGTGTAAACCTCGACCACCATTAACTTGTCTGCCAGGAAATCCGGTGGCATCACATCCACAATCTGGCGCGACGCATTGCCGCCACCTCGCAAGCTGGTCGTCACGTCTTTCGGGGTGATCAATTGCGGTTTGAGCGGCGCTGTCGATGGCACGCGACATTCCGCAAACTCGCATGCGGTTTCGGCTCGCAGTTGCGCCCGACTTGCTGCCGGGAGGTAAATTGCGTACGGCAAGCCATCGAAGACATGTGCCCTGTCCACGGTACGCGATTGACCCGGAGCCAACCGGTGCACGAAAAAGCTCATCCACTCCCACCCGGCAAGCTGCCGTGGCAAAGTCAGCAAGTCGCCTCTTCCATCTTTCGATTGACGTGAATGAACCAAAAAATCTTGTGGGCTCATGGCCTCTTTCGCTCGGCGCGGCTCGCCACCGACGCTCCTCGAACCTCTACTTGGTTACCCTGCTGAAAGAAATACCGCTCTTTGGTTTTGTCTTTCTCGTAGATACGGCGAGCGGTTTGGACCGACTGCGATTTCGATGTCTCCGCGATTGCGACATCCCACCACGACTCGAATCCGGGAACTCGCTGGTTGATGTCAGTCTCGATAACCACGACAGACGTACGATCGATGCCGCGGGCCTCGGCGAGAGCATTCACCAGATCCTCTCGAGTCTTCGCCCGAATGGCCCAGGCACCGAGGCTTGCGGCGTTGGCAGCCAGGTCTAACTCGATAACGTCACCATCGAGTTCACCGTCGCGACGATACCGATACTCCGTTCCGAAACCGCCGCTTCCGCAGGCCCGGCTTAGGCCACCTATGCTGCTGAAGCCGTGATTGTCAAGGACAACAATGTTCAGTTTGTATCCCTCTTGAATCGAGGTGACGATTTCTTGTGACATCATCAGGTACGATCCATCGCCGACGAGAACATAGACTTCGCGGCTGGGATCGGCCATCTTCACGCCTAGGCCGCCAGCAATCTCGTATCCCATGCAGGAGTATCCGTACTCGAGGTGGTAACCCTTTGGATCGCGGGTTCGCCATAGTTTGTGCAAATCACCCGGCAAACTTCCCGCTGCACACACCACGACGTCCTTCGGAGCGGTGAATTCGTTAACTGCCCCGATCACTTCCGCCTGGCTGACAGGTGGTCCGTGACGTTCGTTGTAAATCCGCTCTAGCTCCGCAGCCCATTCGTCACGGAATCGTTGAATGCGCCGGGCATAGGATTCATCGATCGCATAATCGTCGAGTGACAGTGCCAGTTCCTCGATGGCCGCACGCGCATCGGACACGACGGGCAGGGCTGCATGTTTGCAAGCGTCAAATTCAGCGACATTAATGTTGATGAAACGCACGTCCGGGTTCTGAAAGGCCGTTTTCGAGGCAGTGGTGAAGTCTGTATAGCGTGTGCCAATGCCGATTATCAGATCAGCTTCACGGGCGAGAATGTTTGCCCCGGGTGTGCCAGTAACACCAATTGCGCCCACCGCCCGAGCGTGATCATAGGAGAGCGATCCCTTTCCAGCCTGGGTCTCGGCTACCGGAATCCCTGTGCGAGCGGCGAAACTCGCGAGCGCCTTGGTGGCGTCGGAATAAATGACGCCGCCCCCCGCTATGATCAAGGGCTTCTGTGCAGAATGTATCCATTCGGCTGCGGTGCGAATCGCTTCAGCATCCGATCGCGGACGGGCTATCACCCACACGCGTTTTTCGAAGTACTCTTCAGGATAATCGAATGCCTCGGCCTGCACATCTTGCGGCAAGGCCAAAGTGGCAGCCCCCGTTTCAGCGGGAGACGTGAGCACGCGCATCGCTTCCGGCAAAGCTGTGAGAATCTGCTCGGGACGTTGGATCCGGTCCCAATAGCGCGACACTGGTTTGAAGCAGTCGTTGACGGAGACGTCTTGAGATGAGACCGACTCCAACTGCTGTAACACCGGCGCAACGTTGCGCCGCGCGAATATGTCACCGGGCAACAGGAGCACAGGCAGTCGGTTGATTGTGGCCGCAGCAGCTCCCGTCACCATGTTTGTTGCCCCCGGTCCGATCGAGCTGGTACAAACCAGCGCGCGCAGACGGTTGGTCATTTTTGCGAAGGCTGAGGCGGTGTGAACCATCGCCTGCTCATTTCGACATAAGTAATAACGGAAGTCGGGGTTCTCCTGAAGGGCTTCACCAATACCAGCAACATTCCCGTGACCAAAGATTCCGAAGCAGCCTGCGAAAAACGGGTTCTCCACTGCGTCCCGCTCGACATACTGCTGCTTCAGAAATTCGATCACGGCCTGCGCCATCGTTAATCGTCGAGTCATATTCGCAAGACTCACTGGAACTCGGGAGCCGCACTGGCCATGTACGGCTTTACCTGAGGTGATAAGGAATCGTCTTTGGAATCTCGTTTCCTCGGCATGAAGCCGCAGGATTCTCGCACATGCAATTCCGGCATCAATTTAATCAGAGCACGGCGGCTGCGTTTGCCAGAGATCCGCTCCAGCAGGGTCTGTACCGCCGTGGCGCCAATTTCGTATTTCGGCAGCTCCACTGTCGTCAGCCGCGGTCTAAAGCAGCTCAGCCAGGGGTAATCGTCAAAACTGGCCAGCCCAAAATCGTCGGGGCACCTCAAGCCTATTTCATCCGCTGCCTTCATCAATCCCACGGTCATCAAATAATTGGCTACGAAGACCGCATCCGGCCGCCGCGGCAGCAGGAAGAGTCCCGCTCGGTACCCCGAATCGATGTGATAATCGCCTTCTGTTACCAGATCCTGCTCGTATTGCAGGCCAGCGGCCTTCAAAGCCTTGCGAAAACCGCGCCATCGCGCCTTTCCGTTGCTGACATTCAACGGTCCGCTCACTAGCGCAATCCGGCGATGACCAACCCGCGCCAAATGGGATACTGCTTCGAAGGCGCCTTTTTCATCGTCGGTGACCACAGCATCACCCTTCAGGTCGGCAGACGTGCGCATCAACGAGACCACAGGAACTTTGGATTCGGCCAACAGCTGCCTTAAGGATGCACTTAGATTGCCAGGAGCTTTGTTCAGCAAAATCCCGTCCACACGTTTGGACAGCAATAACTCCAAATATTGTTCTTCCTTCTCCCGCTGGTCATCGCTGTTGCACAGCAACACGCTGTATCCCGCCTTCTGAGCCGCATCTTCAGCACCTCGGACCAGCAGGGGGAAAAATGGATTGACGATATCCCTCACCACAATACCGATCGTGTGGGTCTGGCGCTTGACCAGTCCGCGGGCAAGTAGGTTGGGACGATAGTTCAGCTTTTGTATGGCCCTTTCCACTCGGCGCCGCAGTGTGGGGCTCACCTGGCCGTTCTTATTGACGACAGTCGAAACAGTGAAAACTGAAACCCGCGCGTGCCGGGCCACATCGTAGATGTTCGTCGCTTTATGTAGCTTCTTCTTCCGGGATGTCCTACTCTTCATCAGGATCTCCAGAATCTAAACATCGGCAATACTCGCAGTGGCGTGCAGCAATCCCCCCAACTCCTCCAAGCGAGGCATTGAGTCCGCGCAGCTTACACGACTGACAACCACTGCCGCTGCCGCATTGCCATATCTCAAACACTCCTGCAGCGGCAGGCCTTGGTAGAGTGCGTAAAGAAAACCGCTGGCGAAGCCATCACCGCCACCGATCGCGCATGTGACATCCATGGGAAGAGGAGAGGCCGAGCAGGACTCGTCTCGGGTGTGAGCTTCAACTCCCTTCGACCCCAATTTTCGTACCAACAGGCCAGTACCGGCATCCAAGACGGCCGCCACTTGCCCTTTGGCATCGCTATAGCCCGTGAGAAGGCAAAGTTCCTCTTCATTTCCAAGCACAACGTCCACACAGTCTAAGACGGTACGCGCTACGCGTCCGGCTTCTTCTGGCGATTTCCATGAGCTGGAGCGGTAGTCCACATCAAGTATCGTGCGCAGTCCCGCAGCGCGGGCTGTCTTCAAAGCCTCCAGCGTGGATTCTCGCGCCGGGGAAGACGCGAGACTCGTTCCGTTAGTCACAAACATCCGGGCTCGTTGTATGACGTCTCGTTCACCGGCACCGACCTCCACCTGCAGATCCGCCGGATTGCTGCGATAGAAGACCTGAGGAAACCGGTCCGGTGGCGAGACTTCGCTGAGACAAAGCGATGTGTTGAGTCCTTGCAATGACCGTACACACGTAGTATTGATCCCTTCTCGGTTCAGAAAATCGAGCAAATAGTCGGCGAGCAAATCCTTGCCGACGCAACTGATTATTGCAACGCGAAGACCTAGACGGGCTAACCCGACCGCGATGTTGGCACTCGAACCTCCCAGGTGACGAGAAAAGTGTTCCACCTCAGCCAGTGCACGATTTTGTTCGACTGCGTATAAGTCATACCCTATGCGCCCCAACACACACACGTCGAATGATTTCGTTGCGTTCACGTCGAATGATTTCGTTGCGTTCACGCCGGCAGCCTTTGCCTCCGATTTGGTTTTGCATTCGATCGGTGGTTGACCGCAGCCGGAGTCTCCGCAAGTAACTGGACCGCCTCATTAAAACCGGCACCGCGATGGATCATCGCCGTCAATGCCCGGCACATGGGCAGGGGATCCTGATGCGGTGGAAACAGCAGATTACGTCCGATGATCGCTCCGCGAACGCGAGGGCTCGAGGTTAGCCCGGCGGCGAAGTCTCGCAGCGTTTCGATCGGACTCTCACGGGCGGGTCCTCCGAGCAGAAGAATAGGCAACGTCGTCGCACGGCAGACGCGACCAAAATCTTCGCTGTACGGCAGCTTCAACCAGACGTGGGCCGAGGAGTCTCCCAGGGCCGCTGCAATCCCGCAATGGCGGATCAATGCCGCGCTGTCTTGGACAGTGTGATAACCGTCAGTTCCGCGTTTCACTTCCAGCGCCTCGACAAAGGCTGCCAGCCGGTGCCGCCGAAGCGAGTTTATTGCGTCGGCGCATGCTTCGACGGTGCGGCCTGATGCCGGGTCCTCGGGATCCAACCTGTAGAGCATCTTTCCACCATCGCAGCGGAGTTCGGCCAGCCGCCCAGCACTCATGCCGGTAAACGCGTCATCCATTTCAAACGCAGTACCGGAAAGGCCGCCTCGATTCATGCTGCCCACGAGCACCCGGTCGTCGAGAAACCCGCCGCCGCCCCTGCGCCGTTCCAAATGACTGAGGATGAGCAGCTCTTCAAGCAAATCGCTGGTAGCCAGGATCCCGTCTAGATCCGGATCGTCGAGCAGACGACGCACTCGCGCGATTAGTTGGTAGCGATCGCCCATCGCGAGTTGATCATCTCGAATTTTCGTGACACCGCGTCCCGGGTGATCTGCTGCGACCAGCGCGAGCTTCCCGTCGAGAGTTAGTTGCGCGCGCTTTTTCCGTCGCCGCGCTTCTCGCTCAATTACCTTCCGGTGATGAACCCGAGTCTCGGTGATCTCATCAAACAGCTCGGCGGTCAGAACTTTCTCCGGGACGAAACCATCCTCCCGTTGTGCTGCGGCCACCGCTATCTGTGAATTCGCCATTGGTAATCACACTCCCATTTGTCGGAGAAATCTTCGGCCCGCCATTGCATTCGCCAGCGGTGCCGAATCATTGCTTCCACCCGCGAGTACATCTTGCTCCGCCACAACCCAACCTTCAAACCTATGTTCACGGACCAGGTTCAAGAGCCGCGAAAAATCCACCACACCTCGCCCGAGGGGCGCAAATACTCCGCCGCGCACAGCGCCATAAAAATCGATTTGCTGTCGGCGGACCTCCTCAAGCCGCACTCCATCAATATCCTTGAAATGCAAACAACGCAATCGGCCGATGTGGCGCTGCAAGACAGCCTCCGGATCCCCGCCGCCGTAAACGCAGTGACCAGTGTCGAGGCACAAGCCCAGTTCTTCCGGCGAAAACAGAGAAAGCAGGTGATCGATTTCTTCGGGAGTTTCTACATGCGTTGCCACGTGATGATGAAACGCTACCTTCAAGCCAAGCCTGGCGCAGAGATGAAGCACCTCACAGATCGCTTCTTTCGCCATCTGCCACTCCTCTTGCCCATAGGAATACTGCTGCGTTCCGGAGCAACGGCCTGCGACCGCGCATCGCTCAGCGGTAATCTCGTCGGACAGGATCAGGAGCTGGCAGTCCATTTCGCTAAGCAACTTCGCCGTTCGCTCCACGTGCTCTAGTCCCGGTCCGATTGCAGCCTTATCTGCTAAAGGAATAGCCACGAAGGCCGAGCAAAGTGTCAATTTGCGTTGCTCAAGCTCGTTGCAAAGCGCAACTGGATCAGTAGGCAGGAAGCCATAAGGCCCCAGCTCCGTACCTGCGTACCCCGCTTTCGCGATCTCGTCCAGCACGCGGGAATAGGGGTATTCCCGGGGGAACGGAACGGATTCCATAATTCCCCAGCTCACGGGCGCGCTCGCAACGCCAATCGTCATCTGCATTCTCATTAATTGCGGCTTGAGCCGATGTGCCTCACGTGGCTACGTGCATCGTTTCCGCTTGAACTTCGTCACCTAGCAACACGGAACGAGAATCACGGCAGGACCTCTCGGCGGCCAAGGCAATGGCAAGCGCTCTCCGCGCATCTTCACCTGTCACGCCAGGCGGAGAACTGGTCAGAACGGCTCGCACAAAGTCGCGTAGCTCATTCAAATAGGCTTCTGCAAATCGCACTAAAAACTGACTAACCACGTCGTGAGTGACCCCGTCGCTAGTCAGGACCGTCATCGCGGTCTGCCGAAGATAGCCGATGCGAAGCGTTCCTTTCGATCCCACAACTTCAGTGTAGATGTCGTACCCGTAGCGGCTTTGCCGGAAGGATTCAACATTTCCAATCGCACCGCGGGAAAATCGCAGGTTCACGACTCCAGCGTCAAGCTCCCCAAACTGCACCAGCTCCGGACAGGCCAGCGTCCCACCGAAGGCGTGGACTTCTGCGACCTCATCCTTCATTAGCCATCGTGCCAGGTCAAATTCGTGAATGCTGGAATCCAGGAACAATGTGCCGCTGCCGGATTTGTAAAAGCTGAGCGGGGGCGGCTCGCGGTCACGGCCTATCGATCTGAAAATGATCGGAGTTCCAATCTCTCCCGCTCCGATCCGTTTATAGGCGTCTGCATAGGCAGGGTCGTATCGCCGCATGAACCCCACCTGAAGAACGACATTGGCCTCGCGAGCGGCCGCAATGGCGGAATCTACACCCTCGATTGTCAGCGCCAGCGGTTTCTCGCAGAGAATATGTTTGCCAGCCGCGGCAGCCGTCTGGACCGCGGATAGATGAAACTTTGAGGGTGAGGCGATCACCACCGCATCCACGTCCTTTCTCTGCACAAGCGCTTCCACGGTGTCGTAATAGTGTTCGATTTCAAGATCCACGGCCAGACGGCGCACGGCTTCGCGGTCCACATCAGCGACCGCGATCAACCGCGCGTCAGGAATAAACGACCGCAGATTCTCGGCGTGGCGCCTGCCCATGCGCCCAACGCCCACTACCCCGACCCCTAGTTTCTGCATTGGCTCCTCATACTCAAAAATTCTCCGGCTAGAGATCCATTCCTTGCTTATCAACCATCTTTTGCGGATCGAAACTTACCTTGATTTCGATTGTGCCCGCCCGACTAACAAATTTGAGCTCCTTTTCTTCCGCATCGACGGCAGCCTCGTCGGCAGTGTTCTTCCTCGGAAAATGAAAAACGATGGCATTAATCCTTTTTCCGTCTGGTCCGCGCACGATTTCCACTTGGCTGGCGGCAATTCTTTCTTTTGACTTCTTTGCGATCAGATAGGTCTGAGACTTCAATGTCGATTCGCTCGCACTCAGAAAGGGAGTCATGTCAGTGCCGACGACAGCCAGTTCATAATCAGCTGGCGCTGGCGGCAAGGATTTGTCCGCATCCGCTTCCGAAATCTGTTTTCGCAATATCTGGCCGCGAACCGATGCTTCACGAAGAGTTCTGGAAGAAACCCAACGTACCACAAATTTGAGTTCTTCTTTTTCCTTGCCTTTATGTTCTTCTTCTCTTTCCCCACCCCGTTCCTTTTCTTCTCGCTCGTCTTCTTCGTCTTCGCCGCGGGCACCGCTAACTTTGGGCGCACCCTCAGGTGCTTCCAGATCATGCTTCTTGCTGCCGCGTTCGGCCTCGATCCGTTTTGCCCATGGGGAATCGTTCAAGATCTTGTAAACATCTTTCTCGCTCCAGTCTCTATATGACTTCTCCTTCCATGGATCACCTGCCCAGACCTCAATCGCAAATAAGAAAACAGCCGCGGTAACGGCAATCCGGCGCATGCTCTTCGTTCCTCTCAGGCCGGCGTAGGATCCTCCGGGCTAGCCGCTTTCGTCCCACCTTTAAAGCAGGTGTTAACAGCTCTAGAAAGTCAGCCGCAGCATAAACTCGACCTGGCGCGGCAAACCCGTGCCAGTATTGGCCGAGCTAAAGCTGTCATTGTTATTGTTAAAGTTGACGCTCGTAGTAATCACACCAAACCCGGAAAACAAGCCCGGCCCTGGCGGCGGCGTCGGAGGCCCAGCCAGAATATCCAACTCACCGGGATCACCCAACTGCGTGCGGTTGAAAATATTGAATGCTTCAGCGCGGAACTCAAGGTCTACTTTTTCGGTGATTTTTGTACGTTTCGTGAGCGCCATATCCGCCTGCCAGACCTTGGGCGCCCGGATGATACCCCGGAGCGCATCCCCAAACCGGGTGAGGGGGGGTGCTGCAAACGCGTTGATGTTGATCCAATTGTTACGGTTTTGCCCGCGGGGGATGACCGGGACGCCGGGTACCAGGTCAGGTCTCTGATCGGCTGCGTCGTTGCCGTCGGGAATCTGGCTCGAGTCCCGACTGATAAGCACAGTTAACGGGTGGCCGCTATGCGCCAAGCCGATCCCGCTCAGGCTCCATCCTTCCAGGACCTTGCCCAGGAAGCCCGCGATGGCCCAATAGCGCCGCCCCGGCCCGATGGGGAGATCATAAATGCCGGTGGCAGTAAAGTTATGGCGCGTATCAAACACACTTGGCCCCCGGTCGCAGGGACGGCAGGCAGCGTTTTCGGGTGAATTAGCTTCTCCTCCGCCCACCGAACCGTCGTTAATCGAATGGGAAAGCATATATTGCACCTCCCACATCCACCCATGTTTCATTTGCCGCTGGAGAGAGAATTGCCCAGCCTGGAAGGTGCTTGTCCCGACGTCTGCCTTTATGTCGAGGTTACCGAAATCGGGGAACGGTCTTGTGCAATCTACAAACGCTGGCAACCCAGTATCTGGGTCTGTTCCTATCGTCCGAGGCTCCTCGCATAGATTGAAGCGATTCCGCGCGAACAGCCGTACGCCATGCGTGCCCATATACGACGACTGGAAGACAAAATCGCCAGGTAACGCTTGCTGCACTGACAGACCCCATTGCTCAACGTACAAGTCGCGCCGGTGACGCTGCAGCGCACGCGGAGCCGCGGCGATTAGGACACTTGGACAATTCGCCAGATTCACCGGATACGACAAGGTAGGGCAGGACGAGGAGTCGACTTCCTGCCTAAAAGTATCGCTTTCCAGTGAGGCGTTGAGATCATCGTTTTGACCTGCGCCGTGGTAGATTCCGAATCCTGTTCGAATGACAGTCTTATCACGCAACGCCGCCGGAGCCCAAGCAATGCCTATCCTTGGATCCCAGTTCCGGTAACTGGGGAAGTAAGCAGGCGATCCCTTAGGGCAGATGCCGGCTTCCGGTTTGGTCGTGCCAGGTAAAAACCCACCTGTACAGGCCGTATCGAAAACCGTCATGTGACCATGAGCTTCCGTAATCACCGAGTAATACTCCCAGCGAATTCCCAGATTCAGCGTCAAGTTAGGCCTTACCTTCCATTCATCTTGGAAATAAGGAAGAATGAACGTGTGTCGTAGGCCGTGCGGATACCACGGATGTCGAATGTCAGCCGAATCAAGCGAGTCGGTGATCAGAGATGAGTTATCCGCGAAGGTTATGCGATCATCTTCCGTGATCCCCTGATTCAACCGAACCCGCCGCACCTCGATGCCCGTCTTAAAGGTGTGGCGTCCGTGTGAGATTCCCAGACTGTCTATGTATCCAAACGTGGTACCGATTTCATGGTCGGTATTGCTATTGTTGAGTTCTTCGAAGTTGCTGGTGCTCACATCGATGGGAAACACGCTAGCCTGGGGATTGTGGTACGGAACACGATTGATGCCAAATTTCGCTTCATTGAAAATGGTGTTCGAAAAGCTGTGTTGCCATGCCAGAAGGTAGTTGGCCGGATGGGTGATGATTTGTTGCGTGTCTAAGAAACCACCGAGGGGAGCACTCGTGAACGACACATCCCGATTGGCCCGAATGTACACGGTATTTCGATCATTGAACTTATGGTCCAAACGGACCATCCAACTATCCTCGTTGAGCCTAACACCGCCCGGATGGATGAAACTAAAGCTGCAGGAATCTGTCGTAAGATCGACGCAGTTGCTGTTGCCATCGCCCGGCCTTACGGCAAGTCTCCAGACGGCAACAAGAGGCGCCATCTGGGGAGAGGTATTAACAATCGCGGTGAGCAGGTTGTCACTTGGAAGTTGCGCAACCAGGCTTCGGGTTTGCGCCTGACGCAGCCCTTCATAGGTTAGGAAGAAGAAAGTCTTATCCCTTTTAATCGGCCCACCCAAACTCAAACCATACTGATTGAGGTGGAAAGGAGGGCGAATCGGCAAGCCCGTGACGGTGTCAAAATCAGTAAACTGCCGGGCATCCAGCGCGCTGTTTCTGAAAAATTCGAAGAGAGAGCCATGGAAGACATTGGTGCCGGTCTTCGAGACTAAATCTACCTGTCCTCCTGCGCCCGCGCCATGCTCAGCTGTGTATAGCATTGAGCTGACGCGATACTCAGCAACGGCTTCTTCGGAAATCTGCAACCGCGTCGTTGACTTCTGCGCTTGTTCCTGAATGCCGGTGGCGTCTACACCGTCCATGGTGTAGTTGTTGTCGTCCCGCCCGCGACCCGCAAATCGAATGGTTCTCTGGTCTCCACCGCCATCATCAACGGCCCCGGGCGCGAGTAGCAAGAGACTTGCCCAGTTCCTGCCATTCACCGGAAGAGCTTCGATTTCCTGCTTTTTGATCACACCAGACAGCTCTGGAGAGGTTTCTTCGAGCGGCGTCGGTGCAACTTCAACCACAATCCTTTGCATTACCGCGCCGACTTTCAAATGCGCGTCAAGGGTGCGGGTCTCACCCACCAGGAGCACAACATCTTGAAACTGAGCGGTCGCAAATCCTGTGTGCGTCACCGTCACCGTATACGTTCCTACCGCTAGTCCGGGAACGCGGTACACTCCCTGAGAATTGCTCTCCGCTTCGCTTTCCAGACCGGTGGCCTGATCCTTGGCATGGATTTTTGCGTCTCGGACCACTGCTCGGGTAGGATCAGTCACGGTACCGGTAAGCGTAGCCCGGTCTATCTGCGCCTGTCCGCAGCCCACAACGACTAATAGCACTAAGCCGCCCAGAGAAACGCTTCGCAAGCTAAATTGTGCGCGCGGCATCACGTTTTCCTCCCGACTCTTTGGAGTTCGCCGACCCTGTGCTTCGACGAGTTAAGGGCTGAGTTCAGGCTCTTCTGACCGGGCTGGTCGCACAGGCATCGCGGGCCTAATCGGAGCCCAAAAGACGCTATCGGCGTACAACAAGATGAGAAAAGAGCTAATCGCTTAGATCACATACCTTTGTGTCTCGCTGGCGATAGCCTGCTCATTTACACCCACCGTTATTGGGTTGTCAAGCAATTTTTTCACGAAACTGATGCCCAGGGGCCAGGAACACTTTGGTCGTGATATTTGTGTCGGGCTAATGGTTTAGGAATGGCAGCCCGGCAACGCACTCGATCAGTCTTTTGGCGACCAAAGAGACGCACCAGGCGACCGAATGGCCTGTAAACTGGCAGCATACCGGTAATAGTCGCAATTTTTGGCCTGATTGACTATGGGACGAAACCAACTTCTGCCGTAGACGTCGCAACCAGCAGATTTCCGAATGATAGAATGAGCGCATGCGGCGCTGTACCCTCCAATTCGCTGCAGTGGTCGTTCTGCTGGTCTGCTTCGGCAGTCACGTCTCCGAATTTCTCGACCATTGGGATCACACATTCCAGACTGGTAACGACATCGAATCGGCCCTCATCGTGGTTGCGCTGACGGGCGGCGTAGCGCTCGCCCTTGCGGGTGCGACTGCGATTTTCGCGGCTCAAACTGGGTTCTCATCCACTGTTCAGCCAAGGCTCCTCGCCTGTAATGTAGTCCTGTGTCCTCCCGTTAGCACTCCTTCACCCCCGCCTTTAGCTCTTCGTATCTGATCATTCGCTCCGAAAGTACAGGGTTCAGTCCGTTGGATGTACCACCCTGTCAAACAGGAGTGATCATGCTTCGATTCGGTGTAGTATTTCGCCGCCGAGCTGCGGCCGTTGCCTTATCGCTATTCTTGCCGACTCTTGCCACCGGGCAGACATCAAGGACCAGCGGGAGTGTTCAGGGCACCGTAGTTGACCAAACCGGTAGTGCGGTTCCCGCAGCGAGGATTCAGCTTACGAATCCGGCGACAAATCAGGTGCGCACTGCTGCCAGCGGTCCCACTGGCGACTTCCTGTTGAATGGAGTCCCCGCTGGCAGCTACACTTTGCGAGTTGAATCGACCGGGTTCGCCAGCTTCGAAAACAAGTCCGTCGAAGTCAACGTAGGCAGCAGCACGCCGCTGGTGGTTCGTCTTGCTCCGGCGACAGTGCAACAGCAGGTCACCGTATCGGAAGAGCCTCCGCCGATGGACGTGACTCAAACCACGGTCGCAACCACGATTGGTCCCGAGCGGATTGAGGAATCGCCGGTGGTCACGCGCAATTACCTGAATTTCGTACTGCTCGCGCCTGGGCTGAGCCAATCCAATGATCAAAGCAATGCCGCGAGTCAAAGCATGCTTGCGGGCAGTGACTTCACGTTTGCCGGTCTCCGCCCCCGCAGCAACAGCCTTTACATTGATGGCGTAGAAAACAATGACGAATTTGGAGGCGCAGTTCGCATCGAGCTTTCGCCGGAGACGATTCACGAGTTCCAGGTTGTAAACAATGGAATTTCTGCCGAGTCGGGAGGAGGTATGGGCGGCTCGATCAATGTAGTCACCAAAAGCGGGGCAAACATTCATCATGGTGACGCTTTTCTCTTCGTCCAAAACGGCGCGCTGAATGCACGGGAACCTCTGACGATTGAGACCACTAAACCCGGCCTGGATCGCGAGCGGGTTGGCGGCGCCCTTGGCGGGCCGATCATTCACAATCGCACTTTCTACTACTTTGCTGGCGAGCAGGAGCGCTCGCGGGGCGACGACAGTTCGTTGATTGCTCCTTCGGTGGCAGCGGCGGTCAACGGTTTGCTGCAATCGGACACATTCCCGCGCCTGACGGTACGGGCGCTAAATCCGGATATGTTCCCGGTGGAGCGAGCTGAAACAGAAGCATCAGCCAGGCTGGACCACCAGATCAACGCACAAAACTCTCTGCTGCTGAAATATGGGTACACCAACAATCGTGAGGTTGGCGATGCATTCAATGTGAACGGTTTGGTCGATCCTAGCGGCCGTGGGAGCAGCTTCACTCGCGATCAGGGACTCACTGCTGGCGTCACTTCCGTTCTGAACCCGAATGTCGTCAACAGCACTAGCCTTCAGCTCAGCAGAAGAAGGCAGGTGTTGCGAACTGCCGACCAGACCGGTCCCGGCATAGAGATCGCGGGAGACGTTGAGTTCGGGCGGGCATTCTCAGGCAATGACGACCGAACGGAAAATCACTATCAATCGGTTGATACCACAACGATCTTGAGAGGGCGGCATCTGTTGAAGTTCGGGGCCGATCTCGATCATATTCGGGAGTCGGCCGCAGTCGACGACGGCTTTGGAGCTCTCTACATCTTTTCCAATCTCGCAGCCTTTCTAAGCGGAACTCCTGATGAATACCTGCAGGCGTTCGGCACTCCGCGCGCCCGATTCGGAACGACGCGATACGCTGGATTTGTGCAGGACCATTGGACGTTTCTGAAGCGATTCACGGTTGATCTGGGAGTGCGCTACGACTTCGAGCACCTGCCGGCTGGCATTCAGCAAGACACCAACAATTTCGCTCCGCGTGCGGGTGTCGCATTCAGCCCGTCGGACGAATGGGTCCTGCGTGGCGGCTTTGGCATTTTTTACGACCGCTACATCCTGGCCGCTGTGAACCGAACCTTGGAAATGAATGACGCCGATGCATTTCTGCAAGTTGCGTACGGACCGCTGGCGAAGCAGATCTTCAACGCCGCCCTCGGCGGCACGCCCACAAGCCCCGTGGCGAGCATTTCGCCATCGATTTTCACAAGCTCTCCAAACCTGAGGACGCCTTACAGCGAGATCGCAAGTGCAAGCGTCGAGCGCCTGATCACCAACAACTTGACGGCGAGCGCAACCTATTTGTTTGCACGCGGGGTGAAACTGCCTCGCACCGTAAACGTCAACCTGTCTTCGTCTACGGTGCTGAGGTCGGCGAATGCATCCGCGCTCGGATTCGGCAGCACGCCATTCCCACAAGAACTTGGGCGAGAGGTTTTTGGACCAAACCGGCTGAATCCGGCTTTCAACAATGTTTATGAGTGGCAGCATGAATCCAGCTCGACCTACGACGGGCTCTCGCTCTCAGTGAACCGGAGGCTTGCCAACGAGATCGAGTTTTCTGGCAGCTACACGCTCTCCAACGCCATCGATGACGCTTCTGATTTCAATGAGCAGCCGCAGAACCCGTACTCGGTTCGCGCTGAGCGGGCGCTTTCGGCCAACGACCAGCGCCATCGTTTCGTATTCAGCGGCACATTTGATCTGCCGTTTGGAGATGAGGAGGAGGGGAGAAAGCCGACTGGATTAATGGCGAAGGTGTTTGGGAACATCGAAACCGCCCCGATTCTGACGGTCGGCAGCGGCAGACCAATTAACCCGCTGATCGGCTTCGATGCCAATCACAACGGCGCATTTCCGCTCTCCTCGCGACCTCTGGGCTTTTCACGCAACGCGCTCCACACCTCAAATCAGGTCAAATTTGACCTCAGGGTGCTGAAGTACTTCAAGATTGGCGAGCACGGGAAACTTGATTTCGTAGCCGAATCGTTCAACTTACTCAACCACACGAATGTCGTCGGCCTAAACCAGTTTTTCGGTCCTGGCATTGCTCCATTTCCGACGTTTAGCCAATCAGTCAGGGCCGGGATCGCTCGCCAGCTCCAATTCTCGATTGATTTTGAGTTCTGAGCAGCAATTTCGGACCGCAAGCGCGGGGAGACAAAATCCATGTGTTTTGAACGTCTGTTGTCAATCGCAACGAAGCCGGCACGGGTTGAATCGCACGATGACGCTGGTGGGCTTTGCCGCGGGCAAGGAGTTTCGGGGTGAAGACGACAGCACCGAACCAGTTGTGGCACAGCAATGCCAGTTACTTCTTCGTGGTCGGTTGGGTTGGTATCACTCGATTCTGATGCTGGACGACTTCTCGCGTTTCGTCTTGGCCAGCGATCTGAAACCGGACATGACGGCGCACTCGATCAGCAATGTGGTGGAACAGGCGGTCGCGTTCACGGGCATGCGCCGAGTGCCGCCGGAGGAAACACTGAGGCTTAAGATGATGGTACGCCGCGGTAGCGAATCGTCTCGACATGGGAGGTGGATTGCATGGGTTACACACGACGCGCGGTGCTCGCGGGCTTAGGACTGGCAGGACTCGAGACGGCGATGTTGCCTCTGGTCAAGAAAGCCGCAGCATCCTCATTAACGGGATCGTTTGCCGCGGGAGTAGGCACCTGCCCGTTCCGCCTGGCGGTGATCAATGACGAGATCACGCAGGACTTCGAGAAGGCATGCCAGATTGTGTCTGGTGATTTCGGGCTGCGTTGGATCGAGCTACGCTCGATGTGGAACAAGAACGTGACCGAGCTCAACGCGAAAGAGATTGAGAATGCGAGGAAGATCCTGGAGGAACACAAACTGCAAGTCACGGATATCGCAAGCCCGCTGTTCAAAACAGATTGGCCTGGCGCTCCGCGATCATCGCAGAGCCAAACGCGCGATCAGTTTCATGCCGACTTCGATGCAAGCGCGCAGGATAAGCTGCTCGAGCGGTGTATCTCGCTTTGCAAATCTTTCAATACGGACAGAATTCGCTGTTTCGACTATTGGCGGCTAGATGATCAGAAGCCGTATCGGGCGGCCATCAATGCCAAGCTGCAGAAGGCTGCAGAGCGCTGCGCGAAGGACAACATCGTGCTACTGCTCGAGAATGAGATGTCCTGCAATACAGCTACGGGCGAGGAGGCCGCTTCCGTAGTCTTGGCGATTCCAAACAAAAACCTCATGCTGAATTGGGATCCCGGAAACGCCGCGGCCATAGGAAGCACGGCTTATCCAACCGGCTATCATTTGCTGCCCAAAGAACGTATCGGACACTGTCACTGCAAGGATGTGGTGAGCAAACAGGACCACAAATACGATTGGGCTCCCGTCGGTGGTGGCACTGTAGATTGGGTTGGGCAATTTAAGGCTTTGCAGCGCGATGGCTTCCACTACGGACTGAGTCTCGAAACCCACTGGCGCGGCGCAGGGACGCCCGAAGCGTCTACGCGCATCAGCATGGATGGACTCAAGAAAACTTTGACGAAGGCTGGCATCTCGTGCTGATCACAACCTATCTTCCCAGCCAGTGACAGATTGGAACGGCTGTCTGCGACAACAGAACAGCACGACAACAGACTAGCCATAAGGAGAGATGATGATTACACGACGTGAGTTTCTCGATTCACTTGCCGTGGGCGCGGCGGGGCTTGCCGTGGGAACTACGGCGAAGAGCTATGGCCAGATTCTCGGCTCTAACGATCGCCTCAATTTTGCCGTGATTGGTCTGAATGGCCGCGCCTACGCTCATCTCTCATCCCTGAAGGCAAACCGGAGCTCTGCCCGCATCTCACACGTCTGCGATGTTGACAGCAATATTCTCAAGAAGTTCGCCGACAGTGTGCAGCAGGAGATGGGCGAGGCTCCGGTGGCGGAGAAAGACTTTCGCAAGATTCTCGAGCAGAAAGATGTGGACGCCATCACCATCGCCACTCCCGAGCATTGGCATGCCCCGATGGCTATCGCGGGGTTGCAGGCGGGCAAGCACGTCTATGTGGAAAAGCCATGCAGCCACAATCCTGCTGAGGGCGAGATGCTGGTGCAGGCGCAGCAGAAGTATCGCAAGCTCGTGCAGGTGGGCACACAGCAGCGCTCCTCGCCCCACACCATCGAGATCGTCGAAAAAATTCACGAAGGGATTATCGGCAGGCCATACTTTGCGAAATGCTGGTACGTCAATACCAGGAAATCCATTGGGACAGGTAAAGAAGTGCCCGTTCCCCCGCAGCTTGATTGGGACTTGTGGCAGGGTCCGGCACCGCGCCGTCCTTATAAGGATAATGTGCACCCCTACAACTGGCACTGGTTCAGAATCTATGGCACCGGTGAAACGCTAAATAATGGCACACACGAGGTCGATGTCTGCCGTTGGGCGCTAGGCGTCGATTATCCGAAGCGGGTCACCTCGTCAGGCGGCAGATATCATTTCAAAGACGACTGGCAGTTCTACGACACGTTGGTGACAAGCTTCGAGTACGAAGACACAATGATTTCGTGGGATGGCACGAGCTGCCAGGGAATGAAGCATTACGGGCGCGACCGTGGTTCGACAATCATGGGAACCATTGGCACCGTGCTCGTCGATCGCGATGGCTATGAAATCTACGATCTCAAAGGGACTAAGACGAGCGTATTCAAGGCAGGCAGTACCACTTCATCTGCTGACCTGCTCGGCCGCGATTCCATGACAGACGCTCACTTCGCGAACTTCATCGCGGGAATCCGCAAAGGCGAGAAACTCAACGCTCCGATCTCTGTCGGCAACATCGCTGTTACTATGCTGCAGCTTTCCAACGTCGCGTGGGAAGTGAACCGCGAACTGCAACTCGACACGAAAGACGGGCGCATCCAGGGCGATCCGGAAGCGACGAAGATGTGGAGCCGCGAGTACGAGAAAGGCTGGGCGCCGCATGTCTAAGAAAAGCACTTTCTCTCGTCGAGACTTCGTCCGCTCTAGCGCACTGGTTGCGGCAGGGTTCGCCGCTTCAAGTGACGTCATAACACTAGCTCAAGAACGGCCATCCTCGGGGAAAGCATCGCCGATTCGTTTGGGCCTGGCCAGCTACACGTTTCGTAACTTCACTCGTACGCAGATGATCGGCTTCATGAAGCAGCTCAATGTGTTCGCGCTGAACGCGAAGGACGTCAAAGATCATCTCCCAATGGATCCACAGGAGGAGGCAGCCGCGCTGGCGGACTATGCCGCGGCGGGCATCAAGCTTCACGCTGCCGGAACCATCTATTTCGCGAAGGATGAAGATGCGAATGTCGGCAGCAAGTTCGAATACTGCAAGCGGGCGGGTATTGCCGTTATTGTCGCGGGCGACCCTACACCTCAAACACTGCCGCGAATCGAGAAGTTCGTAAAGGAGTACGACATCGGCATGGCGATCCATAATCACGGGCCCGAGGATAAGTTGTGGCATTCGCCGCTGGATGTATTGAGGGCCGTGAAGGGTATGGATCCGCGCATCGGGTGCTGCATCGATGTCGGGCATACGGTCCGCGCCGGCACGGATGTGGTTCAGGCGATCCACGAAGCAGGCCCAAGGCTCTTTAACCTACACATGAAGGACCTCACGGACTTCAAGAGCAAGGAGAGTCAGGTCGCGGTTGGAGAGGGCATCATGCCGATGCGCAAGATGTTTGAAGCCCTCATCGCGACGAAGTACAAGGGCTTCGTCGATCTGGAGTATGAGGTTCACCCAGACGATCCGATGCCGGGCGTTATCAGCAGTTTTGCTTACATGCGAGGCGCCCTGGCAGGCATGGGGGTACGGGGTCCAGGGCTGAAGGACTTGCTCACGATGATGATCTGAAGACGATCTGCCGATGCCGACCAGGACCAATGCAGGTTGAGTTAGTGCCGTGAGGTCGAAGTTTCTGGGCCGTTGGTCGCTTAGGCTTGATCGGAGATGTCTCGGACCAAAAGCGGGAGCGCGAGGCAAAAAACCGGATTCCGAGACATCTTCGATAAGCAGGCAAGAAGGAAGCCGCTGGCGGTTGCGGGTGAGCGCGGGAGATGACGCCTGGCTATGGAATTTAAATGGGTCCGCCTTTTGTTCGGTGCCAAGCGTTAATGCAGACGCTTCCAACGTTGCGGGAAGAAAGAGCGGATACCACCTCATACGTGGCGGATTCTCTCACGCGCAGCGTCCGCCGCGCCAGCGGCTTAGTTGTGTGCTGGGCACGCTCAGTAACTTGGAGGTGAAAGTCCTCTGGCCGAACTGATGGAGGTGAAGGCCTGTGACGATGCAAGGGCTATCGCCGCGAGGCGAGGTCCGAAGGAAGCATGGAACAAACGTGCGAGTCGATGGACAAAAACCGAATAGAAGGCGCCCGTACCGGACGAGTGGGCAACGTACCGCGAAATCCATAATCCATCAAGGTGCGAAGCGTAGATTCGGCGATTGTGCACGGAAAGTGACTGAGCTTACCCCAGGAGATCTGTTCCGTGTCGCTTCGGCGACTGAGGTGGGCCAATGTATCGCGCCTATGTCGGGAGGCTTGCCTGGCAGTAGTGGGGCGCCGAATGCGTCCTGCGAACCGGGATCCGGGACGCGAAGCCCGCGGCCAATAGCTTGCGACCCTGCAAGCGGGCGCAAGAGCCAATCGAGTTTCGGCTCGATGAAGAGTTCATCTTTTGCCGCCGCGCGATAGCTAGTGAGGCCGACGTGCTCACGCCCACCGTAGGACCACTTCGGAAGAGAATCCCCCGGGTACCAGTAAAGGTTGTGCTGAAATTTTATTCCAGCGCCTGAATGGATCATGCTCGGAACAGTCGAATAGATAACGTTGTTGATAACGCTGTTCGACCGGGAGCCGCCGAATTCCGTTTCGGTCATTTTTACCGGCGGTCCTTCTACTGGCGGATTCCAGAAGAAAGTGTTGTTATGGATGAACACGCCGTCCAATAATCCACCGTCCCAGGTCATGTTGAACAGATCCCCTTGCCGGATGTCGAGCCTCGCTTCTCGGTTAACGTAATCGATCTGCCTCGCTGCCCGCGCTGAGATAAGCCCCTGTGCCCCATGTGTAGGCGCCAACCTTGAGTTTCTTTAACCATCGAGAGGCTGTGGATCTGTGCCCGCAGAAACCCCAGTGACCACACCGTCTTTTACGTATCGTGCGTTAACAGCAGCCCACGAGCTCAGTGCGATTTTCTTGTACGATTCCGGCAGCACCTTAAGCCGTACCAATTTCAATAGCCCGTAAATGTTCATGGAGGACGCGGAACATTCGGCCACGGCTGAGCGAAGCGTCCGTTGAATTGCTGGCAGCGCTTGCGCAGGTTCCGGCAAGCCATAGGATCACAATCGCAAGCTGGCGGATCATATAAAGAGCTATCGTAATGCGAGCGCGAGAAGCGGCGCAATTTAATACTCTCGAAGCCGAAGTTTGAAACTCTGAAAACTGTATGCCCGGTACTGTTATGTAGAATGAACCGGTGTCAGGCTGAGACCGAAACTCATGAGAGTTGAGTCATACCCAAGCAAAGGAGAAGCGAATGTTGCTCACTCGACGCGAACTGTGTTCGGCCTTAAGTACAGTTATGGCGGAAATTCTGTCGGTC
>Ga0209159_1000618_pt1 | contig 31385 bp, 31 predicted proteins | sample GraSoiAngelo_144_FD_185901 | JGI IMG/M metagenome (GOLD analysis project Ga0209159, IMG submission 185901) | Grasslands soil microbial communities from the Angelo Coastal Reserve, California, USA - 14_1009_02_40cm (SPAdes) (version 2) | ecosystem: Environmental > Terrestrial > Soil > Grasslands ...
GCCGCGCCGGCGACTTCGCCGAGTGGCTCCGGGCAGCGCTCGAGCTGCCGATGCTCGCGGAGCGGTTCCAGCGCGTCGATCCGTACCTGACGACGCTGGAGCGGGTCCGGGGGCGGCTCTTGAGCCTCGTCGATCGGGCGCTGGAGGAGGAGCCGGCGTGAGCCGGATCGACGACTACCGTCAGGTGGCTCCGCAGGGCGCGGTGGACATGATCCTGAAATTGGCCGACCGCGTGCGGGGGCGACGGTTCCTCAACGTCACCGGCGGGCGGCTTGGCGGCGGCGCGGCCGAGATCCTCCGCGAGGCTGTCCCGATCCTCAGCGACCTGGGTGTCGACACGAGCTGGGAGATTACGGGGGGCGATTCCCCCTACTATGCGACCGCGCGCGCGCTTCAGGCGACGCTCGAGGGCGCGGAGCGTGTGCTCAGCGACGAAGGCCTCGCCCGCTGGGTCGAGGTGAACCGGGTCAATGCCAAGAAGCTCATGCTCGACGCCGACCTCGTCCTCGTCCACGACGTCCAGCCCGCGAGCCTGGTGACCCACCGCACCGACGGCCGGTGGGTCTGGCGGTGCCACTTCGACTGCTCGGCCGCCCGCCCGGCCGCCTGGTCCTTCTTCCGGCGGTTCGCCGATCAGTATGATGCGGCGGTTTTCTCGCTGCCGGGGTTCGAGTGCCGGCTGGGCATCCCGATGTACGTCATCCAGCCGTCCATCGACCCGCTGTCCGAGAAGAACCGGGAGCTGTCGCCGCGCGAAGTCGCGGACATCCTGGCTGCGCTCCGCGTGGTTCCGGACAAGCCGCTGCTGGTCCAGATCGGGCCGTTCACGCCAGGGTACGATCCGATAGGCGTCGTGAACGCTTACCGGCTGGTGGAGAAGCACCACGACGTGAGGCTCGTCCTGGCGGGCATGGCCGACGACGAGCCCGAGCGGGTCGGGATCCGGGACGAGCTCCTGCAGGCCGCCCGCGAGGACCCCGACGTCGTCGTGCTCGAGCTGCCGGCGGACGCGCACCGTCAGATCAACGCGCTTCAGCGGGCGGCCACGATAGTCTTGCAGAAGTCGGTGCGCGCGGGGTTCGAACTCGGCCCCGCCGAGGCGATGTGGAAGGGCAAGCCCGTGATCGGTGGCTACGCGGGCGGCCTCGCGCAGCAGATCATTCCCGACGTGACCGGCTACATGGTCCACTCCGTCGACGGCGCCGCGTTCCGGATCCGCCACCTCCTCAACAATCCAGAGTTGATCCCCCGGATGGGCGCTGCCGGCCGGGAGCACGTGCGGCGCTCGCTCCTCATCACGCGCCACCTGATGGACTTTCTGGCGCTCATGATCCACCTCGCGCAATGACGGACCGCCTCCAGGCCCCCTCGTTCCCGGCCGAGGTCGAGCGTCAGCTCGAGGGCGCCTCACCGTGCGAGATCGCCGTCGGCGTGCTCACGTACAACAACGCGACGACCGTGCCGACAGTCGTGGAGGTCGTCCGCACAGGCCTCGAGCGTCACTTCGCCGGCATTCCCGCCGTGCTGATCAACGCCGACGCCGGCTCGTCGGACGCGACGCCGGATCTTCTCGCGGCGGCCGGGCTCCCCCTCGTCCGGGCGCGTCACGAGACACCGCTCGCCCAGCGCATCGCCGTGCCCTTCCACGGCGTGCCCGGGCGTGGCGCCGCGCTCCGTCTGACCTTCGCCGTCGCGCGGCGGCTCGGCGCGCGCGCACTCGTGCTGCTGGAGGCCGACGTGACCTCCGCGGGCGCCGAGTGGCTCAGGCACCTGCTCCGTCCCGTGCTCGAGCAGAAAGCGGACCTCGTGGTCCCGGTGTACGCGCGCCACCGTTACGACGGCACGCTCACGAACCTCGTCCTGGCGCCGCTGGTCCGTGCGCTCTTCGGGCGCCGGCTGCATCAGCCGCTGGCGGGGGCCGCGGCGCTCTCCGCCCGGCTGCTCGATCGTCTGCTCGACGACCCGCGATGGCCGGCGCCCGGACAGAACCAGACGGACCTCTGGATCGAGGCGACCGCGATCGTCGACGGCTTCGCCGTCTGGGAGGCGTGGCTCGGCCGACGGCGCGCGGAATCGCGGACCCGCACGGCGGACCTGCCGACGATGGTGGCCCAGGCGGTCGGCGGACTCTTCGCCGTGATGGGCCGGTACGACGACCTGTGGCTCGAGATCCGCGGCAGCGAGCCCGTCCCCGCCACGGACGCGCCGGTCATCCCGTCGGTGGAGCCCGTGGCCCTCGACGTCGACCGCATGGTGGACGCGTTCCGGCGAGGGCTCCGGGATCTCGGCGCGATCTGGGAGCACATCCTGGCGCCCGAAACGCTCGGCGACGTCCTGAGCCTCGACACGGCCAGCCCGGCGCGGCTCGCCTTCCCGGACGAGTTGTGGGCGCGCGTGGTCTACGACTTCGCGCTCGGCTACCACTACAACGTCGTGTACCGCGACCACCTGCTGCGCTCGCTCGTCCCGCTCTACCTCGGCCGCACCGCCGCGTTCGTCGTGGCGACGCGCGACCGCGACGCCGGGGCCGCCGAGGCCCACCTGGACGCGGTTGGCGCGGCCTTCGAGCGGCACAAACGCTACCTCGTCGAGCGGTGGCGATGACGATCATCGAAGGGGCGCGGGCCTCGCGACCATGAGCCGGAGGCTCACCGCGCGCGACTGGTACAAGGACGCGGTCTTCTACGAGGTCCATGTCAAGGCGTTCATGGACGGCAACGGCGACGGCGTCGGGGACTTCGTGGGGCTCACCGAGCGGCTCGACTACCTGGCCGAGCTCGGCGTCGACTGCCTCTGGGTCCTGCCGATGTACGCCTCGCCGCTGCGCGACGATGGCTACGACATCGCCGACTTCTACGCGGTCCACCCCGCCTATGGCACGCTCGAGGAGTTCCAGAAGTTCCTCGACGCCGCCCACGCACGCGATCTCCGGGTCATCACCGACCTGGTCATGAACCACACCTCGGACCAGCACCCGTGGTTCCAGGCCTCGCGGTCCGATCCCACGGGCCCCTACGCGGACTACTACGTGTGGAGCGGCACCAATCGGCGGTACGCCGATGCGCGCGTCATCTTCGTGGACGCGGAGGCGTCGAACTGGACGTGGGACCCGCGGCGCAACGCGTACTACTGGCACCGGTTCTTCAGCCACCAGCCCGACCTCAACTACGACAACCCCGCGGTCCGCCGGAGGATGCTCGACGTCATGCGCTTCTGGCTCGACCGCGGCCTGGACGGCTTCCGCTGCGACGCGGTGCCGTACCTCGTGGAGCGGGAGGGCACGAGCTGCGAGAACCTGCCCGAGACCCACGCGGTCCTCAAGGAATTCCGCGCGGTCATCGACCGCGAGTACGGGGGCGACCGGGTCCTGCTCGCCGAGGCGAACCAGTGGCCGGAGGACGTGCGCGCCTACTTCGGCGACGGCGACGAGTTCCACATGGCGTTCCACTTCCCGCTGATGCCCCGCCTCTACCTGGCGCTCCGCCTCGAGGAGCGGCGGCCGATCGTCGATATCTACACGCACACGCCGCCGATCCCGCCCGCGTGCCAGTGGGGTCTCTTCCTCCGTAACCACGACGAGCTGACGCTCGAAATGGTCACGAACGAGGAGCGGGCCTTCATGTACTATGCGTACGCCCAGGACCCCGAGATGAAGCTCAACCTCGGGATCCGGCGGCGGCTGGCGCCGCTCCTCGACAACGACGGGCGGCGGATCGAGCTGCTGAACTCGCTCCTGTTGACGCTGCCGGGCAGCCCGATCGTCTACTATGGCGACGAGATCGGAATGGGCGACAACGTCTACCTCGGCGACCGCGACGGCGTGCGCACGCCGATGCAGTGGTCGCGCGACCGGAACGCGGGCTTCTCGACGGCGGAGGAGGGTCAGCTCTACCTCCCCGTGATCGCCGATCCCGTCTACGGCTACCAGGCGGTGAACGTCGCCGCGCAAGCGCGGCAGCCCGCGTCGCTCCTCAACACGATGAAGCGGCTGATCGCCGCGCGCCGCACCTCGCCCGTGTTCGGGCGCGGCACGATCGAGTTCCTGCGCCCGCGCAACCAGAAGGTCCTCGCGTGCCTGCGGCGGTATGGGCGCGAGACGGTGCTGATCGTCGCGAACCTGTCCGGCGCGCCGCAGCCGGCCGAGCTCGACCTCGGCGAATTCGCCGGGATCCGGCCGGTCGAGATCCTCGGCGGCACGGTCTTCCCGCCGATCCAGGTGACCCCCTACCTCGTGAGCGTCGGCCCGCACGGGTTCTATTGGTTCCGACTCGAGCGGCCCGGCGATGCGGACGAGCCATATGGGATCGAGTCCACGGCCATCTAGATCATCGACGGGGGCCTCGACGGCCCCGTAAACACAGGAGGCCAGCGTACTCGAAGCTGAAGCAGAAACCCGACGGAAACCAGGAGGGATCATGATGAACCAACGGATCTGTGCATTCGCCGTCTCGATGCTGGTGCCCGCGGCGATCGTCGCCGCGTGTGCGAAGCGTACCGTCACGGTGGACGTCTCCGCTCCGCCACGGGCCGCCGCGCCCGCACCACCGCGCTCGGGTGGAGCCGCGGCGACGGAGCCGCCAGTCACGCCGCTCGCGGAGGTCACGACGCGGCCGGGCACGGCGTCGCCCGGCGCGCCGGCGCCCGGCACGGCGTCGCCCGGCACGTCGTCGCCCGGCACGTCGGAGCCGCGCACGCCGCTCGGGTCGGCGCGTCCGGCCCCCGCCGAGTTCGCCGCGCGGGCCGAGCTCGAGGACATCCACTTCGACTTCGACCGCCACGACATCCGCCCGGGCGACGCGAGGATCCTCGACGTCAGCGCGGCCTGGCTTCAGGAGAACCCGGGCACGCTCGTCCTCATCGAGGGCCACTGCGACGAGCGTGGCACGGACGCCTACAACCTGGCCCTCGGCGACCGTCGCGCGAAGGCCGCGATGGACTACCTCGCCTCGCGCGGCATCCAGGCCGAGCGGATGAACACGCTGAGTTACGGAAAGGAGAAGCCCGTGTGCCAGGAGCACACCGAGGCGTGCTGGGCCAAGAACCGGCACGCCCACTTCCTCGTGAAGGCGCGCTGACTGTAGGTCCGGGCGGTGCGCCGCGTCCTCCTCGTGCTCTGGGTCGCCGCCCTGACCGGCTGTGCCGGGAGCGCGCCCGAGCGCGGCGCCATCACGCTGGTGTTCAAGTACGCGCGCATCCTCGGGCCGGCGGATCCTCTGCCGGGGCTCTTGCGCGAGTTCGAGGCGGCGCATCCGAACGTCCGCGTCAAGGGCGAGTCGCTGCCGTGGACGTCAGACGAGCAGCACCAGTTCTACGTCATCAACCTCGAGGGCAGGAGCCCCGGCTTCGACGTGATGATGCTCGACCTCATCTGGGTGCCCGAGTTCGCGCGCGCCGGCTGGCTGCTCGACCTGACTCCGCGTCTCGGCCCGGGCGAGCTCCGGCCGTACTTCCCGAGCGCGGTCGAGGCAGCGACGTACGACGGCCGCGTCTTCGCGCTGCCCTGGATCATGAACGTGGGGCTCCTCTACTACCGCACGGACCTCCTCCGGAGGTACGGGCTCGAACCGCCCGAGACCTTCGACGCGCTCGTGCGGCAGGTGCGCCGGATCCGGGAGGGGGAGGGAGACCCCGCGCTCGACGGCTACCTGTGGCAGGCGAAGCAGTACGAGGGGCTCGTGGTGAACGTTCTCGAATCGTTCTGGGCGAACGGGACGCGGCTGCTCGCGGCCGACGACACGGTGTTCCCCGAGCCCGAGCGGGCCGCCGAGGCGCTCGCGTTCCTCCGCGGGCTCATCGCGTCGGGCGTGAGCCCGGCCTGGACGACGGCGGCGGACGAGGAGCTCTCGCGGCGCGCCTTCGGCGACGGCCACGCGATCTTCCTCCGGAACTGGCCGTACGCAATGGACCTGTTCCAGGCGCGGGACTCCAGGGTGCGCGGCCGCGTCGGGATCGCGCCGCTGCCGCGGCTCGCGCGCGGCCCGCGGGGCGCGGGCTCGACCGGCGGCGCGCACCTCGGCGTGTCCCGGCGGAGCCGCCACCCGGACCTCGCGGTCGGGCTGGTGCGCTTCCTCACGAGCGAGCGCGCCCAGAAAGCGCTCGCGCGCGGCGCGGCGCTCTCCCCAACGCGCGAGGCGCTCTACGACGACCCCGAGCTCGTGCGGAGCCGCCCCGACCTCCCGGCGCTCCGCGCGCTCATGCGCGCGGGCCGCCCGCGTCCCGTCACGCCCTACTACCTCTTGCTCTCCGCGACGGTCCAGCCCGAGTTCTCGGCGGTCCTGGTCGGCGTCAAGCCGCCAGGGCGCGCGATCGGCGACGCGCGTCTCAGGCTCACCCACTTCTTCGGGGCGCTCCGGTGACCGGGCGCGAGCGCGCAGACCGGCGACAGGCGCTTCGCTTGCTGGCGCCGACGCTCCTGGCGCTCGGCGCGCTCACGGTCTACCCGGGATTCTGGGTGGTGTGGCTCTCGCTCCAGCATCGGGTCCCGATCTTCCACGTGGCGCGCTTCGCCGGACTCGACAACTACGTGTTCCTCGCGAGCGACCCGCGCTTCTGGAACGCCGCGCGCACGACGGTGGTCTTCACCGCCCTGTCGGTGGCGCTCGAGCTCGCGCTGGGCGTCACGGTCGCGCTCGCGCTCCACCGCCAGCGGCGCGGCCGGCGGCTCGGGCTCTCGCTCCTTCTCCTGGCGTGGGCGATGCCGTCGGTGGTGACCGCGAAGCTCTACGAGTGGCTCTACCATCCCGCGGCCGGGCTCGTCAGCGTGCTGCTCGGCGGTCACGCGTTGAACTGGCTCGGCGACCCGTACCTGGCGCTCCCGGCGGTCATCCTCGCCGACGTGTGGCGCACCATGCCCTTCGTCGCGATCCTCTGCTACGCGCGCCTGGTGACGATTCCCGCGGAGGTCTACGAGGCGGCTCAGGTGGACGGCGCCGGCCGGCTGGCGACGCTCGGCCGCATCACGCTGCCGCTGCTGGGCCGCATCGTCATGTTAGCGCTCCTCCTGCGGATGCTCGACGCGCTGCGCGCGTTCGATATCATGTTTGTGCTCACGGGCGGTGGTCCGGCGGGTACCACCGAGACACTCACGGTCTACGCCTACCGGAGCCTCTTCCAGATGCTCCAGCTCGGCTTCGGCTCGGCGGTCAGCGTGGTCGTCTTTGCGCTCGTGATGGGCGTCGCGTGGGCGTACCTCCGGCTGCTCCGCGCACGCGCGGTCGTGGCGTGAGACGCCCGGAACAGACCCTTGTCGACGTGCTGGTCCTGCTGGCGCTCGGCGCGTATGCGGTGCCGTTCTTCTGGCAGCTCCTGACGTCGTTCAAGCCCGAGACCGAGCTGCTGCGCGTCCCGCCGCTCCTGCCGAGCCGGCTGACGCTCGCGCATTATAGCGTCGTGCTCGAGCAGAGCCTGATCCCCCGTGCGCTCGTGAACAGCGTGGGGATCGCGACGCTGACGACCCTCCTGGCGCTCGCGGTGGGGGTGCCCGGCGCGTACGCGATCGCGAGGCTCCCGCTGCCCGGCAAGGGCGCCCTCCTCCTCGCGATCGTCGCGAGCACGGCGTTTCCGCAGATCGCGACCGTGAGCCCGCTCTACCTCCTGATGCGCACGATCGGCCTCCGAGACACCTGGGCGGGCCTCGTCCTCGTCCACTCCTCGTTCGCGCTGCCGCTGACGATCTGGCTCCTCGTCGGGTTCATCCGCGAGATTCCCCGCGAGGCCGAGGAGGCTGCGTCCGTCGACGGCGCCGGCACGCTCGCGACGCTCCGCTGGGTCGTGGCGCCCCGGCTCGCGCCCGGGATCGCCTCGACCGCGCTCCTGACGTTCCTGTTCAGCTGGAACGAGTTCCTCTTCGCGTACACGTTCACGGCCTCGGAGGCGAGCCGGACGATTCCGGTCGCGCTCGCGCTCTTCCCCGGCGTCTACGAGGTGCCCTGGGGCGACATCGCCGCCGCGTCCATGCTGGCGAGCCTGCCGCCCGTGCTCATCGTGATCGGGCTCCAGCGGTTCCTGGTCCGCGGGCTCGTCGCCGGCGCACTCAAAGAGTAGAAAAGGGGGATCGAGCATGGAAGGACAACAGCGCTGGGGCTTCGGCGGCCGTCTTGACCCCCTGCTGAAGCGCGCGCGGCGGATCGCGATCGCGGTGATCGGTGGCACGGTGCTCCTGGTCGGTGGAGCGATGATCATCCTGCCCGGGCCGGCACTGATCGTCATTCCGGTCGGCCTGGCCATTCTCGCGACCGAGTTCGTTTGGGCGCGCCGCCTCCTGGAGCGCGTCCGGGCCCGGGTGCGGCGGGCTACGGCGCCGGACGCGCCCGACGCGAGCAAGCCCGACTCGGGGGAGCGGCGAAGCCGCACGATTTTCGAGAAATAGGCCGTGCGCGGCTCACTGAGAGAGGCGGGCGCTTCCCGGCGGAACCGCGTACACTCTCCAGGGGTTTGGGGGGCCATGTCGGGGCCTCCCATTCCCTAGATCACGAGGTGCGCCATGGGGCTCAAGTACATTGTTGTCGCCGTCGTCGCCATTGCCATCACCGCCTTTGCGCTCCAGAACAACACGCCGACCGCCGTCCGCTTCCTGTTCTGGAACCTCCCCGGGGTCCCGCTGGCGACGATCATCCTCGTGTCGGTCACCCTGGGCGTCGTGCTCGTCGGCGTGCCGCTCCTGATCGGGCGCTGGCGGCTGCGCTTGCGCCTACGCTCGCTCGAGGCGCGGGTCGGCACGACCGAGACGCGAGACGGCGAGCGCGACCGCGCCTCGGGGTCCTCGCAGTCCTGGCCGTGAGCGCGCGAACGGGAGCTTCCCGCCTGGACCGGAGGGAGAGAATGATGGAGGTCAGTCGATCACGAGCGCTGCCGGTGGTGCTGCTCGGTACGCTGATCGTCAGCGGGTGTGTCCTATCGCCGCCGGCGGGAACGCTGGTCCCGCCGCGCGTCGAGGTCCTCGCGGCCGACCCGCGCGCGGTCCGCTATGGCGCGGAGGCGGCCCAGGTTTTCGAGCACTCGGAGATTCGGGACAAGGTGCGCGCGCTCTTCGGCCGCGACTGGAGCGCGGACGGCGCGCGCTGGGTCTCGGCGCCGGTGCCCGCGTTCTTCTCGAAGTCGTCGCCGCCGCAGGTGCTCCGAATCGGGGAGACCGACTACATCGCCCTGGGCGGATGCATGGCGGCGGCGTGCGCGACCCGTCGAGCGCTCGTGCTCGTGAGCGCCGACGGCGAGCGTCTGCTCGCCCGCGTGGACGACGGCGGCTTGACGCACCTCTACGCCTTCGGGCCCGGGATGATCACGCTGACGCCGGAAGATCGGCTGGTCGTCGAGGCGGCGTGGCGCGCGCTCCAGCCGCACTGACGCGTGGCGCGGACCTGATGCGTGGTCTCGTGGTGTCGCCGCGGTGGCGACGCAAGCGGCGCGGCTCGGCGCGCGCCCGGGGAGGGCCGGTCGATGGCTGATTTCTGGCGCGATCTCATCTGGACCGCCGTCCGCGACACGACGAACACGCTGAGCGTGGTGATGCCCGGTGTCCTCGCGATGCTCGCGCTCGTGGTGCTGGGTGCCGTGCTCGGCTGGATCGGCAGCGCACTCGTCAGGCGTCTCGCCCACGCCGGGGACCTCGACCGGCGGAGCCGAGAGTGGGGCCTGACGCACGCGCTCGCGCGTGCGGGCGTCTACAGGACGCCGTCGGAGCTTCTGCGGCTCATCGTGTTCTGGGGCGTCTTCGTGATCTTCGCGACCATGGGGATCGACGCCCTCGCGATTCCCGGCGCGCCGGGCGCCACGGGGATGCTGATGTACCTGCTTCCACGCGCGCTCTCCGCGCTGCTGATCCTCGTGGTCGGCTGGCTTGCGGCGAACTTCCTCGGGCAGGCGGCGCTGATCGCCGCGGTCAACGCGGGCCTGCCCGAGGCGCGGCTCCTGGCCCGCGCGGCCCGGTGGCTCGTGCTGCTGTTCGCGTTCGCGACGGCGCTCACCGAGATCGGGATCGGCCGCGGCATGATCCTGGTCGCCTTCGGCATCCTCTTCGGCGGGCTCGTGCTCGCCCTGGCGCTCGCCTTCGGCCTCGGCGGTCGCCACCTCGCCCGCCACATCCTGGAGCGCGGGCGGCTGCGCGAGCGGGTGCCCTCGGACCGCGAGACCATCAACCACATCTGAACGGCCGGCCGATCGCGGGATGCTCGCGCGGGACGAGCCCGGTCATCGCAGAGCGCCACACCGTAGGCGGCGGGGCGCCGTGCTAGAGTGGCGTATCGCCGTACGCGGAGGATCTGGACGTGAGTGGAGTGCTCATCACGTTCGAGGGCGTCGAGGGGTCGGGCAAGACGACCCAGATGCGGCGCCTCGGACGTTGGCTCCGCGCCAAAGGGCGCAGAGTCGAGTGGACCCGTGAGCCCGACGGGACGCGCCTCGGGGTCGCCGTGCGTCGCCTGTTCGAGCATCCCGGCGTCCGGCCCGAACCGCTCGTCGAGGTCTTCCTGTTCATGGCCGCGCGCCACCAGCACGTCGCCGAGAAGGTCCGCCCGTGGCTCGAGCGCGGCCGCGTCGTGCTCTGCGACCGCTACGCCGACGCGACCGTGGCGTACCAGGGCTACGGGCGCGGCGTCGACCCAAACCTGATCCGCGAGCTGAATGTCCGGGCGACCGGCGGCGTCCTGCCCGACCTCACGCTGCTCTTCGACCTCGATCCCGTCGAGGGGCTCCGGCGGATCCGCGGCCGGCGGCGCGACCGCTTCGAGCGTGAGGCGCTCGCCTTCCACCGGCGCGTGCGGCGGGGCTACCTGGAGATCCGGCGCGCGGAGCCCAAGCGCGTGCGCCTCGTGCGCGCGGCCGCGCCGCCGGACGTGGTCGCCGCGGAGGTGCGCGCGATCGTCGAGGAGTTCCTGCGTGGCGCTTGACGCGATCCGCGACCAGCCGCGCGCCGTGGCACTGCTCCGGCGGGCGCTCGAGACCGACCGCGTCGCGCACGCGTACGCGTTCGTCGGGCCCGGCGGCGCGGGACGGATGACGACGGCGCTCGCGTTCGCCCACGCGCTGCTCTGCCCGAGCGCCGGGTGCGGCGTGTGCCGCGCCTGCCGGCTCGCCACGCTGCGCCAGCACCCCGATCTCCACGTGCTGGTACCGACGCCGCCCGAGACGAACCCGAAGGGCGCGCGCGCGATCCGCATCGACGCGATCCGCGAGCTGGAGCGCCAGGCGGCGCTCCGGCCCGCGATGGCCCGCCGGAAGCTGTTCGTCCTCGACGAGGCCGAGCGTATGACGGGCGAGGCGCCCCAGGCCTTTCTGAAGACCCTCGAGGAGCCGCCCGTCGGAACGGTGATGATCCTCGTCCTGCCGCGGGCGCGTGCGCTGCCCGCCACCGTGGTCTCGCGCTGCCAGGTCGTGCGCTTCGAGCCGCGCAGCGACCAGGCCGAAGCGGCGCTGCGCGCCCAGGCGCAGGCACTCCTGGCCGAGGTGCGAGCCGAGGGCGCCGAGGTGATGTTCAGGCGAACCGAGCGCCTCGACCGCGAGACGGCGGAGGGGCTCGTGGACGCCTACTGGCTCTTCTGCCGTGATCTGGTACTGGCGAAGGCCGGCGCTCCCGCCTCGCTGCTGGCCGACGCCGGGCGTGTCGCCGAGCTCGCCCGCGAGGCCGAGACGTGGACGCTCGACGACCTGCTCGGGGCGATCGAGCTCTGCCGGCAGGCGCGCGAGGCGCTGTTGCGCAACGTGGCGCCCCGGCTCACTATCGAGGTGATACTGAGCCGCCTCGCCCTGCGGGCGGCATGAGGATACATCCATGGAACCTCCGACTGAATACCTGATCGGTGTCCGGCTCCACGAGAGCGCGCAGGCCGACGACTGCAAGCTGGTGGATCTGGACGCCCACGTGGGCGACCTTGTGATGGTCGAGACCGCGAACGGCACCGCGATCGGTGAGGTGCGGCGGCCCAGGCGCGAGCTCCCGGAGTCGAAACGCGAGCGCTTGTACCGGCGAGTCGTGCGGATGGCCAGCGAGACGGAGGTGCGCGAGTACCGCGAGCGCCGCGAGCGCGAGACGCGCGCGGTCGGCACCTGCCAGCAGATGGCGCGCGGGCGCGGGCTCCAGCTCAAGGTCGTGGACGTCGAGATGCAGCCCGCGGCGCGCCGCGTGACCGTCTATTTCAACGCCGACGAGCGCGTCGACTTCCGCGAGCTGGTCCGCGACCTCGCGCGCCAGTTCCACTCGCGGATCGAGATGCGCCAGGTCGGCGCGCGCGACACGACCAAGCTCATGGACGGCATCGGGCCGTGCGGGCGCCAGCTCTGCTGCTCGTCGTACCTCCGGCGCTTCGAGCCGATCTCGGTGAGGATGGCGAAGGCCCAGGACATGCCGCTCACCGACAACCGGCTGCTCGGCAACTGCGGACGGCTGAAGTGCTGTCTCCTCTATGAGTTCTCGACGTACCAGGAGCTCCGCTCGCGGCTGCCGCGCGTCAACACGCCGTGCCAGGCCTCGTGCGGCGGCGGGGGCTGCATGGCCGGCAAGGTGAAGTCGATCCGCGTCCTCAAGCAGTCGGTGGTGGTCGGGTTCCCGGACGGGACCGAGGCGGAAGTGCCGCTCGACCTGCTCACCTGGGAGGGGCGGCCCCACATCCAGGCCCAGCTCGAGGGATCGTGACCGACCGCGCCCGCACCTTCTACCTCACCACGCCGATCTACTACGTCAACGACCGCCCCCACCTCGGGCACGCGTACACGACGATCCTCGCCGACACGATGGCCCGCTACCGGCGCCTCGCGGGCGACGACGTCTGGTTCTTGACCGGGACCGACGAGCACGGCGACAAGATCGCGCAGGCCGCCGCCAAGGCCGGCATCACCCCGCAGCAGCTTGCCGATCGCAACTCGGCAGCGTTCCGGGACGCGTGGCGCCAGCTCGGGATCGAGTACTCCGACTACATCCGGACGACCGAGGCGCGCCACACGAAGGTTGTCCAGGCGATCCTCCAGAAGCTCTGGGACGCGGGCGAGATCTACCTCGGCAAGTACGGCGGCCACTACTGCTTCGGCTGCGAGCGCTTCTACACCGAGAAGGAGATCGTCGACGGCAAGTGCCCGGACCACCAGACGCCGCTCACCTGGATCGAGGAGGAGAACTACTTCTTCAAGATGTCGAAGTACCAGGCGTGGCTGATCGAAACCGTCGAGCGCCAACCCGACTTGATCCGCCCCGAGCGCTACCGGAATGAGATCCTCGGCTTCCTGCGGGAGCCGCTCCAGGACCTCTCGATCAGCCGGCCGAAAAGCCGATTGACCTGGGGGATCCCGCTGCCCTTCGACGACACCTACGTCACGTACGTCTGGTTCGATGCCCTGATCAACTACGTCTCGGCGCTCGGCGGCCCCGGCGCGCCGCGCTTCGAGAGATACTGGCCGCACGCCCAGCACGTGATCGCGAAGGACATCGTCAAGCCCCACGCGATCTACTGGCCGTGCATGCTCAAGGCCGCCGGCATCGACCTGTACCGTCACCTCAACGTGCACGGATACTGGACCCTCGGCGGCCGCAAGATCTCCAAGTCGGTCGGCAACCTCGTCGAGGCGCTCGCGCTCAAGGACAAGTACGGCAACGACGCCTTCCGCTACTTCGTGCTGCGCGAGATGGTCTTCGGCCTCGATGCCGACTTCTCCGAGGAGGCGCTCGTCAGCCGTCTCAACGCCGACCTCGCCAACGACCTCGGCAACCTCGTCGCGCGCGTGACCACGCTGATCGCGAATGTCGGAGGCGGTAGCGTGCCTGCGACCGAAGGGCGGTTTGCGCGTGGAGGCGAGGCCGCATTTGGTGGGGACCTCAAGGGTGACTTTGAGAAGTCGCGCGGTAACGTCGACGCGGCGATGGAGGAGTTTGCGTTCCATCGTGCGCTCGCGGCGATCTGGGATTTCATCGGTGCGGTGAACCGCTACGTCGACACGACGCAACCGTGGGCCCGCCCGTCGAACGACATGGCACGGGGCCAGAGGGACCACGCTCTCTACCACCTGGGCCAATCCTTGTGGTGTCTCGGGCTCGTGCTGGAGCCATTCCTTCCCGAGGCTGCCCGCAAGATTCGTCACGCCCTGGGCCACACCGGAGACCCGAAGCTTGGTGACGCCGAGTGGGGACGCCTCGCTCCTGGTACCCGCGTCCAGAAGCTCTCTGGGCTCTTCCCGCGCATCGAAGCAAAAGATCAATCGGACTTGACGTACGGTGCCACGCGCACCTCTCGCAGGCCACCTGCGGGACAATCCGGCCCCGCGGTCCTCGCTACAATAGACGACTTCTCGAAGGTCGACCTGCGCGTCGCGGAGGTGCTGACCGCGGAGCCCGTGCCCAAGTCGAAGAAGCTCCTCAAGCTCACCGTGTCGCTCGGCAGCGAGCAGCGGACGCTCGTCGCGGGGATCGCCGAGCACTACGCGCCGGCTGATCTCGTGGGCAAGAAGGTGGTCGTCGTGGCGAACCTCGAGCCGGCGCAGCTGATGGGGATCGAGTCCAACGGCATGGTCCTGGCCGGCTCGACCGAAGGGAAGCTAGCCGTGCTCACGCTCGACCGTGACCTTCCGCCGGGGACGAAGATCACATGACGCCGCTGCCGCGGCTCGGCCAGGACGAGCTCGTCGACGCGGTGTTGGCGGTCGCCGAGCGCGACCCGTCCATCGCGCGTGTGCTGCGCGAGATCTGCGGGCTCGACGGCGCGGTCCGTGCGAGCGCGCTCGACCTCGTCGGCGCCCACCTCCGTATCCACTCCGCAGCCGGCGACGTCCTCGACTGCGTCGCGGTGCTCAAGCGCGACGAGGTCGCGCGGCGGATCGCCGAGCGGCTCGGTCCGGCCTAGCGCCGGACCCGTCGATCCTGCCGGATGGAGCAGGCGCTGGCATGGCTCTCCCGCTGGGGCGTTTCGCTCGCCTCGCTCGGCGGCGGCCTCCTCACGCTGCTCGTCTTCCGCCGCGGTCTGCCAAACGTCGGGTGGATCGTCGGTTACCTGCTGCTCCTGTGGCTGCTCTTCGCCGTCTTCATCGAGATGCGGCAGGCCCTCGCGGGCTCGGCGCAGAAGTCCCGGCGGCTCATCGTCTCGGCGGTGGACTACACGATCCAGACCCTCTACCACGGCCTGCTCCTCTTCGTGCTGCCGGCGTATTACGCCGCCGCCACACTCACCTCGCTGAACGGCGTGTTCCTCGCGCTGCTCGTGGCGCTGGCGCTCCTGACGACCATCGACCCGTGGTACCGGGCCATCGTCCAGCCGCGGCCGTGGCTCAGCTACCTCTTCTTCGTTATGTCGATCTTCGCGCCGCTCAACGTGGCGCTGCCGCTCGTGGGAGTGCCGCCGTTCCCGTCGCTCGTCATGAGCGCGTTCCTGGCGTGGGTCTCGCTGACCCCCGCGTTGCGCCGCGGGCAGCGCGCGACGTGGCCGATGGCCTTCCGCACGGCGGTCGCGGTGGGCGTCGTCGCCGCCACGTTCGTCGCGCTCGGCCGGGCCCTGATCCCGCCGGCGCCGCTCTTCCTCGCGCGCGCCGCGATCGCCTGGGACGTCGTGAACATGGACTCGCTCGAGCCCGCGCCCGACACCATCGGCGCGGACGAGCTCAGGCTGCGCGGTCTGATAGCGTACACTGCGATCTACGCGCCGGCCGGGCTCTTCCAGCCCATCAACCACGTGTGGCGGCGCGAGGGGCAGGTGGTGAACGTGGTGAGCCTCTCCCCCGTCAAGGGCGGGCGGCAGGAGGGGTTCAGGACCTATTCGCGTAAGACGTCGTTTCCGGCCGATCCGACGGGTCGCTGGACGGTGGACGTCGAGACGAGCTCGGGTCAGCTCATCGGCCGGCTGCGCTTTCGCGTGACCCCGTAGAACTCCGATTCGCTGAAGGAGGTCGCCATGGCTGAGACAGTGCGAGCCGTCGATTACTTCTACATGATGGTGCCCGACAAGCCGGGCGAGGGGGCGCGGATCCTCGGTACGCTGCGGAAGGCGGGCGTGAACCTGCTCGCCTACTCGGGCTTCCCGAGCGGGCGGGGCGCCCAGCTCGACTTCGTCCCGGCTGATCCCGCCGCCTTCCAGGCCGTCGCCAGGCAGAACAAGTGGAAGGTGAAGGGCCCGAAGCGTGCGTTCGTGATCGACGGAGACGACCGGGTCGGCGCCTGCTGGGAGATCCTCGACAAGCTGGCCGCGGCGAAGATCAACGTGACCGCGATGGACGCCGTCGCGACCGGTGTCGGGCGCTGGGGCGCGATCCTCTGGGTGAAGTCGGGGGCCGTCAAGAAGGCGGCCGGGGTCCTGGGAGCGATGTGATCCTGGACCTCGTCGACACGCACGCGCACCTGCACTTCCCGGAGTTCGCGGGCGACCTCGAGGCGGTCCTCGAGCGGGCGCGCGCCGCCGGGGTGCGGTGCATGGTCACGATCGGCACCGACGTGGAGAGCTCGCGCGCGGCCGTGGCGCTTGCCGGGCGCGAGCCCGACGTCTGGGCTGCGGTCGGCATCCATCCCCACGCGGCGGGCCTAGCCGACGAGGCTCGACTCGCCGAGATCGAGCGGCTCGCCGCGGCGCCGCGCGTCGTCGCGATCGGCGAGACGGGGCTGGATTTTTTTCGTCTCCTCTCTCCCCGCGACGCCCAGGAGCTTGCGTTCCGGGCCCAGCTCGCCCTCGCGCGCCGCCTGCGCAAGCCCGTGCTCGTCCACTGTCGGGATGCCCACGAGGAGACGCTCGCGATCCTCGCCGAGGTGCCTGTGGGCGAGGCGGGCGGCATCATGCACTGCTTCTCGGGTGACACGGCGATCGCCCGGCGCTGCCTCGATCTGGGGCTGCTCATCTCGCTCGCCGGCCCGGTGACCTACCCGAAGGCCCGCGCGCTCCCCGAGGTCGCGAAGGTGGTGCCCGCCGACCGCCTCGTCGTCGAGACCGACTGCCCGTTCCTCCCGCCCCAGCCCTACCGGGGCAAGCGCAACGAGCCGGCCTATCTCGCGGTCACCGCCGCGCGCGTGGCCGAGCTACGCGCGGAGCCGCTCGAAGAGCTCGCGTCGCGCATGTCGGAGAACGCCCGCACGCTCCTCCGCCTTCGGTGACGCGCGCGCTCGCGCTGGCCGGCCTGCTGGAGGGCCGGTCGAACGCGGAGCGCGGGGCGGCGGTGGCGCGCCACCTGGCGTCGTGCGGCGTTCCGTTCGTCCGCCACGCGTTCACGGCGCCCGAGGGCCGCGGCGAGAGCTTCGCCGTGGACCTGGGCTCGGGCGATCGGGTCTTCGTTCTCTGCGCCCACCATGACGCGGTTCCCGGCAGCCCCGGCGCCAACGACAACGCCGCCGCCGTCGGGATCCTCCTCACGCTCACCGAGCGCGTCGCGATCCCAGCGGGACTCCGCGTGCGGCTCCTCTTCACGGCGGCGGAGGAGCTCGACTACCTCGGCGCGCGCGCCTACGTGCGCGACGTCGGCGTGGCGGGAATCGTCGGTGTGCTGAGCCTCGAGCTGTGCGGCATCGGCGACAGCCTGGTCGTGTGGGATGCGACCGAGGAGACCGGAGTCACGCGGACCATCCGCCGCGCGCTCGAGTCGAGCGGACTCAAGCACGACGAGGGCTACCACGTCGTCGGCCGCATCCCGCGCTTCGGGAGCGACCACCGCGCGTTCACGCCCACGGGCGTGCCCGCCTACGGGCTCACCGTGGTCCCGTCGGCGAACGCCGACGCGCTCCGCCAGTTCATCTTCCACCCGATGTGGGGGGCGCTCAGGTTCCTGGTCCGCCGCCCCGCGCCCTTCGACACCTACCACACGCCGCGCGACGCGCTCGCCACGCTCGAGCCACGCGCGCTCGATCTCGTCGGCACGGCGCTCGCGGCAGTGATCGCCGAGTTGGGGTGAGCAGACCTAGAAAAGACGCGGGCCGGACCCGATGCGAGCGAGGAGCCGATAGGCCCGCTGAGCCTCGGCCGCCGGCACGAGGATGATGACCTCGCCCTGGTCGCCGACCGTGAACGGGTGCACGGAGTGCGCGAGACGCGAGGAGAGAAGCGTCGGGATGCCCTCGCTCTCGAAGAGGCTCTTCACCACGACCGCCTCGGCCCGATCGCAGCGGCGGACCTCGGCGAGGCCGCCGTCCGCGCGGGGCGCGCGCGGCGGCGTCGGAAACCGGATCACCTTCCCGCGGCGGGTCATCGGTCCGAGTATAATCCGTTTGCTCGCCACCCAGCCGGCGGGAGGGACCTATGGAAAAGTTCGAGTACTTCGGCGGAATTCCTGAGATCGGGATCGTTCCCCGGGCGCCCCACGCGGGTCCCCTCGTCCGCCACGTCTACGAGCAGGAGCACGGGCGGGGCGGCTTCGCGGGCAAGGTCACCCACACCTACCATCTCTACCCGCCGAACAACTGGCTGCCGGACGAGACGCGCGTGCTCGACCGCCGCACCTGGGCGCCCGACTGGGAATCGCCGCTCGGGCCCCTCGGCGGCGTGCTCCATGCGCTCGACGTGATGTCGCCCGACGCCCCGCGCGACGTCTACCGCGGCATGGCGCGGCTCGTGGCGAACGCGACGGTGGCGATGAACGTGACGGCCCCGCGGGCGCCGATGGACTACGTCTTCGAGCACCACTCGGCCACGCTCGTCTTCTTCATCCATCAGGGCGGCGGGACGCTCGAGACGATGTTCGGCCCGATCGAGTTCCGGAAGGGGGACTTCCTGATCGTGCCCAAGGGAATCGCGCACCGGTTCGAGCTCCAGCCCGGACCCCAGTCCTACTGGGTGTACGAGTCCTTCGCGGGTGACCCCGAGAAGTCCGAGGCGCCGACGACCGGGCAGTTCATCACGCACAGCCGGAGCGACTACAAGTTCCCGCGTACGCTCGACACGCGCAACGAGGCGGGTCGCTTCGAGATCGTCTCGAAGGCGGCCGAGGTCTACACGCGCCGGGTGCATCCGACGCACCCGTTCGACGTCGTCGGCTGGCGGGGTGACTATCTCCCGTACAAGTTCGCCGTCGAGGACGTGCGCCCGCTCGTCGCCGACCGCTCGCACGTGCCGCCCTCGGGCCACACGATCTTCAAGCTCCCGGGCTGCTACATCTGCGTCTTCACCGTGCGCTCGGTCGAGAAGGAAGGGATGTGGCTGCCGTTCTTCCACCGAAACCTCGACTACCTCGAGACGATCGGCTACCACTTTGGCGATTTCTTCAGCGGGGGCGGCGTGGTCACGGCGGGGATGGTGACGCTCCATCCGGTCGGCCTGCCGCACGGCCCGAAGCCGGCCGCCCTGAGGGCGTTCCTGGACCGCCGGAACCCCCGCGTCCATCACGAGGTCGCCATCATGGCGGACCTCGCGAACCCGACCCAGATCTCGGAGTTCGCCCTCTCCCTCTCCAAGCCGGACTACATGCGGAGCTGGGTGGACTACACGACCGACCCGCGCTTCACGCACCGGCCCGACCGGCTCGCCGAGGTCCGCGCGCTCGCCGAGCGGTACGCGGACGCGCGCGACGAGCTGCGGCCCCAGGATCCGGCGCCCGAGTGACGGCGGCCGGCGTCCTCTCCGAGGAGGCGGAGCGCGCGGCGGCGCTCGCCCTCGACCTGCGCGCGCTGCCCGACGACTTCTACGACGACCCGTTCCCCCACTACCACCGGCTGCGGCGCTGGGACCCGGTGCACCGCGGCCCGGACGGCTCGTACTTCCTCACGCGCTACGATGACGTCGTCGCCGTCTACCAGGACCACCACACGTGGAGCTCCGACAAGCGTGTGGAGTTCGCGCCGAAGTTCGGCGCGAGCCCGCTCTACGAGCACCACACGACGAGCGTCGTCTTCCGCGATCCGCCCGACCACACGCGCATCCGGAAGCTCTTCGCCCCGGCGTTCACGCCGAGGGCGCTCGCCGCGCTCGAGCCGCGCGTCGCCCGGTTCGTGAACGGGCTCCTCGACCGCGCCGCCGCCCGGGGTGGGATGGACGTGGTGGAGGACTTCGCCGCCGCGCTGCCCGTCCAGCTCATCGGCGACATGCTCGGCGTGCCGCGGGAGGAGCGCGGGCCGCTGCGCGGCTGGTCGCTCGCGATTCTCGGCGCGCTCGAGCCGGAGCCCGGCCCCCGGCGCCTCGAGGCGGGCAGCCGCGCCGTTGACGAGTTCAAGGGCTACCTCCGCCGGCTGATCGCCGACCGGCGGCGGCGCCCGAGCACGGATCCCGGCGAGATCCTGTCCGCGCTGCTCGCGGCCGAGGACGCCGGCGACCGGCTCACCGAGCTGGAGCTCCTGCACCAGTGCATCTTCCTCCTCAACGCGGGCCACGAGACCACGACGAACCTGATCGCCAACGCCGTCGTGAGCCTGCTCGAGCACCCGAGGGAGCACCTGCGGCTCCGCGCCGAGCCCGGCTTGATCACGACCGCCGTCGAGGAGTTCCTCCGCTTCCAGAGCCCGAACCAGCTCGGCAATCGGCGCGCCGTGCGCGCGGCGGTGCTCGGGGGCGTCGCGATGGACGCGGGAACGCTCGTCACGCTCGGGATCGGAGCCGCCAACCGCGACCCTGCGCAGTTCCCGGACCCTGACCGTCTCGACATCGGGCGCACGCCGAACCGCCACCTGGCGTTCATCACGGGTATCCACGCCTGCGCCGGGATGTGGCTCGCGCGGATGGAGGGCCGCGCGGCGATCGGCCGGCTCGTCGCCCGGTTTCCGAACCTCCGCGCGGCGGGACCGCCGGTCCGTGCGCATCGCGCGCGCTTCCGCGTGGTCAGCTCGTTCCCGATCACCGTCGGCTGAGCGATCGATGCGCGCCGCGATCGCGTTCGGCCTGCTGAGCAACGCTCCTGACCTCCGCCGGCGAGCGCGTGGTCGCGGGAGAGTACTGGCGCCTGATGAGCGCCACGCTTCTTCACGGCAGCCTGGATCACCTCGACGGCAACGCGATCGCGCTCTTTATCCTCGGCATGGTCTGCGAGCACGCGTTCGGGCGCGGCCAGCTCGTCGTTCTCTACGTGGCGAGCGGGCTGACCGGCTCGCTGGCGAGCCTCATGACGAGCCCGGGACCTTCGGTGGGCGCGTCGGGGGCGATCTTTGGCCTGCAGAGCGCCGCAATCGTCCTCTTCCGAACGCAGCGTGACCGCCTGCTGCTCCGCGACCGGCGCGTCGGCTTCGTGCTCCTGATCTGGGCGATCTACACGATCGCCGGCGGGCTCCTGACGCCGCTGATCGACAACGGCGTCCACGTCGGCGGCGCGCTCGCGGGCGGGCTAATCGCGCGCCGGCTCCGTCCCGTCGTCCTGGCCCCGCTCTCGGCCGAGCAGGCGGCCCGCGTGCAGCGCCGGCTCTGGCTCGTCGCCGCGGTGCTCGCCTACACGGTCTGGGGGTGGATAGGCAGTTAGCTACTGTTCCGTCCTCGGGCCACGTACGACAGGGGTCGCGTTGACCACGCGGCACGCGTCCGGTGCCCCGTTGCGGCTGGGCTCCAACCGGGCGCGCCCAGTCCGCCACCCCCGGCGACATTCCTCAACATGATTTCAGGGACGGGACCCTAGAGGTCGCGGGCGGCCGGGAGCTGCGGCAGCGAGGCGGCGGCGCGCGCGCCGCGACAGATCGCGTGCGCGACAGCGTCGGCGGCGGCCAAGCCCAGGCGGGTGAGATCGGCGGGGCGGTCGCCGACGGAGAGCGCGAAGAGCGTGTCGCCGTCGAACGCCGTATGGGGTGGAGAGAGCGCGCGGTCGAAGCCGAGCATCCCGAGCGCCGCGAGCGCAGCGGCTTCGGCGCGGTCGAGGCGCGCGTTGGTCGCGATGACGCCGATCGTCGTGTGCTCCGGCGCGGCGAAGCGGCCGAGCGCGGCGCCGGCGAGGAGCGCGCGGGCCGAATCCACGAGGCGCCGACCCTCGGCGGCATCGCGCGTGCCGGCGACGAGGGCGCCGGTATCGGGGTCGCGCACGTCACCGACGGCGTTGACCGCCACGAGCGCGCCGACGATGACCTCGCCGAGCCTCACGCTCACGCTGCCGATGCCGCCCCGCATTGCGCGCGCGATCCCGTAAACCTTGCCCACGCTCGCCCCCGCGCCCGCGCCGACACTCCCCTCGGCCACGGGGCTCGCGACGGCGCGCGCGGCGGCCTCGTACCCCATCTCGCGCGTCGGTCGTGCGCGGCCGTCGCCGACGCTGAGGTCGAACAGAAAGGCGCCCGGTACGTGAGGGACGACGGTCGGGCCTGTTGCGAAGCCGACGCCGCGCTCCTCGAGCCAGCGCATGACGCCGTAGATCGCTTCCTCACCGAACCGGCTGCCGCCGCCGAGGACGACGCCGTTGACCGTCGCGACCAGGTGGCGGGGGCCGAGGTAGTCGAGGCCGACGACGTCGTTGGCGCCTCCGCGCAGCTCGACACCGCACGTCGCGGCGCGGTCGCAGAGCACGACCGTGACGCCGGTGAGGCCGACCGGGTCCGTCGCGTGCCCGACGCGGACCCCGGGGACCTCGGTGATCATTGTAGCGGGGACCGCGAGGCCGGTGCGAACGGTGGGTGGCCTGAGACGAGGCGCGATTCGGCTTCGTCCGGCAAGTCGCTTTTCACTCCACGGGGTGAACTTTTCGGCTGACGTCAGAGGCGCGGAGCCGGCCCGACGCGACTTCCGCCGCCAGCTCCAGCGCCCGTTGAGCGAGGGCGCGCGCGAACGGGTGGCGGCGCGGGTCCACGTCGGGATCGCCGAGCGCCGCCGCGGCCGCGCGCGCGAGCGCGCCGAGGTCGGCACGCCCGGTCGCGTCGAAGACGAGCGCCATCTCGGCCAGCCGCCGCGCCCAGCGACGCCGCGCCTCGGGGCCGAGCTCGCGCTCGATGACGCGGCCGACGATCGCGTCCTCGCGCTCGGCTTTGACCTGATCCGAGACGACGAGGCGGCTCGCCCGCGCGGCGAGGAGCTCGACCGCGTCGGCCTGCACGGCTTCCGGATCGAGGAACCAGCCGGCCATCTCGGGGAGCTCGGCGAGCGCGGCCGAGCGCTCGACCAGCGCGGGGTCGGCGGCCGGAAGCGCCGGCGGCGCCGGCAGGTCGGCGCCGTCGAACAGCCGGCTCCAGCGCGCGAAGGCGTCGGGTGGCGCGGTCCCCTGCGCGCGGTGGAGGGCGAGCGCCTCGGCGACGAGGCCGCGCGCGCGCGCGGGATCGCACTCGACCCACGGGAGCTTCTGCGACGAACGCAGGGCGGCAAGCTCAGCCTCGAGCCGCCGCTTGGTGATCCCGCCGCCTGCGACCTCGAGGACACCGGCGGCGTCGTTGACGATCAGCGAGCAGAGCGCGGCGCTGCCGAAGCCGCCCTCGAAGAGGATCCAGAGCGCGCGCGAGCCGCTGCCGTCGACGCCCGAGACCCACGCGCGCGCGGCGCGCTCGGGCGCGCGCTCGACGACCGGGCGCGGCGCCGGGCGCGCCGGCGCCGTCACGCCCCGCTGCGCGAGGCGGTAGAGCGCCCGCTTCGCGGCTCGGCGCATCGCGCGCTCGGCGCCCGCCGCGAGCGCGCCGAGCACGGGCAGGGCCTCCGCGCCGTGCGCGTCGGCGAACGAGCGGAGCGTGTCGTCCAAGGCGTCCTCGGGCAGACCGCGGAGCCGCTCGAGGTCGAGAGCGGGCGCGATCATCCGAAGCTCCACCCGAAGAACGGGTGGTGCGGATGGTCGCGGAAGTGGACCCGTCGCGCGTACTCGAGCACGTCCACGTAGCGCTCGAACCGGTCTGCGAGGCGCCGGTAGAGCGGCGCCCCGGCGCCGCCGGTGCGCGCGCTGGCCCGGTCGTGCTCGGAGACGAATTGATAGGCGCGCTTGCCCTGGTCGATGTAGTAGCGGGTCGAGGCGGTCTGCTCGACGCGCTCCGGGAAGATCCCCGTCATGAAGAGCGTGAAGTCGCCGATGTGCCGCCGCACGACCACCTCGCGCTCGGGCTGGAAGTACGCCGGGTTCTCCCAGACCGCCTGCGTCTCGAAGAGCATGTCCACGACGGTTTCGAGGCGCGGCGTAGCGAGGCCCTGCGGGTAGAGGTTCTCGGTGCGTGCGAAACGGGTGAGGAGATCGGCGAGATACGCCGAGGCCGGATCGTCGCCCAGGGCCAGGTCGCGGAGGCTCGCCCCGATCGCTCGACCGAAGAACTGCCTGAGCTCCACGGGTCCGATGATAGCAAAACTTGCTAGAATCTGAGCCGGTGGGCGACCGGCCGCGTGCCCGGCTCTCGTGGACGCTCGTCGCGGCGAGCGTGCTGTTCGCCGTGCTCCTGCTCTACGTCATGTTCGGCGGCTACCTGCCGGCGAAGCAGCGGGTGACGGACCTCGAGCGCGAGCTGAAGGCGCTCTACCAGCGCGAAGCGGAGCTCCAGACGAAGCTCCACCAGCAGGAGGAGCTGGACGCGCTGCGCGAGCGCCAGCTCGCGGCGCTCTCCGCCGAGCGCGACGCGCTGGTCAAGCGCCTCGAGGAGCTCGAGCACGAGCTCGCTGGCGCGCGGAGGAAGCGCTAGGGTTCCGGCTCGAGGCTACAGGACGCCGAGCAGCTTCTCGTTCGTCTCGCGGAGCCCGAGGGAGATCCGGAGGTGGCCGGGGAAGCCGACGCTGGCGCCGTCCCGCACGAGGATGCCCGCGCGCAGGAGCTTCTCCCTGAGGGCCGGCGCGTCGGGGACCTTCACGAGCAGGAAGTTCGCCTGCGACGGCGGGAAGGTGTAGCCACGCGTTCTCAGCCCCTCCGAGAGGAACGCGCGCTCCTCGAGAACGAGCCGTCGCGACTTGTCCCAGTGCTCCGGGTCCTCGAGGGCGGCGAGCGCCGCGACCTGACCGAGCCGGTTGACGTTGTAGGGCGCGCGCACGCGGTTCAGGCGGTCGCACGTCTCCGCGGTCGCCACTGCATAGCCCACCCGAAGGCCCGCGAGCGCCGCGATCTTTGAGAACGTCCTGAGGACGATGAGGCGCGGAAAGCGCCGGAGGAGGGCGACGCCGTCGGGATACTCGGGGTCGTCCGCGAAGTCGCGGTACGCCTCGTCGAGCACGACGAGCGGCGGGTCGGCGCCGAGCGCGTCCAGGAACCTCAGGAGCGGTGTTCTCCGGATAATCGTCGCCGCCGGGTTGTGGGGCGAGCAGAGGATCACCGCCTTCGTCCGGTCGGTGATCTTCCGCCGCATGTCGTCGAGGTCGGTCTCGTACCCGGCGAGCGGGCTCGGGACGACGCGCGCGCCCGCGAGCATGACCGAGGTCGCGTACGGCTCGAAGGCCGGCTGGGGCACGACGACCTCGTCGCCCCGCTCGAACGCCGCGAGCGCCAGGAGCCCGAGCAGCTCGTCGGCGCCGTTGCCGAAGACGAGCTGCTCGGGCCGGACGCCGAGCCGTCGGGCGAGGGCCTCGCGCAGCGCGTGGGCACCCCCGTCGGGGTAGAGGTGGACGCGCGCCGCCTCGCGCGCGATCGCGGCGACGACGCGGGGTGAGGGCCCGAGCGGGTTCTCGTTGGCCGACAGGCGGACGAGCTCGGGAAGGCCGAGCTGGGCCGCGAGCCGCTCTGGCGGCGTCCCGGTCTCGTACGGGATGATGGGATCGAGGACGTCGCGCCAGACGTTTCTCACGGACCCATTCTAGTAAGTCTGCGTCGGATTTGACAGTCTTCGTTCCGGGTTGCTACGCTCTGGCAGTCATGTCCGTCGAGCTGTATCGCCGGGCCCGGCGTGCAGAGGCCAGCGCCGCGCGCGCGCCCGAGCGGCGGCGCCTTCGTCTCGAGTTCTTCCGTCAGGCTCTCGCCGAGGGATACGACTCGCTGAAGGTGCGGCACGCCGAGGGCGCGTCGGGCCAGGAGTCCGTCCGCACCCACGCCCGGCTGATGGACGACGTCATCCTCTCGCTCACGCGCCTGATCGCCGCCGACGCGGTGGCCGACGGGCTCGCGGCGACGCCGCAGGTCGTCATGGCGCTCGGCGGCTACGGCCGCGGCGAGCTCCATCCGCTCTCGGACGTGGACCTCATGGTCATCTACGACGGCAAGATGTCGCCGTACGTGCAGCGGATGATGCAGGAGCTGCTCTACTCGCTCTGGGACCTCGGGCTCCACGTCGGCCACAGCCTTCGCTCGCTCGACGACTGCGTCGCGATGGCGCGCACGGACTTCCCGAGCCGCACCTCCATGCAGGAGGCGCGCTTCCTCGCCGGCGACCGACGCCTGTTCGCGCGCTTCCAGCGCGTGCTGCGCCAGGAGGTCTTCCGCCGCGACTTCGGCCAGTTCCTCGAGACGACCCTGGTGGAACGCGACGCGCGCTACCGCAAGCACGGCGCGTCGCCGTACATCGGCGAGCCGAACGTCAAGGAGTCGGCGGGCGGCCTTCGCGACATGCACACGGCCATGTGGCTCGGCGAGGCGAAGTTCGGCACCCGCACGCTGCGCGAGCTCGCCGACAAGGGGCTCATCACGCCGCGCGAGCAGGCGGCGGCGGATGCCGCGCTGACGTTCCTCTGGCGCGTGCGCAACGAGCTCCACTTCTTCTCGGGTCACAAGAACGACGTCCTCACGCGCGACCTCCAGCCGCGGATCGCCAAGAACCTCGGCTACGAGAACGACGCGACGTCGCTCGGCGTCGAACGGTTCATGCGCGACTACTACCTGCACGCGCGGGTCATCCATCGCGTGTCGAAGCGGCTCATCGCGCGCTGCCAGGAAACGCTCTCGCGTCGCGGCTCCGCCGAGCGCCGCCGGCGGCAGCAGGCGCTCGCGGACGGCCTCGTGTTCTTCGACGGGCGGCTCCACCTCGCCGACCGCGACCCCTCGCAGCTGCGGGTGGATCCGGCGCGCCTCATGAAGGTCTTCGGGCACTTGCACCGGTTGGGCTGCGAGCTGTCGCTCGACCTCGAGCGCGCGGTCGAGGACTCGCTCCACCTCGTGGACGACGCGTTCCGCCGGTCGGACGCGGTGGGCGAGCTCTTCCTCGACATCTGCCGGAGCTGGGGGCGCGTGTGCCAGACGTTCTCGGAGATGCACGAGCTGGGGCTCCTCGGCCGCTATCTACCGGAGTTCGGCGCGCTGACGTGCCTCGTGCAGTACGACGTCTACCACAAGTTCTCCGCGGATCAGCACTCGTTGCTCGCCGTCGAGCATCTCGAGGCGTTGGCGCCCGGGCAGTCGGCGGAGTCGGAGGGGGCCGCGCCCGTCCTCAGCGAGGTGGAGAAGCCCGAGCTCCTGATGCTCGGCATGCTGCTCCACGACATCGGCAAGGCGAGGGGGCACGGCCACGTGGCGAAGGGGATCCCGCTCGTGCGCGGGCTCACGGCGCGGATGGGTCTCCCGTCGGCGGATGCCGCGGCAGTCGAGTTCCTCGTGGCGCACCACCTCACGATGTCGCACGTCGCCCAGCGGCGCGACATCGACGACCCGAAGACGGTCACCGACTTCGCCGCCGTGGTCGGCGACCCGCAGCGGTTGCGCATGCTCTACCTCCTGACCTACGCGGACATGCGCGCCGTCGGCCCCGGGGTCCTCACGCCCTGGCGGGCGCGGATCCTTCACGAGCTCTACACGCGGACGCTCGACCTCCTCACCGGCGGCCGCGTGGCGAAGCCGAGCCGGACGCAGCTCGCCGAGCGGCTGCACGCCGCGGCGAAGGGCGAGGTAGACCTCCAGGCCGTCAAGGCGCACCTCGCGATGATGGCCGATCGCTACCTCGAGTCCACGGGTGTGCAGCGGATGGCCGAGCACTTGCGGATGCTCGGGGAGCTGGGCGAGGCGCCGGTGGTGACCGCGCTGTTCCAGCATCCCGATCTCGGTTCCTCCGACCTCGTCGTCGTCACGCGCGATCTGCCCGGCCTCTTCTCGCTGATCGCGGGCACGCTCGCGGCGAGCGGCGTCAACATCATCTCGGCGCAGATCCACACCCGGGCCGACGGCATCGCGATCGACACGTTCCAGGTCAACGACCCGGCGGGCGACGTGGTCGGCTCGGCCGCGCACTGGGCGCGCCCGCTCGACGCCCTTCGCGCGGTGATCACCGGCGAGCAGAGCGTCGAGGCGCTGCTCGCCCGGCGCCGCGCCCTCGGGCGCGAGGCGACGGGCCCAGGCGGCCCGCCCAAGATCGCCCTCGACAACCAGCTCTCGGACAGCGCCACGGTGATCGAGGTGAAGTGCCCGGACCGGCTCGGCCTCCTCTACCTCATCACACGCGCGCTCGCCGGGCTCGGGCTCGATATCGTGAGCGCGCGGATCGCGACCGAGATCGACCAGGCCTTCGACACCTTCTACGTGCAGGACCGCGAGGGGCGGAAGCTCGAGGACCCGGACACGCTCGAGCGCGCCCGCGTGGGGCTCGAGCAGGCGCTCGCGCAGCCCATCTGACGATGCTGGGGCGCTACCGCGAGCGCGTGCGCGCGTGGACAGACCCTGTGGGCCGCGCCCTGTTCCGCCTGCACCTCCGCCCCAACCACCTGACGGTCATCGGCCTCGGGGTGAGTTTCGTGGCTGCGAGCGCATTCTCCGCGGGCCGCACGCGCGCGGCGGGGCTCCTCCTGATCGGCGCCGGGCTCTGCGACTTCTTCGACGGCGCGCTCGCCCGCGTCTCCGGCCAGGTGACCCCGTTCGGGGCCTTTCTCGACTCGGTCATCGACCGCTACTCGGACCTGCTGGTCCTGCTCGGCGTCGTCGTGCTCTTCGCGCGGATGCCGCACGCGCGCGGGGCGATCGTCGCGATGGCGGGCCTGATCGGCTCCATGATGGTGAGCTACACGAAGGCGCGCGCCGAGTCGATCGGCGTCAGGTGTACCGTGGGGATGATGGAGCGCCCGGAGCGTATGATATGTCTCATCGTCGGCGCGCTCTTCGACCTCCTCGAACCCGCCCTCTGGGTCCTCGCGATCCTGTCGAACCTGACTGCCCTCCAGCGCATCCTCTTCACACGGCGGGCGACGCGCGGCATGCCGGTGCTGTGCGCGGTCGTCCTCGGGGCGCTGCTCCTGGCGCCCGCCGTGGCCATCGCCGGGCCTCCGCGCGCCCGCCCGGCGATCGCGCCCGAGATCGAGCGCGCGTGGGCGCACGCGGTCGCGGCCTACCAGCAGGGCGAGCCGGGGCCGCTCATCCGCGAGTTCGGGAGCGAGACGGCGCAGGAGAGCTCGATCGGCGACCACGTCCGCCATCTCCGCGCCCAGGCGCTCGCGCAGGCGGGCGATTTCGACGGAGCGCGCGCGATGGCCGCGAGCGTCGCCGAGAGTTACCGCGAGAGCCGTCTGGCGCCGCGCGCGCTCTTGCTCGCCGCGACGTTCGCCGCCCGCGCCGGCGACGACGCGCAGGCCCAGACGCTGCTCGGACGGCTCGTGGACAAGTATCCGGACGCGCCGGAGCTGCCCGAGACGCTCTACCTCCTCGGAATGTCGGCCGAGGCGCGCGGCCAGCGCGAGCTCGCGGCGCGGACCTACCGCGACCTCCGCGTTCTGGTACCGGCGAGCGACTACGCCGACGGCGCCGCCGACCGGCTCGCGGAGCTCGAGGCGGCGGGCGTGGGTGTGGCACCGCTCACGATCGGGGAGCGGATCGATCGCGCCGAGCGGTTGCTGCGCGGCGACGCGCCAGAGGTCGCGATCATCGCGATCAATGAGGCGGAACGGATCGTCGCCGAGGCTCCCGAGCCCGCCATCGTCCTGCGCGCGCTCCGCGTCGTCGCCGACGGCGCCAGGAAGCTCAACCGGAACGAGTCCGCGGCGCGCGCCCTCGAGCAGGCCCTGACGCTCGCGCCGGCGGCCGAGCGGCCCACCCTCCAGCTCGAGCGCGGCAAGCTCCTCGTTCGCGCGGGCCAGCCCCAGAAGGCGCTCGTCGCGTTCGACGCCGTGGCCGCGACCGGCGGCGAGGCGGAGGCCTCCGAGGCGCTGTACCAGCGCGGGCGGACCCTCGACGACATCGGCCGTCGCGCGGAGGCGGCGGCCGCCTATCGCGCGGTGGCCACGGGCTACCCGTCGCGCGAGGTCGCCGCCGCCTCGCTCTGGCGCCTGGGCTTGCTCGCGTGGGTCGCGGGCGACGTGCGCGGCGCGACCGAGGACTGGAGGCGCCTTACCGAGCCGGGTGTGGATCGCGGGTACCGTATCGTGGCGCTCTACTGGGCCGGGCGCGCGCTGGCCGAGCAGGGGGACACCGAGGGCGCCGGGCGCTTCTTCGCCAGGGTGCTCGCCGAGACGCCACGTACCTACTACGGCGTGCTCGCCGCCGCGCGCCTGCCCGAGCGGGCCGCGACCGGCGCCAGGGCGCCGCTAACGCTGCCGTTCGAGCCGTCCCGGGCCGTCGCGGCCGATCCGGGCTTCGCGCGGGTCGAGCTGCTCCGGCGTATCGGTCTCGTCGAGGACGCGCTCGGGGAGCTGGACGACCTCGCCGAGCGCGCGGCGGGCGACCCGATGCGCCTCTATGGGATCTCGAGCGCGTACGTGAAGGAGGAGCGCTACCACCTGGCGCTCCGGATCTTCCGCCGCGCCTTCGTCCCGTTCGCCGCGACGGGCGATCCGGCGCTGCCGCCCGCGTTCTGGGAGACGTTCTATCCCGTCGGCTGGCGCGCGGAGATGATGGCCGCCGCCAAGAGCGCGGGGCTCGATCCGTACCTCGTCGCCGCCGTGGTGCGGGAGGAGTCGAACTACTACCCGCGCGCCCTCTCGCGCGCGGGCGCGCGCGGCCTCATGCAGCTCATGCCGGAGACGGCGCTGCCGATGGCGCCGACGAAGAGCGCGCGCGGCGACCATCTCGACGATCCCGAGCAGAATCTCCAGCTCGGCACGCGCTTCCTCGCCGCACTCCTGCGCGAGTTCGGCGATCCGCGCGTGGCGCTCGCCGCGTACAACGCGGGGCCGAAGCGCGTGCGCCAGTGGTGGAGCGCCAGGCGCACGAACGACGTCGAGGCGTGGGTGGAGCTGATCCCCTACGACGAGACGCGCTACTTCGTGAAACGCGTCATGCTCTCATGGGACGAGTACCGGCGGATCTACGCGGGGCGGTGAACCCCGAGCCCCTTCCGTCCGAGATCCTCGCGTACTACGCGGCGGGCCGAGAGGCGCGCCGCCTCTTCGGCGGCCACGGGCAGATCGAGCTCGCGCGCACCCAGGAGCTCATCCTGCACCGGCTCCCGCCCGCACGGCAGGTCGTGCTCGACGTGGGCGGGGGCCCCGGCGTGTACGCGTGCTGGCTCGCGGCGCTCGGCCACGAGGTCCACCTGGTGGACGCCCTCGCGCAGCACGTCGAGCACGCGCGCCGGACCTCGGCGGGTCAGCCGGACCACCCGATCGCCAGCGCGCGCGTCGGCGACGCGCGCCGGCTCGACGAGGCCGACGCGAGCGTGGACGCCGTGCTGCTCCTGGGCCCGCTCTATCACCTGCCCGAGCGCCCCGACCGGCTCGCGGCGCTCGTCGAGGCGCGTCGGGTGCTCAAGCCCGGCGGGCTCGTCTTCGCGGCCGGCATCTCGCGCTTCGCCTCGCTCTTCGCCGGCGTGTTCG
>Ga0209159_1000622_pt1 | contig 31296 bp, 27 predicted proteins | sample GraSoiAngelo_144_FD_185901 | JGI IMG/M metagenome (GOLD analysis project Ga0209159, IMG submission 185901) | Grasslands soil microbial communities from the Angelo Coastal Reserve, California, USA - 14_1009_02_40cm (SPAdes) (version 2) | ecosystem: Environmental > Terrestrial > Soil > Grasslands ...
CGGAGAGCGGAGAACCTCAGCGCGGCGGCCCTCTGCGCCAGAGTCCGGGAGCGAGGCAGCTCCACGCCCAGCTCTCGGGCCAGGGCCTGCAGCCAGGCGTCGGCCGCCGGCGTGATCTCACCGATGAAGATGGTGCCGCCGGCCCGGAGGTAGCTCAGCACGTCCGCGCCGCGGACGGTGGGCCCGGCATCCGCCGTGACGGCGACCAGCGGCCATTGCTCGGTGGTCGCGCGCCTGAAGATCGATGGCCCGTCACCAGTTCGCAGGTCGATGCCGAAATGAGCCGCCGCCAGGCTGAAGGCCGACCGGGCGGACGCGCTGAGGAGCCCCGCGGTAGCGGCCCTGGGAGCCGCGGATTTCGTGCCGGCTAGGTTGCGGGGTGTGACCATGCGGACGCGGGCGCGCGAAACCGAACGCTTGGCGAAACCGAGCTGGTCTTTGCCCAGGGCAGAACGCAGCGATTCTTCCAAGCTCCACACGCGGTGGCGGAATGCTTCGGGCAGCACGCCGATCGAGCTCAGCCTGGACATCCGGTAGCCAATTCCACTCCATCGAATAGTGTGCAATCGCGCCCGTCGGCCGGCGCCGTGCATGAACAGAAGCCGGGCGGGACAAATGCCTAACCACTGTCCAGGCCGAAGGCAAATCAAACCATTGATCGTCCTGGCGGCTGATTGCTAGGCTCGCCCCATGGCTCAAGCGTCAAGAATTCACCGCACGGCGGATGTATCGGTGTCCGCATCTGTCGGCGACGCCACCCAGATCTGGAACGAGGTGCAGGTGAGAGACGGCGCCCGCATTGGCTCTGAATGCGTTTTGGGGAAGGGCGTTTACGTCGACGTCGGCGTTGTCATCGGAGACCGTGTCAAGCTCGAGAACCGGGTCTCGGTATTCAGGGGCGCGCGGCTGGCGAGCGGCGTTTTCGTAGGACCGCACACCTGTCTCCTCAATGACAAGCGGCCCCGAGCAGTCACCCCCGACGGCAGGCCCAAGGGCGCGGAAGACTGGACGGTCAGCGGGGTCAGCATCAAGGAAGGCGCTGCTGTCGGCGGCGGCTGCACGATCCTGCCTGGCGTCACCGTGGGCCGGTTTGCGATGGTGGGAGCCGGATCGGTGGTCACCCGGGACGTCCCCGATCACGGCCTCGTGGTGGGCAATCCGGCGCGCCTCATCGGCTACGTTTGCGAGTGCGGTGGCCGGCTGCAAGTGGACGGCGTGTGCACCGTCTGCTCCCGAATCCATCGAGGCGGCTTCGAACAGTTGGCCAGGGCAGCCTCATGATCCCGATCGCGAAGCCGTTTCTGGGCGTCGAGGAAGAGGCCGCCGTCATCGAGGTGATGCGCTCTGGTGCCCTCGCCCAGGGCGAGAAGGTGCGCGCCTTCGAGCTCGCGTTTGCTGACGCCATGGGGGCGCGCTTTGCGGTCGCCACCTCGAACGGGACGACGGCGCTCTACCTCGCACTGCTGGCCCACGGCATCGGCCCCGGCGACGAGGTGATCACAAGCCCGCTGACATTCATCGCAACGGCAAATGCGATCGCGCAAACCGGGGCCAGGCCGGTGCTCGCCGACATCGACGATTCGCTGAACCTCGACCCGCAGGCTGCGGCGGAGCTGATCGGTCCCCGCACCAAGGCGATCATGCCTGTCCACCTCCACGGCAATCCGTGCGATATGCCCGCATTTCTCGCCCTCGCGGACGAGCACGGGCTCGCCCTGATCCAGGACGCCTGCCAGGCTGTCGGCGCAACCATCGCCGGCACGCCCCTCGGCGTCTTCGGCACGGCGGCCTACTCGCTCTACGCAACCAAGAACATCACCACTGGCGAAGGCGGGATGGTGATCACAAACGATCCCCGGGTGGCACAGACGTGCGCGAGCCTCAGGCACCAGGCGTATTCGAACCAGGCTTACGTCCATGAGGTCATCGGCTACAACTTCCGCATGACGGAGATGCAGGCTGCCATCGGGCTGGTTCAGCTAGGGCGGCTGAAAGTGATCACGGAAAGGCGTCGCGACCACGCGCGTTACTACGACGCGCACATCACATCTGAGCGGTTTCTACGCCCGCGCGTGGCTCCGGGTCATCGCCACGTCTACCACCAGTACACGCTTCGAGCTCCACGGCCCGGTGGCCTGTCTCGAGATGAGATTCGCACCAGGCTGGAGCAGGCGGGAGTCGGCACCGGCGTCTACTACCCGGTCCCTGTGCACAGGCAGCCGGCCTACCGCCACCACGCGAACCCGTCCTGCCCTCGGGCCGAGGCCGCCGCGACGGACATCTTCTCGATTCCGGTCCACCCCGGGGTGTCGGACGCTGAGCGGAAGGTGGTCGCCGAGGCCGTCAACGCCCTCTGACATGATCGCCGAGCAGCCGCTTGAGGACCTGTTGCGAACGCTTTTCTCGCTGCCAGACCTGGAGCTCGGACCCGAAACTGGTTTCGCCGAGATCCCCGGCTGGGATTCGCTGTCCCACGTCAACGTGATCTTCGAGGTCGAGCGGCGCTTTGGCGTGCGCTTCAGCGATCAGGAGCTGGACCGCTTGCAGGAGCTGGCCACAATCGGTGAGCTGCAGTCGTTCATCGACGAGAAGCCGCACCCCGCCGGTTCGTGATGGTCGTCACGGGGACGGGCCTCGAGGCTGATCTTGAAGCCGCACTGGATGCCGAGCGGCCGGATGCCCGCCTGTGCCTGAGGATCGCCGAGGAATATCACCGCCGCGGCGACCGGCAGCAAGCCTTCAGGTGGCTCGCGCGCGTGGTCGATGCCTCCGACCAGTTCGTCGAGTGGTCCGGGGCGGCAAGCATGCTGGCGCGACTGGCCGCCGAGGAGCGGCCCCTGGCCCGGCGCCAGGCGAGAATCGCGCTGACCGGGAGCTACACGCTCAAGCCGTTTGGGGCCCTGCTCCGACTCGCCGCCCTCCGGGAGGGGATCGACGTCGTCCTCCACGAGAGCGGTTACGACCAGTACCGGCAGGAGCTGCTCGACGGGGCCAGCCCGCTCTACCGGTTCGAGCCCAGCCACATCGTCATCGCGCCGCATGCGGGGGAGCTGAGATTCTCCGACCCGGGCGAGGAGCCTTCGCTGCGGCTGTCCAGGGAAGTCGAGCGCTGGAGTGCCCTGTGGGGCGCAGCCAGGCTGCATTCCAATGCGACGGTGGTGCAGCATCTCTTCGTCCTGCGTCCCGAGGAATCGCTCGGTCACCTCAGTGCAAGGTTGCAGGGCAGCCGCTATTCCCTCACGCGCGAGCTCAATCGCGCGCTGGCTCAGGACGCGCCCGAAGGGGTGTTGGTCGTGGACCTCGAGCGGATCGCGGCGGACTTCGGCAAGCGTCAGTGGTTTGACGATCGCTACTGGCACATGACCAAGCAAGCCGTCGCGCTGGACGCCCTGCCTCTCATCGCCCGCCACACCGCCGCGGTGCTGGCTGCGTCCCTCGGCCTGAGCCGCAAGTGCCTCGTCCTCGACCTCGACGGGACGCTGTGGGGGGGGGTGGTCGGTGATGATGGGCTGCCGGGAATCCGGCTTGGGACCGGCGCCGACGGGGAGGCGTTCGTCGCGTTCCAGGAGTACGTGCTCGAGCTCAAATCCCGCGGCATCGTTCTCGCCGTCGTCTCCAAGAACGACGACGCGGTGGCGCGCCTCCCGTTCGAGCGACATCCCGACATGCGGATCAAGCTCGACGACATCGCGGTTTTCCGCGCCAACTGGGACGACAAGGCGACCAACCTCACGGCGATCGCGCAGTCGCTGGGCATCGGCCTCGATGCACTCACGTTCGTCGACGACAACGTCCTGGAGCGACAGCTCGTGCGCCGCATGCTGCCGGAGGTTGACGTCGTCGACCTGCCGGAGGATCCCTCCGCGTATGTGCGCCGGATGGCCGACTACCTGAGGTTCGAGACCGTCTCCCTCACCGACGAGGACCTGAATCGGACCGAGCAGTACCGCGCCAGGAACGCCGTGGAGGCGCTCCGCCAGTCGACCGTCAGCCTGGACGAGTTTCTGGCCAGCCTGAAGATGGCCGCTTACGTCGCCCCATTCGACGAGCTGCACCTGCCGCGCATCGCACAGCTGATGGGCAAGACCAACCAGTTCAACCTGACCGGCTTGAGATGCAGCGAGGACGAGCTTCGCCGGCTGATGGGCGACCCGGATGCCGTCCATCTGTACCTCAGGCTGAAAGACCGGTTCACCGACCACGGCCTGGTGGCGGTTCTCATTGGCCGGCGAGAGGGCTCCTTGATGCTTATCGAGAGCTGGCTGATGAGCTGCCGGGTCATCGGCCGGGCCGTCGAGGAGTGGATGCTCGAGGAGCTGTGCCTGCGCGCCACCGCGATCGGCTGCGCAAGGCTGAGAGGGAGTTACATCCCCTCGGGCCGCAACGAGCTGGTGCGCGACCTGTACCCGCGTCTTGGCTTTGTCCAGGCCGGCGAGGGCGCCTGGGAGCTGGATCTGCAGGACCGGACGCCGGCCGCCAGGTCACACATCGGCACATGGGACGGAAAGTAGGGGTCGTTCCAGCCCGTGAGCTGGCGCGGCGCGCCAACCTGTTCCGCGCCCTGGGCGCCGCCTTCGACATCACATTTGAAGGACGCGAAGCCGCGGCGACCGCCGGCCTGGATGGCGTGATCGCCTTCCCCGGAGCCCACCCCAAGCCGGGACCGTTCGCAATATTGCACGTGATCGGACCTGTCGCCAAAGATGGAGAAGCCGAGGTGCGGTTTGGCGGCGACGCGCCGGTTGACCGTGTGCTGCGCGGCCGGACGATGATCGAGTCAAGGGCGCCGGCCGGCTCACTCGCGGCCCAGCCACAGGGCATCGTGCTCGCATCGTGCAACGGCCGACCCGTATGGCTGGCTCACGGCTTGGGCCCGAATCAAAGCTTCTCGGTCCTGCTGGCGCCCGAAGAGCTGGCCCGCGGCGAGCCGCTCGCCGACCGCCTACGCCCCGGGCGTTTCCTCGCCCTGCTCCCGCTGATCGAGTTCTTGAGAAACATTGACGGGGGCTGGACACAGCCGCCGCTGCGGGCGGCCTTCATCTTCGACGATCCAAATCTCCACTCCGGGTCCTACGGCCACATCGACTACCGGCGATTGGCCGCCCAGGCGCGCCGCTCTGGTTTCCACGCCGTGATGGCGACCATCCCCCACGATCTGACGTTCGCGTCACGCCCGGTGGTGGAGCTGTTCATCCGGGAAAGGGAGCTCCTTTCGCTCACCATCCACGGCAATGACCATGTCTCGCAGGAGCTGCTGCGCGAGAGGACTGAAAACGAAAGCCTCGCGCTGGCCGCGCAGGCGCTGGTCCGAACCGTGCGCTTCGAGAAACGAACGGGCCTCGAGGTTTCGCGCGTCATGTGTGCCCCGTTCGAGGTCTGCAGCGAACAGACGATGCGGGCCGTGTTCCGAACCGGATTTGAGGCGCTCGCCATCGAGCAGGTCCAGCTGAGGGCGGCGATGGCCGAGCTGGATTCCCTTCTTGGCTTTCTTCCGGCGGACCGCGCGAACAACGGGCTGCCGGTCGTGCCTCGGCATCGGCTCGACACCCCGGTAGATCAGCTCGTCTTGTCTGCCTTTCTGCGCCGGCCGCTGTTTCTGTACGGCCATCATGCGGACGTGGCCCGCGGCTACGAGCGCCTGGCCGGCATCGCCGATCTCGTCAACTCTTTCGGCGACGTGTCCTGGGCCCCACTCTCGGCGGCCGCTCGCGGGAGCTACGCGTGGCGGCTGGACGACGGGGTGATGACCGTGCGCCTGCACGGTCGCGTCGCGTCAATCGAAACTCCGGAGCCGGTTGGGCGAGTCGTGGTCAGGCTGCCGGGCTCGGGCATGCCGGCCGGTCTCGATGTGGCCACTGAGATCACCTCGTTGGCTGACGCCCATCGAGTTAGAGTCGAGGTGCGGCCGCGGGATCCGGTGGACGCCGCTTTGGTCGCGGCTCCGCGCTGGAGCCCGTGGCCCACGCTGCGCAGGACCGCGACCGAGCTGCGGGACCGAGCCTCGGCGGCGGCCGTGGGGAACCTGTGGAGGTAGTCCAGCTGCGACCCGAGCACGCGATCAGGCTTCCAGCGTCCGCACAGCTGCGCCCGGGACAGTTTCGACTGGTCGCGGCGCCCCTTGACCTTCCCGCGGACGAGATGGCCGCGCTGTCCGCGACCCTCTCCAGGGACGAGTGGGACAGGGCTCGTCGGCGCCCCCAAGATCGCCGCTGGATCGCTTCGCGGGGTTGGCTGCGCTGCCTGCTCTCGAGCGAGCTCGACTGCCCGCCGGCCGCGATCCAGCTCGAGACCGACGAACATGGGAAGCCGGCCGTCTCGGGTTGTGAGATCGACTTCAACCTTTCGCATTCCGCAGGCCTGGCGCTTTATGCCGTCGGCAGGCAAGTATCAATCGGCGTCGACGTCGAGTCTCTGAGCCGCCGCCTGCCGTGGTCAGATCTCGCAGGACGTTTCTACTCGGCCGAGGAAGCAACCTTTATCAGCTCGCTCGGCGAAGAGGTTCGGCCCCTGGCCTTCCTCTCCATCTGGACGCTGAAGGAGGCGTACGCGAAAGGCGTTGGGCGCGGACTGGCCGCGGTCCTGAATCCGGGCGTCAGCGGCGATGAACAAAGCGGCTGGACCACCATCAGCCTGACGCCGGCGGCCGGCTACATCGGCGCGGTGGCGGTCCGGCTGCGAGAAGTCGCCTAGGCGCGCGTGACCTCTTCGCTGGAGCGGAGCGGCTTCAGCCGCCGGTAGAACTCGGTCGCGGACGACTGCGAGCCAAGCGGTACCTCGCAGCGGGCGATGGGCCGCGCGGGATTGCCCTGGACGACGACCATCGCGGGCACCGAGCCTGAGACCACGCTGCCCGCGGTCACCACCGAGCCCCGGCCGATGGTGACGCCAGGCAGGATGATCGCGCCCGGACCGATCCACACGTCGTCCTCGATGGAGACCGAGTATCGACGCGTGCCCAGGATCTGCCTCGTGAGGTCGTTGAAATGGGCGATGATCGTGCTCCGGACACCAAGGACGACGTTGTCCCCGATCGACACCAGCTCCGGATGCGCCGTCTCGACGATGACGTCGGTGCTGATGAAAACCCGCTGGCCGATGCGGACGCCGCGCCAGCGGTGCAAAGCGACCCGCACGCCGGTCGCGCCGGGCGCAAATTGCGCCAGGGCCTGCAGGAATCGGATCTTCAGGTCATGGAGGAGCGACACGCTGACCAACTCAGGTTAGTTGCGATCAGGGTGGTGCATAAGGGGCGCCAGCGGACCCTGCCAGGCTGTTGTCCTAGCCCCCCGGCTGGGACTGGAGAACAGGCACCGGGACTCTTGCCCATTCCTTCCAGCCAGATACCCACTTACGCTGCCACTGTGCTGGGCGCCTACAACCAGAGCGGACCACAACTGAGTGCTCACGAAATCGGTGAGCGGGTCGGCTCCAGCGGGGTCGCCGATCATTCTGCTGCCGACGCGGGCGCGATGCGATTGCAGCCCTACCGTGACGACAGCACGCAGCTTTCGACGCTCAGAACGATGCGCCGCACCTTTGAGCAGTGGTTTCCGGCGCTTTTCCTGCGCTTTTTGGCTCACCGTCTGGAACGTGTCTTTCCCGCGCTTGCACGCCGGCTGTACGTCCACCGCATGAGGCTGCGGGTCAGGAATGGACCCGAGATGCTCGTCCGGGTCTGCGATCTGGAGGGGCCGATGCATGTATTCGGGCTGAGCGAGTACGACTTCAACGTGATCGATTGGAATCGTGTACACACTGTCATCGACGCCGGGGCCCATGTCGGATCGTTCAGCCTGTGGGCTGGGCTCCGCGCTCACTGCCAGATTTACGCGCTGGAGCCGAACCCCGAAGTCTTCCGAATGCTCGTCGAGAACCTCGATCGCGCCGGCATCTCGCCTCGCGTGGTCGTTCGAAGTGCCGCGTTGGCCGGCAGCAGCCGGGTAGCCACCCTGAGCTCACCGACGCGAGCCTCGCATGGGGCCTCGATAGTCAGTGACAAAGGGGGCGCGGAGATTGCTGTCCAGACCATGACTCTCGTCGAGGCAATTGCGGATGCGGGCTACGAGTCGGTCGACTTTCTCAAGCTCGACATCGAAGGCGCAGAGTACGAGCTGTTCGCCACCGCGTCTCTCAGCCTGCTCAGCCAGGCGAGGTTGATCGTGATCGAATGCCACCCCGTGGAGGGGGCGACCGCTCAGCAGCTTATCGACAAGCTGCATATGGCGGGATTCGCCGTAGCTTCAGAGCTGACCACGTCTGGGCTCGTGCTGGCCTGGCACGAACCGCGTTGGTCGCGTGATCAGGAAGCCGAAGCCAGCCCCAGCTGAGCGGGAGTGAGCCGGCTGACCTCAGGCGCCGGGGTTGGCTTGGCCAGCACCGGCAGCTCGATCGGCACCCGGCGACCGCCGTGGCGTAGCGACTCCGTCGCCGCCTCGAGAGCGGAGACCACCGCGAGGCCCTGCATGGCATCCGTCCGGGGGTCGGCCCCGGTGCGCACGCAGTCGACGAAGTGCTCGCACTCCAGGCGCAGGGGCTCCTGCCAGGTGATGTACGGGATGGTGACCTGGCCATGCCGGTATGAAAGCTGGAACTCGCCGAAGTTGTTTGTCATCGGCGTTCCCACGCCAGTGTCGTAGACGCGGATCTTTTCGACCAGCGAGACGTCGTTGTACACGGCCATCTGGCGGTCGCCGACGACCGTGATCCGTCTTACCTTGGCGGGATCCAGCCAGCTGACGTGGACGTGCGCGCTGACGCCGCTCTCGAAGATCAGCTCGAGGTAGGCCACATCGTGGACGTCGTCCTGAACGCAGGCGCTGCCGCGGGCGCTGACCGCGACGGGCGCCATTCCCAGCACATATATAAGGATCGAGATGTCGTGGGGCGCCAGGTCCCAGATGACGTCGGCCCGGCGCTGAAACTGCCCGAGGTTGAGCCGCGCGGCGTCGACGTAGTAGATGCGGCCGAGGTCCCCATCCCCGACCAGGCGGCGGAGCTCCTGCACGGCGGGGTTGTAGATGAAAGTGTGGCCGACCATGACCACACGGCCGGTCGACTGGCCCAGGCCGATGAGGTCGATGGCTTCGCTCGTGCTGGCCGCAAGTGGTTTCTCGATCAGCACGTGCTTGCCGGCCCGCAGCGCATCCGAGGCAATCGCGTGATGGGTGTGGATGGGGGTCGAGATGACGACCGCTTCGACGTCCGACTCGAGCAGCTCCGTGTGGCTTCCGAAGAGCGAGACTTCAGGGTAGCGGGCCCCGATGTTCTGCAATCTTTCCGGCTTGCTGTCCGCCACAGCGACCAGCTCGACGTTGGGCATCTCGTGCAGGTTGCGGACCAGCTGAGGTCCCCAGTAACCGCAGCCGATGACGCCGACCCTGGTCCGATGTCGATCGGGACCGGCGACGTCGCGCTCGTCGTCCTTGTGGATGATCGCTTTGCTTGAGCCATTGGCGTCTGAACCATTGCTGCCACGAATCGCTACTGCCATCAATACTCTCTCCGAACCCAGGGGGCCCTTGTTTAGCTAACCGTTAACGGTCTTTGAGTTTCGGTTCGCGGATGAGCGCCGACAATGGGCGATGACGAAAAGACAGGGACAAGCCGATGGGTGGGATGCCACGGGGATTCAGGACATCGGTGATCGATCCTTGGGCACCGGCGCGGCGCGGGCAGGCCGGGACCAATGACCTATATGCCCAGCATCGACCGCCGCCTAGCGTCCTTATCGTGCGCTCCTGGCGTGCTCGCATTGCGGCCGCGGTCTCGCTGATCGCCCTGATTGCGCTTGCGGTCGGCGTCTGGGCCTGGCGAACGGGGATCCCGTCTCGGTCCGCGCCGATGATCGCCGCCCCCTCGATGGCCGGCCTCAACTACGGCGTCCCGCGCACGGTGAGCGGTGAGTGGGTCGGAACACAGTGGCTTCGCTCCGAGTCGAGCGGCGGATACTGGGAGTCGACCCGCCCCGCCCTCCAGGCAGACCTGGATTTCATCCAGCAGCACCGCCTGGGCAAGGTGATGCGCGTCTTTGTCGGCCTCGACGAGGCAATGTCCTGGGATCCAGCGACGGGTTTCAAGGGATTCGAGCAGTCGGCGCTCCAGAACTTCAGCGCGGCGCTCGACATGTTCGACGCACACGGCATGCGCGTCCTGGCCGTGCTGTACGACCAGCAGGAGACAGGAAGCAGCGGCAACTTTCACTTCGAGGCGCTCGACGGCGCCCACCCGGCAATGCGCCAGGGCTACCTGCGGGCGGCGGATCAGTTCCTGGGTCGCTTCGGCGCCCGGCACACAGTCATCGGCTGGGACCTCTTCAACGAGCCTTACAACAGCCTGGCCCAGGATGGACACTTGCCTGCCCCGCCGCACGACAATCCGGTCAGTCCCAATTTTTCCGACCAGACAGTCCACGACTGGATGCGCGACCTCTACCGAACCGCCAAAGCCGCCTCGCCCACCGCGCTGTTCACCTTCTCGGATACCACCGAGCTCTACTGGAACCCCCTCCCCGACCTGGCGAAATACTCGGACGCGGTGGACTTCTACGACATCCACGTGTACGACGACCACCCCAGCTACCCCAACTGGAGATGGATTCTCAACAAGCCGTACGTCGTCGGCGAGGCAGGCGCCTCGACCACCGACAGCCACTACGAGAACCAGGCTCTCAACAGCTCGGCGGTGGCGTATCTGCTCGACCACGAGGCGGCGGCGGGCGTCAGCTTCGTGCTGGCCCAAGGTCCGGCATTTTCGGAGGCGACCGGCTTTTTGACTCCGACCGGAGCTGCGGTGGCGACGTTTCTGACCAAGAACCCGACCAAGAGCTAGCCAGTCCCGGCGCCGGCATCTCCTGTCCCCGCGACATAGGACCTTTGCCTATTTACGCTTGGAAACTCCGCACCTAGCCTGCGTGCGTGGGGTGCACCTGGACCTAGCGGACGCGTGCCCGCCGGGATCCGATCGGGATGCGATCGATCAATACAGCTCGACAGAGCGTATGGCGGTCGCCCGTCAGCGGCAGGTTTCGTGGAAGAGACCGTTCGATCTGGTGGTCGGCGTGAGCGCGACGCTTTTGCTGCTGCCGCTTCTCGCCGTGCTGGCCGTGCTGGTGAAGGCGGACAGCCCAGGACCCATCCTCTTTCGGCAGGAGCGCGTGGGATTGCACGGCGCGCGATTCAAGATGTGGAAGTTCCGCTCCATGCGCCATAACAGCGACGAGCGCACACATCGGGCCTCGGCGATCGCGTGGTTCGCCGGGGAGACCGCGGCCGGCCCCTACAAGTCTCTCGCCGATTCTCGGGTGACCCGTGTCGGCAGGTTCCTGCGCCGCACGAGCCTCGACGAGCTGCCCCAGCTCTTCAACGTCCTCCGCGGGGACATGAGCCTGGTCGGTCCGCGACCGGCGATCGCGTACGAGCTGGAGCACTACCTGCCCTGGTACTTCGAGCGCCAGATGGTCAAGCCTGGAATGACCGGGCTGTGGCAGGTCTCCGGCCGGACCGAGCTCTCGGCCGGAGAGATGATGGCGCTCGACGTGCGCTACGTCCGCGAGGCTGGGCTGGGGCTCGACCTCAAGATCCTCGCTCTCACCGTGCCTGCCCTGTTGGGCCTGTCTTCGGCAGGCGCATAGAAGAATGGACGAGCGGGCCGCCTTCAAGACGATCGGGCACGCGATCCGGCACAGGTTTTACGTGTTGATCGCCATCCTTGCACTCTTCCTGATTGGCGCCGGGGTGGCGTCGGTCATCAGGCCGCCTGTCTACCAGGGCACCGCCGTGCTCCGGGTCGACGAGCGAATAAACGCCTCGCAGGGATTTGACCTGGCGCTGCAGGCGGGCGAGCTCCTGAGCGCGCATTTCATCCAGAGCGCGACGAGCCAGCCCGTCCTACAGCGAGCGTGCTCCGGTCCCAACCTGGCCAAGACACCACTGCCGAGCCTGACCTGCACGGCCACGAGCCTGGCTCTGCGCGTGAGCGCGAACACCACTCGGGGCGGGGCCAACTGGATAGCCGTCAGCGTCACCGCCTCCTCAGCCGCCGACGCGGCCGCGCTGGCCGACGCAGTCGCTTACGCGATGATGGATCAGAACGCGGCCGACATCGACCAGCTGATTGCCCCGACCCGCGAGTACCTGCAGAACGAGCTCACGCGTATCAACACCGAGATCGCGACCGTGCAGGCCAACCTCGCCAAGGTGCCGCCGAGTCCACTGACCTCGCCTGCGACCACGGCGGAACAGACGCACCTCACCCTCCTGCAAAGTGAATACGGCTCGACGTATGACAAGTTGCAGGCGCTTGCGACTGAGCAACAGCGCCTGTCGGGAAGCCTGACGTTGGTGCAGACCGCGTCGCCGCCGGTCAAGCCGATCGACCCCGACCCGCTGCGCTACCTGGCCATCGCTCTGGTGGCCGGGCTGTGCATCGGGCTCGCCGCGGTGGTGTTGCTGGACCGGTTCGACGACCGGCTGTTCGAAACTGAGGCTCTGTCCCAGGCCGCCGGCACGCGGCTTGTCATCGCCGTCTCCCACAAGGATGCGTTGACCGCGCGCGCGGAGCCTTACGCGTTGGCCCGCGCCAACCTGCTCGCGCAGCACCCTCACATGCGCAAGCTGCTCGTCGTCGCCGCCTCGCGGCGCGACCTGGTGAGGCCGATCGCGGCTGGTCTCGGGCTGGCCGGGGTCAAGGCGGGCCAGAAGGTGCTTGTCGTCGACGCCGACGCCAACACGTACGTGATGCAGCAGCAGCATGGCATGAACGGCTCGCGGATGACGATCGTGAGCGCGCCGCCCGACCCGGACGTGCGCATCGCCAACGAAGCCGCCGGCCAAGAGGACGACAAGTACGACCTGACGATCATGTCCGCTCCGAGTCCGGACCGCGATTCGACGGCGGTGTCCCTGGCGCGGACGGTGGATCTCGCGATTGTGGTCGCCACCGCGAAGACCACGCGGTCCTCCGATGTCAGGCGCACCGCAGAAGCCCTGCGGCTCGCCGGCATCCAGGTCGTGGCGAGCATCTTCGCGACCGATGCCGCGAAGGAGGCGCCCGCGGAGCCGGAAACGCCGGCGAAGGAGGTTTACGAGGTGGCGGCCAACCAGTACCGCCTCCCGACGTGGCGCGGCCCGACTGGATCGTGAACCAACCCCTGCTGTCGGCGGTCGCGTGGACCAAATTCCAGGGCCGGACCAACGCTCTGGCCGCCGCTCTTGGAGGCCAGGCCCGGTTTTTTGGGGATGGCTTCACCGGGCATCGCCTGGCTGCCCGTCCCCTGGCCTATGTCATGAAGTCGTTTCAGACCTGGAACACACTGAGCCGCGACAATCCGCGGACCGTCCTCGTCATCACGCCTCCGGTTTTTGCCCCGCTGGTGGCCTGGCTCTGGTGTCTGGTCCACCGCCGGCCGTTGGTGGTGGACTGCCATACCGGCGCCTTCCATTCCCCCAAGTGGGTGTGGGCGAGGCCCATTCACAGGTGGCTGCTCCGTCGCGTCCGCGTCGTCCTCCTGCACACGGCGGAGCTCGAAGCGCTGGCCGGCTCGTGGGGAGCGCGAGCCTTGATGGTGCCCGACGACCTGCCGCAGGCCGGCGACGCGCAAGCCGTTCCTCCCGCCGAGCGCCGGCGGGTTCTGATCGCGGGCAGCATGGACTCCAACGAGCCCGTGGTCGAGGCGATCGAGGCCGCGCGACTGCTGCCCGACATCGAATTCCATATCACCGGCGACCCCGAGCTGCTCATGGCCAAGGTGCGCTCGGGCGCGCCTCGCAATGTGCTCTTCACGGGATTTCTCGCCTACCCGCTATTTCTCGGCGAGATGCTTGCCGCCGACGTGGTCGGCGTCTTCAGCACCGACCCGCGGATCATGAATCGGGCCGCCTTCGAGGCGGTTGGACTGGGCCGCTCACTGGTGCTCTCGGACCTGCCCGCTCTGAAGGAGCGATTTGATGGCGCCGCGCTCTTCTGCTCGAACGAACCTGACGCGATGGCCCAGACGCTGCTGCAGGGGATTCGAGACCGAGCCGAGATGGAGCGTAGGAGCGTCGCGCTGCAAGCGAGGCTGAGGGCGCAGCGCGATGAAGCCATCGCTCGACTGCAGTCGATCATTGACGAAGAAGGGGTGGTCATGTGGCGGCATCTCAGCGCGTCCTGATCGTCAGCGAACACCCTTACCCGTCCCACGCGACGCTTCGGCGCAACGTGGCTCAGCTCCTGGACCTCGGGGTTCGAGTTGATCTTCTGTGCATCGCGAGCACGAAGGGGGATCACCCTCACCTGAGGATCTTTTCGCTGCCGATGCAGCACAAGCGAACGGGTGCGGCCAGGTATCTGGAGGAATACGTGGTCTTCTTCGTCTGGGCGGTCACCCTGGCGCTGGGGCTCTCGATTCGACATCGATACGACGCCGTGCTCGTCGACAACCCACAGGATTTTCTGATCTTCACCACCCTGCCGGCCCGCCTACGTGGTGCGCGGGTTGTGCTCGAGATGTTCGAGCTCACGCCAGAGCTCACCGCGGCGCGCATGAGGATCAGCCGGCGTCATCCCATCGTTCAACTGACCCGCTGGATCGAGCGAATCGCGTTCACTTTGGCCGATCACGTGATCGTGGTCAGCCAGAAGAACCAGGACTTACTGACCCAACGAGGCCTCGACGCTCGCAAGGTCTCGATCCTTCCCAACACCATTCCGGTCGCCATTCTGCCCGCGTCGCCAAACCACGCCGGCAGCCCGACCTTCATCGTCACGCACTGCTCGCTCATCGAGAGATATGGGGTCCAGGTCGCGATTCGTGCGTTCGCCTTGCTTCATCCGCGCTGGCCGGAGCTCCGCCTGCGGGTGCTCGGCGAAGGTGAGCTCAAGCCTGCGCTGGTGCGTCTCACGGGGGAGCTTGGGCTCGATGACCGGGTCGTCTTCCGGGGCTTCCGGCCGTGGGACGAGGCGATGGCCGAGATCAGCCAGGCAGCCGTGGGGGTGGTGGCCATCGTCGCCGACGGTTACGGCGAGCTGTTGTTTCCAACCAAGCTCCTCGAGTACGTCCAGCACGATGTGCCGGTCGCATGCGCGCGCCTGCCCACCATCGCGGATTACTTTGCCGACGACTCGCTGGCCTTTTTCGAGCCGGGCGACCCTGCCGACCTGGCGCGTCAGATCGAAGGCTTGTTGAAGGACGGCGAAGCGGCTCGCGGGCAGGCCCGCCGGGCGAAGGTGGCGTTGAGCGCGATCAGCTGGGACGTCCTCGCTCCGCGGTACATCGCAGCTCTGGGCCTGGACACGAGGTCGCCGGCGGCCGTCGAGGCGTGTTGAGGCGCTCGGCGAGCTGAGATGAACCTGGTCGTCGCCGCCGTCGGAGGCGCGGCTGCGCTCGGGCTGCTCGCGCTCACCATCAGGCGTCCGATCTTCGGATGCGCGGTCCTCGTCTTGACAGTCCCGCTCACGGCGGGGCTGACGCGCGGGGCGGTCATCCCGGTGCTGAAGGCCAGCGAAGTGATCCTGCTCGTCGTCCTCGCGGGCGTCGTCATTCACCAGGTGACCACCAGGCGTTCGAGACCGGTGAGCGGCCTCGATATCGCCGTGGGCGCATACGTCATCGGCAGCATCGTCATCCCATGGACGGTCCTGCTCCTGTCGCATTGGTCGGCCGACCTGGACACGTGGCGAACCGTCCTCTCGCCGGCGCTCTTCCTGGGTGTCTACTACGTCTTCTCGCGAACGGCGCCCACGCATGACCGCCTGCGGATCGTCCTCAACTCAACGCTGGCGGCGGGCGTCATCGTGGGCCTGATCGCGGGCGCCGAGATCCTGAACCTGCCCGGGGTTCGTGACTTTTTCGCCACCTACTATCCCGGTCCGAGCCAGGCCTCGTATCGCGCGAACTCGACCCTGGGTCATTACAGCGCTGTCGGCGCTTTTGGCCTCCTCACCTTCATCCTGGCGCTGTCCCTCGCCGCCTTCCGACATCGAGACTTTCCCGGGTGGTGGCTGGCTGCGGTCATGGGGGCAAGCGCCCTGGGCATGCTGGCGAGCGGGACATGGGCCGCCTTGGCAACCTTGCCGGTGGCGACCGTGATCGTGCTTTTCTACGCCCGCCGCGTCCCCCGCGAGCTGATCGTGACCGTCGCGTGCGCCGCCGTCCTGGTGGTGGTCCTCTGGCCCGAGATCAGCCAGCGCATTGAGAGCCAGCAGCTGATCACGGCCCAGGGCTTTGCGCTCCCGGAAAGCATGCAGACGCGGATCCGCTACTGGACTGAGTTCATCATCCCCGCCCTCAGCGACCACCTGTGGGTCGGCACCGGCACGGTGATTCCCAGCACCGTCCCCGACCGGCTGACCAGCTTTGTCGACAACGAGTACCTGTGGGCTGCTTTTCGGGCCGGCCTGGTCGGCGTCGCGCTCCTGGTGGGGATGCTCTTGACGATCATGTCGGTCGCCTGGAAACAGCGCGGGGACATGGATCCTTCCCGACGCGTGATAGGCGCTGCGTCCCTGGCCACCTGCGCCATGTTGCTGATGCTGGGAGCGACCGCACAGTACATCACGTTCGCGGGTCTCTCCCAGGAGATTGCGATGCTGGTCGGGGTCCTGGCCGGGCTGACGGCCGCTGTTGATGTGCGGAGACCGGCCGCAGTTGTGGTCGCGAACCCGAAGGAATCGACGGCCCTGGGGCTTGGGTAATTCGTCCCGGTCGGTCCCTGGCCAGGGGCCGGGATGGGGACGAATGACCTGTTGTGGCAACCCCCGACCGTGACTAAGTTGGGCCACAAGCCAGCATCAGCCGGCGGGAGGTGATCACACGCCGACCAGGTTTGTCGTGTCCGCAGTCCTAGCGAACCGGATGCCGCCTTCAGGGGAGGCCGTTTTCGGACCTGAAGAAACGGTGTGCAGCGGCGTGCCCAGATGATCCCGTCAGCCCGGCTGGCTCGACTGCCGGCGGTGAAGACGGAGGTGGCTTACGCCGGGTTCTGGCGGCGACTGCTCGCCTACCTGATCGATGCCCTGGTTCTCGGAGCTATCGAGTTCACGCTGGGAGTGGGGGCATACCTCATCGCCCCGGGAGATATCAGGGCCTTTGCCAATGTAGCCCCGGTTTCCGCTGCGGTGGCGTGGGCCTATTTCGCGTTGCTCGAGAGCTCGCCGGCGCGGGGCACGTTGGGAAAGATTGCGCTCGAGCTCTACGTCGGCGACGCACACGGCGATCCGATCACCTTCCGGCGGGCGACCGCGCGATACCTGTTGAAGACGCTGTCCACGCTGCTGCTCGGCACGGGCTGGCTCATGGCCGCATTCACACCCCGCAAGCAGGCGTTGCATGACGTGCTCGCAGGAACCCTGGTGCTCAGAAGGGTGCACCTCCTTGTCATCGGACCAGAGCCGCCATCCGAACCCGGCGACTACTGGGACGGCAGCCGCTGGGTGGCCTCGGTGCCACCCCTGGAGAGGACATAAAGATTGGCAGCGATAACTCAGACCCGGCCGGCGCGGACCGGCATTCGCACACCCCTCTTCGTGGTTGGTGTGGCGCTGGCCTTGCTGGCGTTCCTTTTGATGTTTGCGTTCGGCATCGTGTTCGTGAATCGATCGCAGGCGCCCGGCCAGGTTCGGGTCGTCGTCGCGGCCAGGGATATCGATTCCCGGGAGCCGATCACCGCCGACATGATCACGTTGAGCCCGGTGCCTGTGAATGCACTGCCACCGAAGGCTTACCTCAAGTTGAGCGACCTCACCGGCTACTCGGCGCTGGTGACGATTCCCAGGGGCCAGGCCCTCACGGCCAACATCGTGGCGTCGAATCCCGACCAGCTGGCGGCGGGGGTGGCATCGTCCTTCTTGCCCATACCGCAGGGCTACGTGGCGCTGACCCTTCCCACCGGGGAGCAGCAGGGAGTCGCCGGTTATATCGCCCAGGGCGACGACATCAACGTGATCGCGACCCTCAATACCGGGATCTTTTCGCCTGCCAGCCCTCGGATGGTCACGCGCACCGTGTTCACGAATGTGTACGTGATTCGGGTCGGCCCGCCCTCGGCCGCGCCCAAGCAGGGTCAGATGCAGGGCGTCGCGAGCAGCCTGACGGTTGTGATGTCGCTGTGCGATGCGCAGTTCATGGACTGGCTGACCCTCAATGCGAACCTCAAATACGCGCTTCTCTCCTTTCACGATTACCAGAAGTCGGTCGCACCGGCAGATCCAACGTGCCCCTCCACCAACGAGCCCGGCATCATCGGCCCCGCCCAGGTCGAGGCGCGTTGGGGATTCACGAAGAGCTGATTCCCTCGATGGGTGACCGACGACGTTGAGGCCTGACGTCCAGATCAGCGGTCCTGAAAGCCCGTCGAACGGACGGCAGGCGCTCGCCCCCACAGCTCAGGATTCTCGGCGGCCCGTTCTGCAGCGAAGCCCCGAAAACGGTTGGCCTCCGTATCAAGACATGCTCGCGCGGATGTGGGCTCTGCAGCAGGCCGCCGTGTTCTTCACGCTTCCCGAGGGCGTGCTCCGCGCTCTGGCCCGGCGTCTTCGACGCGTACGCATCGCCGCCGGCGAAATGATCGTCAACCAGGGCGAACCGGGCGACAGCCTCTTTTTCATCGAGCGAGGCCGCTGCCGTGTCGTGGTCGAAAAACCGCCGGGCCTCGTGACTGTCGCCGTGCTGTCAGAAGGCGACTACCTGGGAGACGGAGCCTGCCTTTTGAACAGGCCTCAGCAGGCATCCGTGTATGCCCAGAGCGAGTGCATCGTGCTGACCCTGGACCGGCAGAGCCTCCATGCGGTCCTCGGGAGTCGCCATGCGTCGGTGATCGAAGAGCTGCGTAAGGTGGCTGATCAGCGCTTCAGGGCTTTCGCCGACACGACGTTGCAGGCGACGTGGGGAACGCTCCTGCACGAGGCGACCGTGGTCGGCGTGTACTCGCCAAAGGGCGGCTCGGGCGGGACCTGCATCGCGCTCAACCTCGTCGGCTCCCTGTCCCGGCGGTATCCGGGCCAGGTCCTGCTCCTCGACCTCGACTTTCCTTACTCGCACTCGGCCCTGCTTGCGGGCCTGTTGCCGACGACCTGCCTGGCCCGCGTGGGCGGCGTCCCGCCGGAGTCCTTCGAAGAGGTCCTGCTGAGCACTGTGCTCTACCACGCCGGCGGGCCCATGATCCTGCCCGGCGCCCTCAAACCCGAGGAGGCCGATGAGGTCACTCCCGAGCTGATCAACAGGGCGATCAGCGTTCTGCGCAAAACGTTTCGGTACATCGTCGTCGACCTCGGGATCACCATCACGGACTCCACGCTCGCGCTGTTCGACCTGACCCAGCACATAGTCCTGGTCGCGGCTCCCGAGCTGTCGGCGCTGAAGAGCGCGGCCGACGCGATCGACATCCTGCTGCAGCTCGGCACGCCTGATGACCGGCTTGCAGTGGTGCTCAACAACCGGACTCCGAAACCGGCGGTCTCTCGACCCGCCGTCGAGCGGAAGCTCAAGCGCCGCGTCGACATCGAGGTCGGTTTTGACGAGATGAGGCCTGAGCAGGCCGCGGTTGACGGCACGATCCTCAGCCTGACCAACCCGAAGAGTGAGATCACAAAGGGCACCGACTCGCTGACCACGCTCCTCGAGGCCTGGCACGGGCGCAGCAGCGCCGCGGCCCGCACAGGGGCGCGGTCGCGAAGTGTGAACGGCGCGAGATAGGTGGGGGCCATGGCCGTCGAGGCGCCACCGGGTCGGATGGAGCAAGCGCGCGCCGGCATGCGGCGCGCCGCCCTCAAGCGGCAGGTCGAGGCCGTGGCGGCCGGAAGCGGCGACCGCCTGCCGATCGACCTCGAAGACGGCGCATTCGATGTCGCAACTGTGGTTGCCGAGGTGGCTTGGCCTCTGCAGCCGCAGAGCGCTTCGCTGACCCGTCTGGTGGTTGCGCTGCACCGCTCGGGCGTCGCCGACGCCGTCGTCGCCGGCCTCGCCGAGGACGATCCACTGCAACTCGAGAGATGCTGCCGCATCCTCGGCGCGCTGCGCCTGGAGCCGGCCGTGCCGTGGCTCGCTCCGCTGTTGCGCTCGGAGCATGTGGCGGTATCGGACCGCGCGGCGAGGGCGCTCGGGAGGATCGGAGGCATCCGGAGCGCTGAAGCGCTCCTCGCCGCCACCAGGCGGGCAGGCACGCGCCGCACCCTGGTCGTCGCTCTGGCGCGGGCTGCACCCGATCTGTTCATCGAGACCGTGCTCTCCAGTCGACGCCGCCCAGGGCTGCTGGGAGCCGCCGCGCTGGCGGCGGGCCTGCGTCGCCGGCACACCGCTGTCGGACCACTGCTCGCGCTCCTGGATTCCGGCACCCGACGTCATCGCGCGATCAGCTGCCGCGCCCTCGGTTGGATGCGAGCCGGCACGGCCATCCCGGCGCTGACGTCTGCCTTGAGCGACCCCGACTGGCGGGTGAGGATGGCCGCCGCCAAGGCTCTCGGCGAGCTCCATGCGCAGGCGCAGTTCAAAGAGCTGGACCTGTTGCTGACTGACCGCGATCCACGCGTGCGCAAGGCAGCGAAGCAATCGCTCCTGCGCCTGGGCAACGTGATGCTGTCGCGAGACTGGAGGTGGGCGTGGCGCTGAAGGATCGGCTCGAAGCGCGCAAGCACCCCGAGCTCAACAGCGCGGTCTCCGGCGATGGCGGTCTAAGCGTCATCGCGGGCACCCGCCCCGAGCCGCTTCCGGTGTCTGCCGACAACGATGCGGACGCCGTCGCGAGCAAGCCTCCGAGAATCACGTCATCCGTGGCGGCGGCCAAGGCCGCCATCCACACCCTGCTCGTGGAGAGGCATGCCGACGAAGTCGACATCACCGACCGCGAAGGCGTTCGCTCTCAGATCGCCAGCCTGACCGAGGAGTACATCAAGAGCAGCGGGACCATCCTCAACCGGCTCGAGTACGGCCACATCGTCGACGCGCTCCTGGACGAGGTGCTCGGCCTGGGTCCGCTCCAACCTCTGCTCGAAGATCCCGCCATCTCCGAGATCATGATCAACAACCCGCATCAGATCTATGTCGAGCGCGGCGGTCGCGTCAGCTTGAGCCCGGCATCGTTCGAGAGCGCGGCCCAGCTGCGACAGGTCATCGATCGCATCGTCAGCACGGTGGGTAGGCGCGTCGACGAGAGCTCGCCAATGTGCGACGCGCGGCTCCGCGACGGATCTCGTGTCAACGTGGTGCTGCCGCCGCTGTCGCTCGACGGCCCGTGCATGACGATCCGGAAGTTCTCCCGCGACAAGTTGCGGCCCGCCGACCTTCTCACCATGGGCACCGCGACCGCAGAGATGATGCAGTTTCTTCGTGCCGCTGTTCGGAGCCGGTTGAGCGTTCTCGTCTCCGGCGGAACATCGTCCGGCAAGACGACGCTGCTCAACATCCTCTCCGGCTTCATCCCCTCCGGCGAGCGAATCGTCACCGTCGAAGATTCAGCCGAGCTGCAGCTGCGGCAGGATCATGTGATCCGCCTCGAATCGCGGCCGCCCAATGTTGAAGGCAAAGGCGCGATCGAGATTCGCGACCTGGTCCGCAACGCGCTTCGCATGCGTCCGGATCGGATCATCGTCGGCGAGTGCCGGGGCGGTGAGGCCCTCGACATGCTGCAGGCGATGAACACGGGCCACGAAGGTTCGATGAGCACCGTCCACGCGAACAGCCCCTACGACGCGTTCGGCCGGCTCGAGACGATGGTTTTGATGGGTGGAGCCGACCTGCCGGCGCGCGCGATCCAGAAGCAGATCGCCTCCGCGATCGACATCGTCGTCCAGGCCGAGCGCGTGCGCGGGGGGGCCCGAAAGATCGTCAGCATCGCCGAGGTCACGGGTCTGGTCAACGGCGAGACCCAGTTCCAGGAGCTGTTCCAATTCCGGCAGACCGGAGTCGACCCCGAGGGCAACGCCGTCGGCATGCACACCGCGGCCGGCAAGCCCTCCATACACCTCGACCATTTCCTGGAGCGGGGCGAGTCGGTGCCGCTGGCGATCTTCGAACCGTCCGGGGCGGGGACCCTGAGGTGAGATGAGCAGCATCCTCCTGCTGTCGCTGATCGCTGCCGCCGGAGTCCTCCTCGCCGGCGTCGCCGTCGCGCTGCCGCCGGCCATCCGACGAGCTGAAACCTACGGCTGGGATGCGGGGGCCGGGAATCGTTCGCAGCCTGCCTCGCTTCGCGATCGCATCAACCAACCCTTCCAGGCGTTCGCGGAACGCTCCGGCCGCCAGCGCCGGCTCAACGGCGGCCTGACGCTTGCCGAGCACCTCGCCCGGGCCGACATCAAGCTCCGCAGCTCCGAATTCGTGATGATCCAGCTCGCGTTCCTGCTGGTCGGAGCCTTGCTTTCCTTGTGGCGCTTTGGCTTCGCTCCGCAATTTGTGATCGCCGGAGTGGTTGCGTACCTGCTGCCGATGCGCTTTGTCAAGTTTCGGCAGCGCCGGCGCCTGAAGACCTTCAACGGCCGCCTGCCGGACATGGTCGGCTTGCTCGCCAACGCGCTCAAAGCGGGGTTGTCCCTGCCGCAGGCGATCGAGGCGGTGGCGCGCAACTCGACGCCGCCCATCTCCGACGAGCTGACGCGGGCCCTGCGCGAGATGAGCCTCGGAAGCTCGACGCCCCAGGCCCTGGTGAACATGGTCCGGCGCGTCGGCAGCGAGGACTTCGACCTGATCGTGACCGCGATCACGATCCAGGCGTCTGTCGGTGGCAACCTGGCGCGCATTCTCGACGGTATCTCCCACACGATCCGCCAGCGGGTGCAGATGAAGGCTCAGATCTCGGCCTTGACCGCACAGATGCGGGCCTCGGGTTGGATCATCACCCTTCTGCCTTTCATCGTGGCGGGGATCCTGAACATCATCACCCCGAGCTACTTCGGTGTGATGTTCACCGACCCGGGTGGTCGCGTCCTCCTCGTTTTGGCCGGCATCTCGATCTTCATCGGCAACATGCTCGTGAGACGGATCACGAACTTCCGCGTGTAAGCGATGACCACGCTCTACGTTGCGATTGCGCTCGGGATGCTGGCCGCGGTGGGCGTGTTCGCGACGGTGATCAGCCTTTCGCCGGCCGCCCCCAGCAACGCCGACGTGGTCGAGGGCCGTCTTCGGGTGTACGAGACCGGGGCGCCGCCCTCCATCGCCGAGATCGAGCTCCAGCAGCCGTTCGGCGAGCGCGTGGTGCGGCCCGCTCTGACGCGACTGGGTCGGTGGTTCGAGCATTCGATGCCGGAAAAGGCCCGCGAGCAGATCTACATGACGCTGCAGCTGGCCGGGCGGCCTGGCGGCATGACGCCGAGCTATTTCATCGCTGTTCGTTACGTCTTGACCGCCGCTCTGTGCAGCCTCGGCATCTTGATCGGTACCCTCGCCCACAACCAGATCTTGCTCGCCATCCTCGCCACGGTTGGCGCAGTGATCGGCCTCTACGGGCCGATGTTCTGGCTGCGGCAGCGCGTCAGTGGTCGCCGCGCCGAGATCCTCTCCGACCTTCCTGACGTCATCGACGTGCTGGTGGTCTGCGTCGAGGCCGGACTCACCTTCGAGGCGGCGATCGAGCAGGTGGTGCAGAAATACGAGCACGCGCTTGCCAGCGAGTTCGGCCGGGTCATGCAGGAGGTCCGGCTCGGACGGCCCCGGCTGGAGGCGCTCAACGACATGGGCCAGCGCACCGGTGTCGAGGAGCTGAACAACTTCGTCCAGGCGATCATTCAATCGGAGCAGCTGGGGTCGGGCATGAGCCGGATCCTGAGGATCCAGTCCGACGAGATACGCAACAAACGTCTGCTGAGCGCACAGGAGCGCGGCGCGAAGGCTTCGTTGAAGATGCTCATCCCGATGCTCGGATGCATCTTCCCGACGCTGTGGGTGATCCTGCTTGGGCCGGCCGCGATCATGGCGTTCAAGATCCTGCGGGGCGGGTAACTCGGTGGGCACAAAGCGTAATGCGACGCGTGGCCAGTCGAGTGTCGAGTTCGCCGCCTCGGCGCTCGTTCTCGCACTGCTGCTTTTCGGGATCATCGATCTGGGGCGAGCCTTCTACTTCGCAGTGGGTCTGACCGGCGCCGCGCGCGAAGGTGCGCGCGAGGCAAGCTGGTTCGATCCCAGCACAGGCACCAATCCATTTCTGTATGACGGTGCGATCAAGAGCTCGGTCGATGGCATCCTGACCCACTCTGGCCTGCCGACTTCGGTGCTCGCCAATGCAAGCGGAACCACATGTCCCTCGGTGGCTGACAGCAACAGCTCGTACAACCCGCCGTATGTAGATTCGGTTTATCCGACCGACCTGAACCAACCGCTGCTCTATATCTGCTACTCCAACACGCCTGGTCTGGACCTGACCACCGCTCCCAACAACAACAGCTACAAGGGCACGGACATCAACGTCGTCCTTGTGCTTAGCCTGGGCTTTGTCTCGGGATTTCTCTCCGGCCTGCTCGGCAACTCGGTCCACATCGTGGCCAACACCCACATGACGGTCGGCGGCTACTGAGGTGGGCAAGGTGCTTGCCGACCGGATTGCCAGCCAGCGGTCGCAGTCGATCGTCGAATTCGCGATCGTGGCCCCGGTTCTGCTCCTGCTCCTGTTCGGAGTCATCGACTTCGGTCGCGTCATCTACTTCTACGTGACGCTGAACCAGGCGGTCAACGAAGGGGCGCGAACCGCAATCCGCGCCTCGGCCCAGCTGCCCACGAATGCCGATGTCGAGACCTCGGTGAAACAGCACGCAGTCGATGTATCACTCGCCAACCCTTGCCCAAACGGGCCCGTGACCACAGCCACGCCTCCAGCCAACCAGGGTTGGATCTACATCACGCAGAAATTCGAGGGCGACACTCTCGCGTTCGAGCCGTTGTTGGTTAGAGCAGACGGTACATTGCTGGAGAACGCTCCGGGCGGAACGGCGTGGGCCACCCCGGGCGGTTCTGCCGGCCATCGGTCAAGCGCCGGCTGCAGCGCCACCAACCCTGCACACGAGCACGCCGCACTTCAGGTGACGATTCGCTATAACTTCGTGCCGATCACGCCGCTCCTCCGGCAGGTGACCGCCAACAACCTGATCATCAGTGCGGCCGCCACCTATCAGACGGAGTACTGACGTGGGCAAGGGTTCGCGGGTCCAGCGCGGCCAGGCGATTGTGATGATCGCGTTGATGCTGGTTGTGCTGTTCGGATTTCTGGGCCTCGCCCTCGATGGGGGTCGCGGCTACGTGGACCGGCGCCTCATGCAAGCGGCGGTCGATGCCGCCGCGCTGGCCGCCGCCTACGACTACATGAACCAGACAGACTATGCGCAGGCAGAACAGGCCGCAACCAACCAGTTCGCCAACAACCAAAGACTCTACACAGCGCCGTCCTGCACGGGTTACGGGACTCTTTCAGCCTCTTGCGTCTTCGGTGACTCGACCAATCAGGTGCTCACTGTGGTGGCGGCCGACCATTCCCTGGCCGGGGTGACCTTCACGGCCACGGCGGTGCACCAGGTTCCGGTCACCGTGATGCAGGTGCTCGGCTCGGGGCCCACCATGCGGGTGGGTGCCACGGCCACGGCGGTCGCTCGCAGGGCGGACACGAACGGTACGGCGATCCTGACGTTGAGCCCGGACGGCTGTCCAGGCGGCAGCAACTCGCTCACCTTCCAGGGCAACTCGATCACAACTGTGACAGGTGACATCTGGTCCAACGGCAACATTTTCGACCAGAGCGGCGCCGCGGGAGGATCTGTCAACGGCAACGTGTTCGACATCTGCCCAGCGCCTCCGGCACCGCTCACACCACCGAAATGGTCGATCACCGGGGCTCAGGCCAACGGATTCAACATCCCGGATCCCAACTACGCGCTACCGCCGATCAACGCCACGTCTCAGACATGGAACTCGACCACTCGCAGCGTGGAGCAGCCTGGCACCTACAACGCCGACCCGCACCTGTCAGGAGGGGCCGGTTGTTACTTCCTCGCGGCGGGCGTCTACAACTTCAAAGGCGGTCTTACCCAGCTCGGGGGGTTTATCAGCAACGAGCTGCGGCCTCCCGATGAGCCCAACCTGACGTCGACCACCTCAGCTTTGACCGGCACGATCACGTCAATTCCGGTGGTGGCGCTGCAGGTGGCGGTCCCGGGCAACTCGACTGTGACTGTGGGAGGGCAAGCGTTCACCGTGACCTCAGCGGGAGCGGCGGCGGGGGCAACCTCGATTCCGGTTGCCAGCCAGACCGTGAGCGGGACCATCGCCACACGATCAGTCGTGGTGACGATGGCCCGGGCGCTGCGTCAGTTCTGGGACATGAACGGCGTCGGCTGTGGCAGCTCGTTCAGCCTGGCGGCGCTGGGCTCGACCGGATTTTCGAGCGGCGCCTACTCAGTCGAGGTGACAGCCGTGCGCTGGGAGGCCAACGGCGTGCCCAACTGCAGCGGTCCGGCCTCGCCTACTTGCTACGAGCGCGAAAGCGCGCCCTCGATGTGCAGGACGGTGACCCTGGCTAGCAGCGGCAACATCAAGGTGTCCGTGACCACCGATCCGGGGGCGGACGATTTCAAGGTCTACCTCGCCACGAACGCGACCTGCACCGGGCTGACCTACTGCACGCACACCGGTACAGGCAACTCAAACGTGACGATCAGCTCTTGTCCGACGGGCCAGCCTTCGCCGCCGGACGTGCAGCGACCGCCGCTGGCGAGCACGCTCCCCAACACAAATCCCGTGGCGGCGACGCCGCCCCGAGGTGACCTGGCCAACGAAGGGCACTGCGTCGACACGAGCACCGGCAGCGACATCTCGTGTCCTGGGCCGTGGACGCCTGGAGCGGTCGTCCTGTACCTGCCAAGCGGTGGCTGCGTCGATCTGCACGGCGGAGGCGACAGCTACCTGTTCAGCGGATATCAGTACCAACGCGTCCTCCTGTACGAACCTGGACCCGAACAGTCCTCGCAACCCAACACGTGCTCGAACAACGTCAACGGAAACGGGTTCACGAGCCTGATCGGCATGTTCTATGTCCCGGCAGCCAGCGTAACGATCAACGGCAACAACACCTACCAGGCGACGATCGCCGGCGGCGTGGTCGCCTGGACCGCCGCCATCACGGGCACCGGCGGAGTGGCAATCACCGCCGATCCAACTCTGCCGACATTTCCGTCCACAGTGAGGTTGATTCAATGAGCACAGCACAGCTGCCGCAGGTTCAAGCCCACGACTACTCGGAGTTGGGTCCGATCGCCCAGCTCGTCACCAATCCACAGGTGACAGAGATCATGGTCATGGGCGCGCGCGACATCTACGTCGAGATCGGGGGCAAGATCCTGCTGACGCCCCTCAGCTTTGCCAGCGACGAGGAGCTGATGGTCGTGATCCGCCGCATCGTCGAGTCGGTGGGGAGACGGATCGACGCCGAGAACCCGTTGTGCGACGCGCGCCTGGTTGACGGCTCACGTGTGCACGTCGCGATCCCGCCTGTCGCGGTTGACGGCCCCCTGCTCAACATTCGCAAGTTCGTGCTCGGCCCTCTGACAATGGCTGACCTGATCCGGCTGGGCAGCTGCAGCGAGAGCGCCTTCGGCTTCCTCAAGGCCTGCGTTTCCGCACGCGCGAACATCATCGTCAGCGGTGGAACCGGCAGCGGCAAGACAACCCTGCTCAACGTGCTGTCGGGGTACATCCCGTCTGACGAGCGGATCGTGACCATCGAAGACGCCGCCGAGCTGCAGCTGCGGCAGCGCCATGTCGCCAGGCTCGAGTCCCGACCAGCCGGTCCGGACGGAAAGGGGATCGCGATCCGCGACCTCGTCATCTCATCGCTCCGCATGAGGCCGGACCGACTCGTGGTGGGCGAGGTCAGGGGGCCAGAAGCGCTGGACATGCTGCAGGCGATGAACACCGGCCACGACGGATCGATGACCACGCTGCACGCCAACAAGCCACGCGACGCGTTGTCGAGGATCGAGACCCTGGTCCTGATGGCCGGCTACGACCTGCCTGTACGCGCGATTCGCGCCCAGGTCGCGAGCGCGATCAACGTGATCGTGCATCTCGAGCGGATGCGCGACGGCACCCGCAAGGTCGTCCAGATCAGCGAGGTCACGGGCATGGAAGAGGACGTGATCGCGATGCAGGAGGTGTTCCGCTTCATCCGCTCGGGCCTGGACGCCGACGGGCGCGTGATCGGCCGCTTTGCGCCCAGCGGGATGAGGCCGCGGGTGCTCAGCCGGCTCGAAGAGCTCGGGCTGCCGATGCCGTCTGAGATCGAGCCGCTCTTTCCGGAGCCCGTCCGCCAGGCGCAGTGACGCGATGAATTTGCAAAGAGGAGAAGGCAGTGCCATGGACGCGGTGATCGAGGAGAAGAGGTCGGCGCCGCGACGCGGCGAGTCGGACCGCCGGCAGGGCGAGCGGCGAACGGCCGAAGACCGGCGCCGCGACGTGGTCGAGGTCCCGGTGGAGCGGCGTAGCTTCGCTCGCAGGTTTGTGGAGAGGCGGGCGGAAGTGCGCAGGAGGCTGGGCGACCGCCGCGAACGTCTGATCTGACGAGAACTCGACGAAGCCATCGCCGTGCCTGCGCTGTCTAGAGCGGACGCCTGACCGATCACGAGCGCGATGCTGCGGCTGACGTCTCGCTCCAGCGACGGCGGCGCGCGTCGATTATTCGTATCGAGCGCTGATTCCTGCAGCAAATACATCAGCATGCAATCGAGATTGGAGCGTCTGCAACTTTGCCGCGTGACCTCGCGCTTGGAGCGAGTCGGGTAAAGAACTGTTGACCTGACGGCGGCAATGGTGCATATTGCTCAGGCCTGCCGCGCTTCCTGACCATATCGAGATCTTAGGAAGGGCGGTGCTCGGGGCTTCTTGACTTCTCTTTAGCTGCTGAGAAACGCAAGAAAGTACCGGTCCCGAGGTTAGTCCGGTTTACGAGAGACCGACTGGTCGTGCTGCTTTTAGCGGCCGGCTGCAAGCCGATATGGGTCGTGCTGCCATTAGCGGCCGACTGAAAGCCGATATGGATTTCTGCTCTGGGGGAAAACCAGATGCGTGTTCCTGCGCGGACCAAACAAAAAGTCGGGTATGGCCACGTTGACTACCGGGGTAGGAAGTCAACCGACGTAAATAGACGCGTCAGCTCCGGAATGCGGTCGCATGCCGTCCGCCAGCTGGCCCCATTCGTCCTTCTCTTCCTCGTGTTCACTGTCATCTTTGCCACCCGCCCGCTCGTCGCCGGCGCGGCCCCGGTCTTCCTCACCACCCAGGGCTCCAAGTTCATGTACCAGGGGCAGACCGTGTTGCTCCGCGGTGAGAACTTCAACAACGAGCCCGCCAACTCCTGCTGCGGCGGGCCTGACATCAACCTGATCAATGCGGGTCAGTCTGATTACGCACAGATACACACGTTGGGCGCGAACCACATCCGCTTTGGAATGGACTACGCGTGGTACGCGAGCAACAAGACGCAGTTCTTCTCGGTGCTCGATCAACACGTCGCATGGGCGGCCCAGTATCAGCTGTGGGTCTACTTCGTCCTCTACATGGTCCCCGGCGGCGCCTCGGGTGGCTACGACCAGTCCCACGCCAACGGCTACTGCATCTGGTCTGACTGTCCGACGGCCTCGACCAATCAGAACCTGATGAACACATTCTGGTCGGACATGGCGACCCACTTCGCCAGCAACCCGAACGTGCTCGGCTACGACCTTTTCAACGAGCCCGCTCCACCCTCACTCTCGGAATGGGTCTCCTTCGGCAGCCGCCTCTACAACACGGTGACCGCGGTCGACCACAACCACATCGTGATCATCGAGGACACCGGCGGCAGCGACCTGAGCGGCTTCACGCAGACCGCCCAGGTGGCCTACTCGGTGCACCACTACGCCGGCGGCGACAACCTGCCGAGCGGCGAGCCGGCCAACACTCCCCTGATCATCGGCGAGTTCGGCGGCTTGCGAACCGATTCCACCGCGGTCAGCTTTACGAGCAGCGAGATCAGCCGCTACAACTCGCTCGGCATCAGCTGGTCGCACTTCGTGATGCGCGAAGACCTTCAGGGGTTCGGCATCTATGGCAGTTATTCGGCGGGCGACTTCTCTTCGCCGTGGAGTCCCATGATCGCGGCGCTGCAGACCGGGTGGGCCGGCAACGTCATGCCGCCCGCATCCGGCTCGACGCCGAGTCCGAGCCCAAGTCCTTCGCCCAGTCCGAGTCCCAGTCCGAGTCCAAGCCCTAGCCCAAGCCCCAGTCCTTCACCGAGCCCGGGCGGCGTCCCCACCTACGACCACATCTTCACGATCGTGATGGAGAACACGCCGTACTCGAGCATCATCGGCAACTCGGCGGCGCCGTATGTCAACAGCCTTGCCACGCAGGGCGCGATCGCGGGCAACTACTTCGCCCTCGATCATCCGAGCCTGCCCAACTACATGGAGCTGACTAGCGGCCAGAGCTACAGCTGGGCGCCGTCCGACTGCGACGCGGGCCCCGGCTGCGAGACCAACGCGACGAACATCGCGGACAGGCTCGAGGCATCGGGCAAGACGTGGCGTGAGTACGCGGAGAGCACGGGCTCTCCATGCCAGCTGAGCAGCTCGGGCTCTTACTACGCGCGGCACAACCCGTTCGTTTACTTCACCGGCATCACGGGCAATGCGACCCGATGCAACAGCCACGTCGTCGACTTCAGCAACATGACCGCGGACCTGGCTTCCGCCAGCAGCACGCCAACCTACGCGTTCATCACGCCCAACGGTTGTAGCGACATGCACGACTGCTCCGTGCAGACCGGTGACACATGGCTGAGCCAGCACGTGCCCGCGATTCTTGCCTCGCCTGCGTTCACCACTCAGCACTCGCTGCTGGTCCTCGTGTGGGACGAAGACGACGGAACCCAGGGCAACCAGGTCGCGTTCGTCGCCGTGGGATACGGCGTCAAGACGGCCTACACGTCCAGCGTCGCCTACGACCACTACTCGTTCCTCAAGACGGTCGAGGCCTCGTGGGGTCTTGCGACTTTGACCAGCAACGATGCGTCGGCATCGCCGATGACGGATATCTTTGGATCCTCGGCCCCACCTCCGCCTCCGCTGTTGGCTTCCGCATCGGCATCCGTCACATCAGGAACTGCACCGCTCGCCGTCAACTTCACGGGAACCGCGTCCGGCGGCAGATCGCCGTATTCCTACTCGTGGTCGTTCGGCGACGGCGGCACCTCGACCAGCCAGAATCCAGGCCACACGTACAGCTCGGCGGGCAGCTACACCATCCACCTGACGGTGACCGACGCCAACAGCGCGACCGCAGCCGCGGCCGCGCTGACAATCACCGCGAGC
>Ga0209159_1000626_pt1 | contig 31193 bp, 33 predicted proteins | sample GraSoiAngelo_144_FD_185901 | JGI IMG/M metagenome (GOLD analysis project Ga0209159, IMG submission 185901) | Grasslands soil microbial communities from the Angelo Coastal Reserve, California, USA - 14_1009_02_40cm (SPAdes) (version 2) | ecosystem: Environmental > Terrestrial > Soil > Grasslands ...
GGCTCGCGGGCGTTGCGGAGGTGCCCGTCAGCGCCTGCAGCTGCTGCAGGATCTGGCCCACGGTCGTCATCTCGGTGGCGTACGCAGTCAGGTCCCCACGCTTCAGCGCTTCGTAGGCGGCTTTGTAGTGCGCATTGGCCTGATTCACGAGGCTGGCGATCTGAGCCACCACCCCGGGCGTGGCCGTGGGTGGCGGCTGATTCGTGGGCGGTCCCGTGGCGTTTCCGACCAGCTGCTGGATCGCGTCGTTCAAGTTGTCCGCGTAGACAACGCCCGTCTGGTCGGCCAGGATCACCTTCTTCAGCTCCGGGATCCCGGTCGACGTCGTGGCGCGAAGGTAGACGGGCTCGAAGTAGAGGAACGAGTTTCCGATCGGCACCACGAGCAGGTTGCCCTGCTGGACCTGCGAGCCGGTGCTGTGCAGCAAGGTGAAGTCACGCGAGATGGTCGGGTCCTGGTTGATGCGGCTCGCGACCTGCTGCGGACCGAAGATCACGCGGTCCTTGGGAAGAACGTAGGAAACGTACTGCCCGTAGTGGGCGCCGTCGCTGCGGGCCGCGAGCCACGAAACCAGGTTGGTCTTCCCGTGTGGCGTGAACGGCATGATCAGGAGGAACTCCGGGCTCTGCTCGCCGGGCAGCCGGAACAAGACGTAGTAGGGCTGCACCGGAGAAGGCGCGCCCCCGGGCGAGGTTTGGGCGGTCGGCACGTCCCACACGTCCTCACGCGTGAAGAAGACTTTGGGATCGGTCATGTGATAGGTCGCGTAGATGGCGACCTGCACATTGAAGAGATCTTCCGGAGCGCGGATGTGGGCGCGAATCCCCGACGGCATCGTGGAGGACGGTTGGAAGAGGGAGGGGAAGGTCGCCGCGTATGCCTTGATCAAGGGATCTTTCGGGTCCATCACGTAGAAGGTCGGCATGCCTTCGTACGCGTCGATGACCACCTTCACGGAGTTGCGGATGTAGTTGATGTCGTTGCCTTGAAATGGCTGCGACTGCGAGTACGGGTACGTCGAGGCCGTCGTGTAAGCGTCCATGATCCAGTACAGGCGTCCGTCGACCGCGACGACGTAGGGGTCCGCGTCGAACGACAGGAACGGCGCGAGCTCCTGGACGCGGTCGCGGATGTTGCGCCGGTACAGCATCAGCGACTTGTCGGTGATCTGGCCCGAGACGAGCAGGCTGAAGTCGCTGAGCTTCAGCGACCACAGCGCTCGGTTGATGCTGTTCATCGGCACTCCGTGCGTGCCGGTGTAGCTCGTGAAGACGTCCTGGCTGCCCTTCGCGTAGTCGAACTCGCGCGTGGTGGACGGCGCGAGGACATAGTCTCCGTTGGGCGGGCTGACCTCGCCGAAGTAGATCGCGGGCTGGGTGATCTTGATCGCTCCGGTCGGAGGCAGGTCCTGCACGACATAGTCAGGCAGGCCCTCGCCGACCACGGCGTTGACGGGGCTCGCGGCCACGCCGTATCCGTGGGTGTAGGTCAGGCGCTGGTTGAACCAGTTCTGCGATGAGGACGGAAGCCGCGCGAATTCGAACTCGCGCGCGCTGATCTCGAGCTGCTGGTACTGGCCATTCACCGTGTAGCGGTCGAGGTCGATGTCGTTGAAGGTGTAGTAGGTGCGGATCGCCTGCTGCTGCTGGTAGGTGTCTTTGAGGGGTCCGTAATCCCACAGCCGGAGGTTGTTGACGGTGACCTGGTCGTTCTGCACGTCCTGCAGCGTGAGCGGCTGGTCACCGGTGAATCCGGTGTTCCCGGTGACGTCGGAAAGCCCATAGGCCCGGCGGGTGTAATCGATCTCTCGAGCTATGTACGGCAGCTCGTAAGTGCCGGCGTTGGGCGTCGCCGACACGCCCTGCACCACGGCGGGGTAGGCCTGGCTCACGATCGAAAGCACGATCCACACGCCGGCCGCGGCCACAGGAATCCATAAACGTCGCAGCCAGGCGTTGGCCAGCACGGCGCCGGCGAGAACGATGCCCGCCCCCGCCTGGAATGTATACAGCGGCAGCCGGGCGTTCACGTCCGTGTAGGCCGCGCCCCAGACGACGCTGCTGTTATGCGCGAACAGCAGGTCGTAGCGCCCGAGCCATGCGGAGACGGCCAGGGTCACCGCGAACGCCGCAATCAGCACCGAGACGTGTGCAAGCGCGCGCGGGGCGGGCCGAAAGTCGAAGCTGTCGCCACGCCACGAATAGAGGGCGCCGATCAACAGCACCGCCATGAAGTCGAGACCGAGCGCCCAGTTGGTGGCGGCGCGCAGGAAGGGAAGCGTCAACAGATAGAAGGAGACGTCCTGGCCGAGGACAGGATCCGTGGTACCGGTTGGCGACGAATGCGTGAACAGCGCCAGTGATTGCCACTGCGAGGAGGCGCCTGCGGCGAGGATGATCGCGATCACGGCGGAGGTGCCCAGGGTCACCCACCCGGCCGTGCTGCGCAGCACTGATCGGCGGATCCCCACCGCGCGCAGGCCGGGGCCGGAACGGACCCTCAGAGCGATGTAGACGTTGACCGCCAGGTAACCAAAGCCTAAAAGCAGGCTGCCGAGCGCGATCGACCACTCGAGCCCGAGCCGCGTGGTGTAGATGTCGCGGAATCCAAGCGAGTCGTACCACTGCAGCTCGGTGATGAACGAGACGATCGGGCTCGCGGCGATGAAGATGAGCACCGCGAGGGCGAAGAGCGCGACGCCGCCCCAGAACCGTCGCGGCACCTGCGGCATCCGGAACTCACTCCGCGCGTCGAGTGGACCGCCGCGTTCGAAAGGATCAAAGGGACGATAGCGGCGAGACATTGATTGTCGCGAAGCTTAGACGCTTGCCAGTGCGCGATCGTCAGCGGAAAAATCGGTGTCTGCGTCAGCCCGGGGGATGGTCCAGATGCCAGCGGACCGTGGCGCGCAGGGTCTCTGTCGGGTCAGACGTTGTCCAGCCGAGAAGGGCGTTTCAGGCCTTTTCCTTGTCAGCGAGAGCGGCGAGGTGCGGGTTCTTCTCCACGATCAGGTCGACGAGGCCCCAGCTCTTCGCCTGCTCGGGGGTCATGAAGAAGTCGCGTTCCATCGCGCGCTCGACCTCCTCGAGCGGTCGCTTGCAGTGCTTGGCGTAGATTCGCGCGACCTGCTCGCGCTGGCGGAGGATCTCCTGGGCGTGGATCTGGATGTCTGACGCCTGGCCCTGGATGCCTTGTGTGAACGGCTGGTGGATGAGGATCTGCGCGTGCGGCAGCGACATGCGCATGCCCACGGCGCCACCGGCGAGAAGGATCGAAGCCCCGCTGGCCGCGAGTCCCGTGCACAACGTCGCCACCTTCGGACCCACGTACTGCATCGCGTCGTAGATCGACAGCGCCGCGGTCAACGATCCGCCGGGGCTGTTGATGTAGATCTGGATGTCGGTGTCGGGCGCTTCGTTCTCGAGGAAGAGCAGCTGGGCGGTGACAGTGCTCGCCATATCGTCGTCGATGATTCCGCGGACGAAGATGACACCGTCTTTCAGCAGGCGCGAGTAGATGTCATAGGCGCGCTCGCCCCGCCCGTCATTGGTGATCACTGTTGGTATCAGATGCATCTCCCTACCTCCGCGGTGTAAATCCGATTCTTTCTTTGGGTTTGGGCGGCGGGTTAGCCATCGCCAGGTAGGCGCTGAAGTCAGCCACGCTGCGCAGCGCTTCGAGCGGCAGCGAAGCCGTCGCCAGGCGCAGCTTCACGGGCGGGTCCTCGGGCCACGCGCGCTGGTCCGGCTCCGCACCGAGCAGCCGGGCCAGCTCGGAGTAGATCCCGGCGGGCGAGATGGCGAGCGCGTGCGCGACCGCGACCAGGCGCTCGGTCGAGATCTCCTTGAGGCCCCGCTCGACCTCGGACAGGTGCGCGGGCGAGAGCCCGGCCTCGGCGGCCACCTCGCTCAAGGTGCGGCGAGCCGCCTCCCGGCGGGTCCGGAGAACCGAGCCGAGGGCGGCCCGGATGACCTGGGCGTTTTCGCTGTAGGCGAAGTGCATCTGTCCTGGGCTAACGATACGACGAAGCGCGGCTCAGCGGTAAAAGGTCGGCGCCGGCGGAGCCGGCACCGCGTCGCGTTCCTCGCTCGTTCGAGCGCGCCGGCGCCGCAGCTCCAGCTCGAGGCTCTCCGCGCCTCGCTCCATGGCCCACCGGTGGTTGGCGGCGAAGATCGGCCGGAAGGCGAAGCTCCCGTAGCGGAGAAGCGGTTTGTTGGCGGCGATGCGCCAGTCGTAGGTTGCCTCGACCCAGTCGCCGTCCTGCCGGATCGTCCACACGCCGGTGCCCTCGAAATCGCCGTGCGCGACCAGCCTGAATCCCGTCGGGGGCGTCGAGGTGGTGACGGTGAAGTTCCACCGCAAGATGTAGGGAAGCCATCCTTTCGTAACCAGTCCGACCACGCGACCGGCGCCCGTTGTCGGGTCCGGTGGCGCGAGCTCCTTCACGTCGAGGTAAACCGAAGGCCACCATCGGGCGAGGCCAAACGGGTCGGCGAGCACATCGAAGACCTCTTGCGCGGTGGCGCGCAGCCGCCAGCGGGTGAGGAACGCGTACTCGGGGGCCATCTATGAGTCTTTGAGATTGGCGGGGTCGAGCAGCTCCTGCTTGGGGCGCTCGATCTTCTGCCGCGACCGCATGATCTCGATGAGCTTCTTGCGCCCTTTCGGCGGGCCGATCATGATCGCGCCCACCAAACGATCGTCTTTGAAGAAGAGCTTGCGGTAGAACTTTTCTTCGAAGCTGAAGGTGCGGACCGACTCCAGGCCCGGCTGCACGTCCGGCGTCACGCCCATCACCGCGAGCGTCGACCCGAACATCGTGGTCGTGTAGGTGGGCACATCGAAGAAATCCTCATCCGCACCCGCCATGTTGCGGGCCGCGACCTTGCCGTGCGCCTCCGCGTTGTCCCAGGTGCCCATCTGGTTGTGCCGCTCGACCATGAGGTCGTAGAAGACGGCGACGTCGCCAGCCGCGTACGCGTCCGGCGCCGACGTGCGCAGCTTGGCGTCGGTGACGATCCCATTCTTGAGCTCGACCTCCTTGCGCACAGGTTCGGTGTAGTAGTCGAGGCCGACGCCATACGTCAGCAGGTCGAACTCAACCTTATGGCCGTTCACCGTCTCGGCGACGTAGCGGCCGTTGTTGCGGCTGAACTTCTGTACCTCGTCAGAGGTGATGAACTGCACACCCTGCGCCTCGCCGAGCTGGTGGCACAGCTTCCCGCCCTCTTCATCGAGGACGTAGCGGAGAAACCACGGCCCCCGCATGATCCAGGTGACATTGGCCTTCTTGCGAAAGCTCACACCTTCCGCGAGCTCGTAGCCGATGAAGCTGCCGCCCATGACGAGGACCCTGTCGCAGCTGTCGGCCTTCTCGATGATCGCGTCGGTGTCGTCGAGGGTCTGGAAGCCCATGCACGCCGAGACATCCGAGGAGCCAGGCCACGGCGGGGGTTTGGGGCGGCCGCCGGTCGCGACGAGGATCGCGTCGTACTTGAATTCCTGGCCGCGGTTGGTGAGGACGATCCTGTCGCGAAGGTCGATGTCGGTGGCCCAGGTTTCGAAATGGATCTCGAGGTTCTGCCTCGCGTAATCGTCGACCGTGCGCATGAACACCTTCTCGCGCCGCACCTGGCCGCGCAGGTAACGCGGCAGCGCCACGCGGTTGTAGAGCGGATGGCGCTCGGCGGCGATGATCACGATCAAGGCATCTGGATCCGCCTTACGCAGGTCCTCGGCGCAGGTCTGCCCAGCGATGCCGTTGCCGAGGATTACGTAGCGCCGGCTCACTACAGCTTCAGGGCGTACACGAAAGCGCTGTTTTCGGCATCCGCGAAATCGTATCCGGTGGCTCGGAGGTCTTCCTCGGCCGGATGACCGGGCGGAAGGTTGACCGTGACGTGGTTCAAGCCATCCGCGTCGGCTTCGAACCGAAGCGCCGTGAGCAGCTCCCGGAGCGCGCCGCCGCCGCCCGCCAGCAGCGAGACGGCGATGTTCTGACCCCACGGCTCGCGCAGCAACGCGAGCGCGCGGCCGCCGGGACCCAGCCTCAACAGGCCGATACCCGCCAGGCGTTCGAGCTCATCGGCGTTGAGGTCGCGCGCGCCGTTCATGTCCGGAACGACGCCCGCGTACAGCTGGATGCCGGGACTCGACTCGACCGCCTTCCACAGCTTTCTCGCCTCAGCTGCGTCAGGCATCCGCGCCGGCTCTCCGCCCTCCACGCGCGGGCCGCGCCACCACTTCATCTCGACCAGGCGCTCGAACCCCGCCGACTCGAAGAGGCTGACGGCGGGCCGGTCGCGGGTTGCCAACCGCATCTCGCGGAAGCCCTGCTCGCGGGCTTCTTCGATCGCCGCCGCCAGCATCGCGCGCGCGACCCCTTGCCTGCGGTGCTCGCTCGCCACGCGCAGGCCCTCGTACCAGATGAGGCCCGGCGCGTACGGACGCAGGCGCTGAAGCCCGACCACCACGCCTTCGATCTCAGCGGCCTGGAAGGCGGCGCCCGCGTCCGAAACCCAGCGGTCGAAAACTTTGGGGATGTAGTCACGGCCCCCCCACACGTCCCCCGTGATCTCGACAATCCGGTCGCGGTCCGCCGGCCTCGCCGGCCTCAGCGTCAGGTCTGTGGTTTCCAATGCGCGACTCCTGAGAGCACGAGGCCTCCGTCGAACACGAGGTCGTCGCCGTCTCGCCGGAGGATCTCTTCGAGCGCCGCCCGCGCGGCCGCTTCATCCCAGCCCTGGCCGAACAGCGCACGAGAATCGATGAGAGCCTCGTCGATGTCTGCGTATCGAGTCGAGGCGGGGTACCGCAGAAAGGCGACGTCGGGGGCGATGCCCATCTGAACCAGCAGCATGAACAGCTCACTGAATCGCGGCAGCCGCGGTCCGGCGTCGCCGGCGATCCTCCTGCGTAGCTCGGCTGCCGGGTGCGGTAGGTCGCTCTCCCGAATCATCACGAAGACATGGTCGCGCGCAGACCTCTCCAGCTTGTTGATGAAAGGCACGGGATCGGCGACCCCATACAGCACGTGGCTGCAGATCACCAGGTCTGCCGGCGCCACCTCCGCGTCCTCCCACGAACTCGCGATGACGGTCATGTTGTCGCGAGTCGGGATGTGGGAGCGCATGCCTTCCGAGGGCTCGACAGCGGTCACCCATTCGAGCCTCTCGGCGAGCGGGGTCGCATGACGCCCGGCGCCGGCGCCGACGTCGATCAGCGTCTTGCGCGGGGAGAGGTACGGCTCGAGGACCTTGAGGAAGTCGTCGACCCTTGACTGTGTTGACCGGGCGTAGCTGCTCGAGCGGCGATCCCAGTAGCCCGTGTCGGCGTGGCCCGAGGCGAGCGTCTCCCGATCCTCGACGATTCGCTTCCAGCGCTCGGCCCAATCGATCTCAACCATGTGAGTAGGAGGTTACCCAGCGCTCGGCGTCGGCGTTTTGCAGGCAGTTTTTAACAGAGCTGGGGACAAACCGGGGACAACTCGGACGGTCCTCGCCCATAGGCTGTGTACAGCGCCCCGCTCGACACAAGATCTAGGCCACGCTCTTGTCCAAGCCTGCCACGCCCTCGCCCCCGACCCTCCCCCGAGGGGAGAGGCAGAATACTCCCGTGGGTTCACCCGAGTTCAGCGCCGCGGAAGCGAGCCTGCTCGAGCGCTACTTCACCAACCTCGACCGGCCGGTCTTTGCCCTGCGCAACCTGCCGGAGGTCGTCAAAGGCGCCCTGTTCTCGCGCTATTCACGGACCGAGAAGAGCCTGCGGCGGGTCCTCCTCGACGAGTTCATCAACGAGCCTGATTCGGGCTTCGACCGCCTGGCCGGGACGCCGCCGGCTGATGACGACATGGTCGCTGTGCGTCGTGCCGAAGAGTTCTACGAGCGGGTGCTCGTCGGCTACGGCGACGACTCGGTGGCTGAGCTCGCCGGAGCCCACGTCGCGGTTGAGCACACCTCCACGCTGGCTGCGAAGGCGCTCGAGGACAGTCGCATTGGGATCTCACCGCTCGAGAAGTCGACCCGCTACGTCCGCTTCGACCGGCGGGCGGCCGACGGGAGGTATCTCTACTACCGCGGCTCGGAGCTCGCTCACCCCGATTACGAGCCTGCTGCCGACGCTCTCTTCGAGACCTACAGCAGGCTGGTCGAGCCGGCCACGCTGGCGATCAGGGAGCGGTTTCCCCAGGAAGCCGGCGAGACCGATCGGGCGTGGAAGTCGGCGACGCGAGCCAAAGCCCTGGATCTGCTGCGCGGGCTGCTGCCGGCAGGGACGCTGACCAACCTTGGCCTGTTCGGCAACGGCCGGGCCTTCGAGTATCTGATCACGAAGATGGCTGCGCACGAGCTGACTGAGTGCCAGGTCCTGGCGACGAGCCTGCATCGGGAGCTGTCGCTGGTCATCCCCGCATTTGTCAGGCGGGCGCTGGACGACAGGTACGGGATGCCGGCCGCCGAGCGCATGGTACGAGTACGTGAACGGGTAGCCAGACTCTCCCCCTCCCCGCTCGCCGGGGAGGGTAGGGGTGGGGGGTCGGAGCCTTCTGTCCGCCTCGTCGAATTCGACCCCGACGCCGAGCGCAAGGTCGTGGCAGCAGCGCTCTTCCCGCACTCGGATCAGCCGCTCGAGGAGGGGGCGGGCGACCCCGCTGCCGTCCTCGACGCGCTTCTCGCCGACCGGGCCAACCGGCGCCAGCGCGCCCCCCGGGCCCTCGAGCACGCGACGTACACCTTCGAGATCGTGGCCAACTTCGGCGCCTACCGCGACCTGCACCGTCACCGGATGCTGACCCAAGACCGCCAGCTGCTCGGGACCGCACTGGGCTACGACCTGCCGCCCGGGCTCTCCGGGCTGGGGTTGGACGCGGATTTCGCGCGAGCGGTCGAGGCCGCCGCCGACGTCCATCGCCGCGTCGAGCGCGACCTCGGGCCGGCGCCGGCGCAGTACATCGTGCCGCTGGCCTTCCACGTCCGGTGGTACTTCCGCGCCAACCTGCGGGAGGTCTACCACCTCTGCGAGCTGAGAACCACGCCGCAGGGCCACCCCGACTACAGGTGGGTCGCCCAGGAGTTGTTCCGCTGCGTCAGCGAGGTGCACCCGCGCCTCGCCGCCTACGCGCGCTTCGTCGACCTCGGACCTGGCGACGAGCTGGAGCGCCGGCAGTCGGAGCGCAGAATTGACGAGAAACTCGACGCACTCGACAGACGCGTGCGATAGCATCAGCCGGCACGAAGAGGGTGGACGAAAGACCGCGTGGACCCGAGCGTCGGTTGGGGTCGGAGAGACGATCCGCCCAGGATCGGCGCTTTGGCGAGCGCCGCGATCCGGAGCGCGCGGTTGCCGGCCGTCGCGTCCTTTTTCCGTTCGACCGCCGAGTCGCGGAGCGGCGCTTTCTCGAGCGCCGCGCCAACTGGCCCGAGCCCGAAGCCTACTAGCGGCTAGTTGGCCCGTCCGGCGCTGATCGTCCACGGTGGCGCCGGCCCTGTTCCCGACGCGGAGCGCAAGCAACGCCAGGCTGCAGTCGAGCGAGCGCGGGACGTCGGTTGGTCGGCGATCGGCCAGGGCGCGCTCGCGGCGGCAGTCGCGGCGGTGCGCCACATGGAGGACGAGCCGTTCCTCAACGCCGGAATCGGCGCCACCCTCAACAGCGACGGCGTGGTCGAGCTCGACGCTGGCGTGATGGAGGGGGCGAAGCTGCGCGCCGGCGGCGTCGCGTGCCTGCGCGACATCCGCCATCCGGTCGACCTGGCGATGGCGGTGATGGCGGACGGTCGCCACGTGCTGCTGGCCGCCGAGGGCGCATCTCGTTTCGCCCGCGAACACGGCGTCGAGGTGTGCGACCCCTCGATCTTCATCACCGACCGCAAGCGGCAGGAGCTGATGTCGGGTGCGGACACGGTCGGCGCCGTGGCCCGGGACGCCGACGGCCACATCGCGGTTGCCGTGTCGACCGGCGGCATCAAGGGCAAGCTGCCGGGGCGGATCGGCGACTCACCGATTCCGGGCGCGGGCCTCTACGTCGACGATCGCGTCGGCGGCGTTTGCGGGACCGGGCTTGGCGAGGCCTTCATCCGCCTGGGCCTGGCGCGCCTGATGATCATCGAGCTTGAGCACGGTATGGAGCCCGCCTCTGTCGCCAGGCGCGCGGTCGACTATCTGGGCAGCGCGCTCAACGCCTCGGGGGGCGTGATCCTGATCCCCCGCGAGGGCGCACCGCAGGCCGCGTTCAACACGCCGGCCATGCCCTGGGCCATGGCCGGTTAGCCGTGGACTCGGGCAACGCTGGCGAGCTGGTTGCGCTGGCCCTCGAACGAGCCGGCGTCAGTCACCTCTTCACGCTCAATGGCGGCCACATCTGGCCGCTCCTCATGGGCGCGACCGAGCACGGGATTCGAGTGATCGACGTCCGCCATGAGCAGTCGGCGGCGTTTGCGGCCGAGGGTTGGGCGAAGGTCACGCGCGAATGCGGTGTGGTGGCGGTGACGGCGGGGCCCGGTGTGACCAACTCCGCGTCGGCGCTCGCCCAGGCGCAGGCCAATGACAGCCCGATGTTCGTCGTCGGCGGGCGGGCGCCGGTGGCGCGTTGGGGGATGGGCTCGCTGCAGGAGATGGACCATGTCGAGGTCGTGCGCAGCCTGACCAAGAAAGCGCTGACTCTGACCTCGGCCGAGGACGCGTACCGCACCGCTGCCGAGTGCATGCGTACGGCGCTCAGCCGCCGTACGGGACCTGTGTTCATGGACATCCCGATCGACGTGTTCTTCGGCGCGGCGGACCTGCCCGAAGCCACCGAGCACCTCACAGTCGATCCCGGTCCGCCGCCAGATCCCTCCCTCATCGCCGAGGCGGCGCGGCTGATCCGGCAGGCGGAGCGGCCGGTGGTGGTGGCGGGAGGCGGCGTGTGGTGGGCGCGCGCGGAAGACCAGCTTCGCTCCCTGGTGGAAGCATCAAAGGTGCCCCTGACCGTCAACGGCATGGCCCGCGGAATCCTGCCGCCGGACCATCCGCTGTTTTTCTCGCGCGCCCGGGGACAGGCCCTGCGCGAAGCGGACCTCGTCGTCCTGGTAGGCGTCCTTCTCGATTTCCGCCTGAACTTCGGACAGCCGCCGGTGTTCGCCGAGGCCGCGCGATTGATCTACGTCGACGTTGACGACCACCGCAAGCACCGGCAGGCGGAGGTAGCCATCTACGGCAACGTCAAATCGGCGCTGGCCGAGCTGGATTCCGCCCTGGAGGGCGCGCCCATCCGCTCGCCGTGGGTCGATGGCCTGCGCGAGACCGAAACCGCGGCGCGGGCGCGTGATCAGGCGATGACGCAGTCCGATTCCGCACCTGTGCATCCGGCCCGGCTGATCGCCGAGGTGGATCGTTTCGCCGATCCGGACGCGATCGTCGTCGGCGACGGCGGCGACTTCATCTCGTTCGCAGGCCGGCTGATCGAGCGCCGCCGGCCAGGCCTGTGGATCGACCCTGGACCATTCGGGTGTCTTGGCTCGGGCCCGGGTTACGCGATGGCCGCCAAGCTCGCACGGCCTGACCGCCAGGTCCTGTTGCTGTCGGGGGACGGCGCCTTCGGTTTCTCGGCCATGGAGTTCGACACCATGGTCCGGCACCGGATTCCGGTCGTCTGCGTCGTCGGCAACAACGGCATCTGGGCGCTGGAAAAGCACCCGATGCAGAGCCTGCTCGGCGCCAGCGTGGCGGCGGACCTCGGTTCCAGGACGCGGTACGACAGGGTGGTCGAAGCCCTGGGCGGATACGGCGAGATGGTCGAGCGACCGGCGGAGATCCGGCCCGCGCTGGACCGCGCATTCAAGTCGGGCCTGCCCGCATGCATCAACGTGATCTGTGATCCGACCGCGGAATATCCGCGATCATCAGTGCTGATGTGAGCGCCACCGAGCTCCGGCCTGTAGTCGAGGCAGATGAATGGCGCACGGCGCAGTCGCAGTTCGACGAAGCCGCCGAGCTGATCAAGCTGGAGCCCTGGCTGCGCGAAGTCCTGCGCGAGGTGCAGCGGGAGTTCACGTGTCACTTCCCGGTCAAGATGGACGACGGTCACACCCGCGTCTTCACCGGATACCGCGTCCAGCACAACATCAACCGCGGCCCCGCCAAGGGCGGCATCCGCTACCACCCCGATGTATCGCTGAACGAGGTCAAGGCGCTCGCCATGTGGATGACGTGGAAATGCGCCGTCGTCAACATCCCGTTCGGCGGCGCCAAGGGCGGCATTATCGTCAATCCGCGTGAGCTTTCGCTCAATGAGCTCGAGCACATGACGCGTCGATTCGCGACCGAGATCTCGATCCTAATCGGCAGCGATCGGGACATCCCGGCGCCGGACGTCAACACCGATGGCCAGACGATGGCGTGGATCATGGACACGCTCTCGATGCATCTCGGTTTCTCTGCGCCGGCTTCGGTCACGGGGAAGCCGATCGAGGTGGGTGGCTCGCTGGGACGCATCGAGGCCACCGGACGCGGGGTGACCATCTGCGCGATCGCGGCCCTGGAGCACCTGGGGCGCGCTCCTCATCAGACCAAGGTCGCGGTGCAGGGATTCGGGAATGTGGGAAGCATCAGCGCGAAGCTCCTCGAGGAGGCCGGCTGCACGGTCGTCGCCGTGTCGGAGGATTACGGCGGGATCTACAACCCGCTCGGGCTCTCCATCAAGCGGGTGCTGGAGTATCGCGCACGGGAGAAGACGCTGAAGGGGTTCCCTGGCGCCGAGGAGATCGGCAATCAGGAGCTGCTCACGGTCGAGTGTGACCTGCTGGTGCCGGCGGCGATCGGCAACCAGCTCACTTCGCGGAATGCGCGGGAGGTGAAGGCGACGCTGATCGTGGAGGGGGCGAACGGGCCGACGACGCCTGAGGCGGATGCGATCTTTCGCGAGCGCAGGATCTTTCTCGTGCCTGACATTTTGGCCAACGCGGGCGGGGTCACGGTTTCGTATTTCGAGTGGGTGCAGGACCTGCAGTCGTTTTTCTGGTCCGAGCACGAGGTCAATCAAAAGCTGAAGGCGATCCTGTCGCGGGCGTTCGGCGAGGTGCTGAAGACGCAGCAGGAGCGGAAGCTCGATATGAGGATGGCGGCTTACGTGCAGGCGGTGTCTAGGGTGGCGGGAGCGACCCGGGAACGCGGCCTGTACCCCTAGAGCCCGCGAACGCCGGCCGTCGCGGGGAATCGGTAGTCGACGACATCAGCCTTGCTGAGTGAGGAGCGGCGGACCGCGATGCCGGCGCGGGCCGACACGCGCGCTTCTTTAGGAACCTTAGATCTCGCGCCGGCGGAAGCTCCAGATGCTCGCGCCCAATACAACCGCGAACCAGATCGCGACCCACGCCATGAACTCCAATGGCGGCGGATCTACTGCTGCGAATGGATTCGCGCGCCCGGCCGTGCCTAGCGCCCTCATCGCGGCGATCAGCGTGTCGGGCTCCATCGCGTAGATGGCGCCGCGCCACAGTCCGTCGGAGGGCAGCAACAGGTGGCTGACCACACCGACGTTCTGCAAGGCCTGGTTCTGGAGGCCGGTGCCTATGTCGCCGACGACTCCTGCAATCCACGCCATCAGCCACGCCACCAGCGCGATCACCCCCGCTGTGATACCGGAGAGTCGCGTCGAGAGCAGCATGCCCAGCGAAAGCAGCACCAGACCTTCGGCGGCAACGAACATGAGCAGCTCGACCGGATGCGGGGGAAGATACCCGGTGGCCCAATCGACGGCGCCCAGCTCGAGAGAACCTGCTCCGGCCGCATAGACGGCGACCAGCGCGGCGAGGCCGAGCCACTTGCCGATGACGACCTCGCTGCGGCGAACCGGTCGGGCAAGCATGGCCAGGAGCAGCCCGCTCTCCACCTCGCCCGAGATGAGTGGGCCCGCCACCACGGCCGCGCTCAATGCGAGCACGCCGCTGAACATGAAAGTGATGACGATCAACAGCTGGGACGTGATCAGCGAGACCTGGTCAGGCGGCAGCGGTGTGCCGTCGCCGCGCGTCATGGTCGTGATCTTGTTGAAGCCCCAGGCGGAGAAGCCGACGACGACCAGGGTCAGGATCAGCAGGGCGAGCAGGAGCCGGCGTCGCGATGACTCCTGCACGGTGAGCCGCGCGATCACGAACACCGGCGGCATCAGTCCGTCTCCTCGTCTTCGAGCAGCTGGAGAAAGCGGTCTTCCAGCGTCTGGTGGCGCGGCGCGACCTCGTAGACCCGGCCGCCCATCGACACGATCGATGCGACAAGCTCCGGCACGCGGTCGGCATCGAGGCTTGCAAACGTCATCTGGTCGCCCTCGTCGTCCATACGCCCGAAGCTCGACAGGCGGTTCTTGTCCGCCTGCGTGAGGCCGGCGGCGCGCACTCGCACGGTGGTTCCGCCGAGCAGCTCGTCCATCGTTCCCGACGCGATGACCCGTCCATGGTCGACCACTGCGACGCGGTCGCAGACCTGCTCCACCTCGCTGAGCAGGTGAGAGTTGAGGAAGACGGCGGTGCCGCGCGAGGCCAGGCCGCGGATGATCTCCCGCACGTCGTGCCGGCCCACCGGGTCGAGGGCTGAGGTCGGTTCGTCGAGGAAGACGAGCTCGGGCTCGCCGACCAGGGCCGCCCCCAGACCCAGGCGCTGCTGCATACCCTTGGAGAAGGTGCTGACCTTGTCGCCGGCGCGGTCGGTCAGGCCCACCGTCTCGAGCGCTGAGCTGATCTCGTCCTTCCAGCTCGAGCGGGGCAGCGGCGCCAGCTCGCAGTGGAGGGCCAGGACTTCCGCAGCCGACAGCCAACCCTGATAGCGGAAGAGCTCCGGCAGGTAGCCGATATGACTTCGGGTCCTCAGGTCTCCGACGGGCCTGCCGAGCAGCCAGCCCTCGCCCGAGGTGGGTTTCAAGAGACCGAGCAGCAGCTTCACCGCGGTCGTCTTGCCGGCGCCGTTGGGGCCGAGGAATCCAAACACCTCGCCCCGCGGCACCGTCATCGAGAGACCGGCGAGAGCGACGGTGTGGCCGAATCTCTTGGTCAGCTCCACCGTCTTAACGGCCGGCGTGCCGGCGACCTTGCCTTTCGCCGAGGCCGCCTCCGTTTTCTCAGCCAGCTCAGCCACGACCTCAGGCTAAACGCCGGGCGCTATTTCAGGTTATTTGCGATGTCGATGGCGTCGGACTGCTTGATGCTGCCCGCGACGACGTAAACATTGCCGCCTTTGACCCACACCACGCCCGATCCGACACCGGTGTTGTCACCCAACGTCACGCCGTCGACGCCCTGGACGGTGACCGGCTTCGACGTTGCGTACTCGACCGGGACGGGGATGAGCAGCGTCGTGCTTGGGTCACCGATCGCCCCGATCGCCGCCTTGAGCTCCTTCGAGATCCCTGGCTGCGCGAGGATGAAAGCCTCGAGCTGCTGCACGGTGACCTGCGTCGACTTCGCCGTTGGCGAGGCGGACTTGGCCACGATGAGCTGCGGCAGATTGATGCTGTTCGCACTGGCCGAGCTGGGGTTCTGGTTCAGATTGCCGTAGATCTCGCCGACGGCTGGGCCGACGGTCACTGTGAGCGTCGCGCCGTCCATTCCCTCCGGCATCGCGGGCAGCGTCTTGCCCTGGCGGGCAGCCGCAGCAGCCGCCTTGTCGGCGCTGAAGGTGAAGGTCGCCACGGCCTCAGACATCGCGCCGTAGGTGACAGTCGTCGAGACACCGTCGGGCAGGTTGGCAACCACGGGAGGCTGAAGTCCAGCCGCCAGAGCGGATGCGTCGGCGGCGCTGGTCGTGGCCTGGAACTGCGGCTCCTTGGTCCAGGTGAGAGTGCCGTAGTCAGCGAGTTGAGACAGGGCCTGCATGTCGGCCACGGTCACCGGAACTGTCTTGACCGTCGTGGGCTGGAAGAAGAGGCCGCCGGCTGCGAACGCGACCACGACCAGCGCAGCCGCGGCGACCGCCGCCACGAACGCCAATTTCAGCGGGCGGTTGGTCGGACCAAGCATCGGCAGCCGGAAACCCAAAGCCGGCTGTGACTTCCGCTCGCTCATCACGTGCTCAAAAGCGCGGCCGACGTCGACACGGGTATCCGGCACCGCGAGCAGCGTCGCGATCGAGCGCGCGTCGTCAGATACGACCTCGAAACGGCCCTGGCATTCAGTGCAGCCCTCGAGGTGGGCGGCATCCGCGCCCGAGCGCGCGTCGGGGTCGTCGACCATCCGGCGCAGGGTTCCTTCAGTTAGATGTGCCACGGGTGACCTCCTTGCGCAGTGCGGCTTCTGCGCGCCTCAACAAAGTTCCGACCTGTCCGATTCCGACGCCGAGCGCTTGCGCGACCTCGGCATAGCTCAGCCCGCTTGCGCGCATTGCGAGCGCGGCGGCGGGCCTCGGAGCCAGCCTGCCAAGCGCCTGTCGCACCTGGCGGCGATCTTCACTGACCTCGAGCTGCTTCTGGGGGTCGAGCGTGTGGTCGCTTTCCTCCAGCGCCTGCGCCGCCTCGCGCTTCTGCCTGCGTCTGGCCCCTCGCAGGCGGTTGAGGGAGGCATGGGCGGCGGCCCGATGCAGCCATGCGGGCGCGTATTCCGCCGTCGCCGAGTGGAGACGGTGGAAATCGATGAAGACTTCCTGGGCCACGTCCTCCGCCTCATGCGGATCGGCGAGGACCCGATTCGCTATCCCGACGACGCGGCCGTATTCGGCTGTGAAAAGGGCCTCGAACGCATCGTCTTCAGACCCGACGGCGGTCATCCGGCGCGCACCGAGGTTCATGCCCACTACCCATCAAGCACCGCCCGATGCCGCTTTGTGACGGCGCTCGCTCCGGAAATGGAAGCGATACGGCCGGCGCAGGCCGGCCATCAGCAGGCGAGGGCTTTGCGGCGGCGCGAGCTGCGCGCGATCTCGTCCTCGACGATCGCGAAGTCAGTCCTGGGCAGGGCGTGGATATGGCCCTGGAAGGCGAGCGTCCAGTGCTCGGGCGGCCACTTGCGCACGTAGTCGAGCCGGTAGGCGAGCTCTTTGGCCGGCACCCAATCGGATTCGTCCAGGACTATGTCCTGCCTGATGTGGACGCGCCACGGATAGTCCTCATCGCGGCGCGCCGAGCGCCAGATCGGAGTGTGGTCCTCGTACATCGGCGACGCCACGGTGACCGTCGCCGCGAACCCCATCCGGCCGGTGATGTAGTAGAGCAGCCGGTCGCCGACCCGCATCGTTTCGACGCGCCGGCGGTGGCGGCTCTTCAGGCCCTGGATCGAGAAGCCGTGCTCACGGGTCTTGCGGAAGTTGTCGGGCGAGCTGACGATCATCCAGAACTGCGCCGCCCTGGCGCCGCCGGACTTGCGCTTCCGCCGCGACCGGCCCGATTTGGGCGGCCGCTCGGGCTCGGCCGCAGGCTCCTCGTTGTCGGACACGAGCCGAAGGTTACTTGCCGTTCACGCCGGCCGGGCGCATGGGGCCCAGGTCTTGCGGCTCCGGGAGCAGCGCGCTGAGGTTGCGGATCTGCGCGACGTGGCCCATCTCATGCCGCGCCACCAGCCGGCAGACCTCGAGCAGCGTCATGTCGCCGCCCCTCGGATCGGAAACCGTGCGTTCCCACTCAGCCTTGCCCCAGCCATGGAGGAGGTCGACCGTACGGCGCCGGACGCGTGCGAAATCCTCGAGGGCCTCCTGAAGCGACCGGGTCAGGTCCTGGTCGTGGCCCGGATCGATGCTCGCGCGGACATCGGCGTTCTTCTGGCCGTCGAGGTGGGCGTGTCGAAGCAGCGCGTCGACCTTGGCTGCGGAGTCGACCAGATGGGCGATCAGGCCGCCGAGGGTGGGGAAGGCAGGGCCATGGCGGTAACGCAGCCGCGCCTCGTCCAGCCAGTAGACGAGGTCGCTGGTCCGCTCGGGCACCGAGCTCATCAGCAGCACCACGTCCGCCGTGGACATCTCTTCTTCGAGTTCCATGAGGTACAGGTTACCCGGGGGCTAAAGCCGGGGGTCCTCCAACGCCGGCCGCGACTTGCGTCGCATACTCGGTGCGGTGCAACAGGTCCAGGCCGCTTGCGACACCTGCGGTGCGGCGCTCGTGCCGAACGCGGCTTACTGCGAGCGCTGCGGGGCCCGGACTCGACGGGCGAGGCGGCTCGTAAGACTGGCGATTCGCGTCGAGCTGCTGTTCTTCGCCCTGGTGGTCGGGATCGTGATCGCTTTCACCTGGATCTATTCGGTCCAGCGCTAAGAGTCAGGTCCGTCCAGCGCTAAAAGTCAGGCGAACACCCCCACCCGGCGGCTAGGCCGCCGACCTCCCCGGCGAGCGGGGAGGTGAATTTAGCGGCGGTAGATCGCTCGGCCTTCGACTTCGTCTTTGTTGAGGCGCTTGTTCAGATGCAGGCCTTCGAGCACGAACTCGATGACTGAAGCCCGCACCTCAGGACGGTCAGGTAGGCCAAGCCTCTTGAGCGCCGCCGCCAGCTCCGGGACCTCGCCGATCGCTCGCGTGTAGGCGCGCGCCGGAATGCCCTCTCCGACCTCGAGCATGCTGCCTTCTTCGAACCGCGAGACGACACCCTCGAATTGCGACGCTGAGAAATGGCGACTGAAAACCGAGCTGATCGCTCCGCGCTCGAGTCGGGATAGGACCTGCTCTTCCTTGCCCTCGTCGAGCGCTTCGATCTCCACCCGACCAGCGGTCGACGACGCGAGAAAAGCGAGGTCGGTGATGCGAGGTACGGCGAGTGACTCGCCCAGCCGTGCGGCTCGGCGCACCGCGTTGCTTGCGAGGTTTTCGACGTTGGCGATTGACATGCGCACCGACACTCCCGAGGACTGCGAGATGTGTGGGCTTCGCCGCGCGAGGTGCGTGAGCTCGGCGACGATCTCCTTCATAAAGGACGGGACGATCAGCTCGAAATCTTCCGGGACCGGGTGGCGCTCGGCCTCCATGATCTGCATCTCTTCGCCGATGCTCAGCGGGTAGTGCGTGCGAACCTGCGAGCCGAAGCGGTCCTTGAGAGGCGTGATGATGCGGCCGCGCGATGTGTAGTCCTCGGGGTTTGCGCTCGCGATCACGAAGAGGTCGAGCGGCAGGCGGACGCGATAGCCGCGGATCTGCACGTCCTTCTCTTCCATGATGTTGAGCAATCCGACCTGGATCCGCTCCGCGAGATCGGGCAGCTCGTTGATGCCGAAGATGCCGCGGTTGGTGCGCGGCAGCAATCCGTAGTGGATCGTCAGCTCGTCGGCGAGATAGCGGCCTTCGGCGACCTTGATCGGATCGACCTCGCCGATCAGGTCGGCGATCGAGATGTCAGGGGTCGCCAGCTTTTCCCCGTAGCGCCGGTCGCGGCCGATCCACGCGACGGCCACGCTGTCGCCGTCCTTCTCGATCAGGTCCAGGCAGCGGCGGCAGATCGCGTCGAAGGGGTGATCGTTGATCTCGCAGCCGGCGATGACGGGCACGAACTCGTCGAGCAGGCTTACCAGCGACCGCATGATCCGGCTCTTGGCCTGCCCGCGCTCGCCGAGCATGATCACGTCGTGACCGGAGATGACCGCGTTGGCCAGCTGCGGAAGGACTGTGTCTTCATAGCCGACGATGCCGGCAAGCAGCGGCTCGCCCGAGCGAAGACGCGTGAGCAGGTTTCGGCGCATCTCCTGCTTGACCGTCTCCCGCTTGTGCCCGCTGGCACGAAGCTCGGCGATGGTCTGGGGCCGGGCCGAGGTCACCCCTGCACTATAGAGAAGGGATCGCCGACTCTTTGCGAGTGAATCGATTGCTCAGCACAGGATTGTCTTTCCGGCGCAGTTAGACTGACCGAGCGTCTTGACTCAATCGATTCGCGCGCGCTACGAGGGGGCACACGATGAGGGCCGGCCGCTGTTGGGCGGCCATCGCGGCAACCCCGCCGAGAATCCGGAGAACACGATGCGGTCGTTCCGGTCCGCCATCGCCGCCGGCTGCGACCTCATCGAATGCGACGTCCATCTCTCGTCCGACGGCCGTCTCGTTGTGATCCACGATCACAGTCTCGACCGCACCACCAACGGCAGCGGGCTCGTCCGCGAGCACTCGGCCGCCGAACTGCGCAAGCTCGACGCGGGGGGCGGCGAGAAGATCCCGCTCCTGCAGGAGGTGATCGAGCTTGCTCTCGGCAAGGTCGGCCTGGTGATCGAGATCAAGCAGGTGCCGCCTCTCTACCCGGGCCTGGAAGAGAAGCTCATGAACATGCTGCGCCAGCTCGGAGCCGTGCCCGAGTGCGCGGTCATCTCGTTCAACCACACCTCGATCCACCAGATCCGCCAGATGGAGCCCTCCCTTCAGCTGGGCATCCTGGAAGGCGCGCGCCCGATGCACCCGGCGAGCCTGCTGCGAGAAGCCGGCGCCGATGTCTACTCGCCGCACTGGGGGGCCACCGACCCGCAGGTGGTGAGCGAGGTCCACGCCGCCGGCGGCGCGGTGGCTGTGTGGCCGGTGGACGACGAGGCAGCGATCGCCTGGTGCAACTACTGCAAGCCCGACGCGATCTTCAGCAATCGACCGAAAGAGATACTGGCGGCGCTCCGCGTCTAGCGCGTTACAGCCGGCGCGGGGTCGGCGTTCGCTAAATCAATGGTTCGTGCAAATACCATGAACCGGCCGTGGTCGCCGACCGGCCGCCCTTCGAAGACCTCTACCGGGACTATCTCGGACGCATCTACGCCTACGTCCGGGCGCAGGTTGGCACGTCCGCCGACGCCGAGGACATCACGGCCCAGGTCTTCATGAACGCCTACCAGGCATACGCCCGTTTTGAAGCTCGCAACCAAACGCCTGCGGCGTGGCTGTTTCGGATCGCGCGCAACGCGACGCTCGATCACTTTCGCGCGCATGGCCGCCGGGAGCGGCTGCGGCGCACGATCGAACACCAGCCGGCGGCGGAGGAAGACCCCGCGGGACAGGCGGAAGACCGGATCCAGTACCGGGCTCTGCTCGCGCACGTCGCGAAGCTGCCCGAGCGCCAGCGCGACGCCATCTCATTGCGGCACTCCGGGCTGAGCTTTGACGAGGTCGGCAGGCTGATGAGCTGCAGCGAGGATGCCGCGAAAATGCTTTATCACCGCGCTTTGAAGGCGTTGAAAGAAGCGGTCCAGAAGGAGGGCGTCTGATCACCCGATGAGCGAGCCCGACGGAGATCTCGAGCTGCAGGGCCTGCAACGCGAGCTGGACGACGCCTTCCACACCACGCGTCCGCGGCCGGCGTTCGAGGACGAGCTGTGGCTGAAGATGCAGACGAGCAGGCCCCCTGCGCGGCGCTTGGGTGACGCGCTCGCCGCCTTCTTCCAGGGGATTCGGGAGGTGCCCGCGGTGCCGCTGGCGGCCGTCGCCGCGGTGCTGGTCGTCGTGATCGGGGTCGGCATCATCGCTTATAGCGGGCGCGGCCACCTGGGCGGAGGGGGAGCCTCGTCCACGGCAGGCGAGAGCGCCGCCAGGGCCGACCAGCTCTACGCGGGCGCCTTCGGCCGCGTGCCGACGCCTGCCTTCAACGGCGGCGCCAAGAACGCGACCGCGCCGCAGGCGGGCGCCGGCGGTGCGGTCCCCGAATACTCTGGCGCGGTACAGCTCACCTGGACCGGAAAGCTGGACCTCACCATCACGTCCGCACCTGTCTATCGCTACAACGAGCCGTCGACGAGCTCAGCCGATCAATTTGCCTCGGCGCTGGGCGCGGTGCTGCGCGAGCGGCCGTCAGGCTTCCTCGGCTCGTACTCCGCGTCGGATTACACGCTCAAGGTCCGCGGCACGGTGCAGTCGCCGCCCTCCAGTCCAGCCTTCTTCATCTTCTCCTCGCCGTCGATGCCGGCCATCGATGCGGCGGGCGCGGGGCCGCAGGACCTGGCCAACATCTTCCTGGCCCAGCACAGCCTTACGCCCACGTGGGGCAACACGATCGTCGTGGACAGCAGCGGCGACCCGATCAAAGTCCGTTACCAGCGGCAGTTTGACGTCGCGGGTTATGGAGCAGCTCCCCTGGTCGACGTCAACGGCGATCGCTACGGGCTCGAGGTCGACCTGAGCGCCAACCGCCCGGTGCTCGTCTCGGGCTTGCTGCCGGTCGGCCTGGAGACCGCCGACTACAAGATCGTGGCGGCGGGCGATGCCGTTCAGTCGGTGCTGGCCGCCTCCAGCGTGGGCAACGCGGCGACGCCGGCGCTGACCGTGAAGCTGACCCAGGCAGAGCTTGTCTACGTGCTGGCGCCGGCGGGCGGCCACAGCTTTTACGAGCCGGCGTACCTGTTCTCGGGCACATTCCAGCTCAACGGCGCGACGCTCGTGAAGCGTGTGCTGGTGCCGGCGGTCGATCCCTCGCAAAGGACTCCATAACGGTCCTCACGATCGGGCACTCCACCAGGTCGCTGGGGGAGTTCATCGACTTGCTGCGCCATCACAACGTTGGCCTGTTGGTCGATGTGCGGACGGTGCCGGCTTCGCGGCGGATGCCGCACTTCGCGAAGGCGGCGCTGGAGCGCTCCCTGGTGCAGCACGGAATCGTCTACCTGCACATGCCAGAGCTCGGCGGCTTGCGCAAGCCGAAACCCGATTCGATCAACCTGGGCTGGCGCAACGTTTCCTTTCGCGGCTATGCCGACTACATGCAGACGGATGAATTCTCGAAGGGGCTTGATCGGTTCTTGGATCTCCCCATCCGACCGGGCCGCATCGCGGCCGGGCCACCTTCCCCGGCCAGCGGGAAAGGAAAGCCGAACTTCCCAGAGCGTTGGGACGTGACTGCGCTGATGTGTGCTGAGGCTTTGCCCTGGCGCTGCCATCGCTCGCTCATCTCTGACGCGCTCACGGTGCGGGGCGTGGAGGTGAGGCACATCACCGGCAAGTCCGACCCCGCGCGCCACGAGCTGACGGCTTTCGCCATGGTTGAAAACGGGCGCATCACCTATCCCCCGCCAGATACACTCGGCCTCTGAGGGGATGGGCAAAAAGCAAGTCCGGCAAGTCCGGCAGCAGATGCGCAAAGTTCAGCCGAAGCCGGCCGCGTCCAACGCGGCCGGCGCGACTCGAAAGCAGCGCGAGCGCTTCGTCCAGTCGGGAGGGATGCTTCAGGGCTACGCGCCCGAATACGTGATCCGGATCGGCTACATCTCGGTCGCGGTCGCCGTCCTTTGCGTGCTGATCATGGCCGCCTGCCTTGTGTTGCTGCCCCCTATCTACGGCTGGCCCGACGCCATCGCCGCGGCGATCGCGTGGGTGCTGCCGATCGCCCTCCTCGCCAGCTTCGTGGGGCCGGGCTTCAGGCTGGCGCTCCGGGACCGCAAGAGCGAGCCCAGGCTCGTGCAGGGCCAGCTTGTCGGTGCGAGCTCGGTGAGCACATCGATGGGCCTCGGCATGTTGATGGTCCAGACCCGAGGCGGCGTGGAGCAGTACCTCGTGCCGCCCGCGCGCCTCAAACAGGTGCCCGGCAACCAGGTCAACGTCGTCCTCACCGTCACACCCCATCTCAAGCACGTCAAATCGGTGGGCGTGATGGGGCAGCGAATGGTTGGACGCGTGGAGCCGCCGGTGCCGCCCGTCATGAGAAGACTGCAGCTGCTGCCGGTGCTCACGCCGCTGGCGCTGGCGGGCGGGGCGATCATCGGCGACGACGCGGTGGCGCTTGCCCCCATCTCGCCATCCGCGGTGCATGCGCTGCTCGCGGTGGTGGTCGGCGCAGTCCTGGCGGGCGCGGTCTACGGCGTCTCGTACCTGCTGCAGCGCCGGATGATGGAAGAGGTCCAGGCGCTGGTGCCGCGCACCTAGAGCGCGCGACCAGCTCCGCGACCGAAATAATTACGCCTCCGGCTCGCTCTCCGTCTCATCGACGGGCGGGGTGTTGATAACGGACGGGGTTGGCGGCGTGACCCCAGTCTTCTTGGGTCCCATCTCGGCCGCCGCCGGCAGCAGCTTTTCGCGCTCGGGATAGGTCGCGATCAGAAGCAGGCTGAACGCCAGGCCGAAGATGACCGGTCCGAGGTGAAAGGTCTTGCGAAACACCAACCATGAGCCCACCTCGAAGACCAGGACGACGAGGCCGTACAGAATGCCCGCCCGGACCCAGCCGAGGTGCGCCGACGGATTGACGGCGGCGACGATGAGGCCGACGCCGAGCACCGCTGCCGCCGCAGAACCGTGGGTGCCGATCTGCTCGTCAAGGCTCGCCAGGGAGCCGATCAGGGTCTGGGCGGCGCCTCCGACCAGGGCAATGCCCATCAGCAGCATCCCGACCGGGAGGATGATCCGTTTCATGCCCGCGACTCTATACGGCCGGTACAGGCTTAGTCACGGATTAGACTCGAATCAATGACCAACGAAATTCCCATCACGCCGGAGGGTTTGGAAGCGGTCCGAAAGGAGCACGACGAGCTGACCACCAAGCGCCGGCCCTCGATCGTGGCCAAGATCAAGGCCGCCCGCGAGCTCGGCGACCTGTCCGAGAACTTCGAGTATCACGCCGCCAAGAACGAGCAGGGAATGATGGAGGCGCGAGTCAAAGAGCTCGAGGCGATCATCAAGAACCACGTCCTGATCGAAAACCACAACGAACCAGGTGTGGTCGGCATGGGGAGCACGGTCCACTTTGCCGAAGACGAAGGGGACGAAGAGTCCTATCGCATCGTCGGCCCGGCTGAGGCGGATCCCAAAGCTGGCCGCGTCAGCTTCGAGTCAGCGCTTGGCAAGGCGCTGATCGGGCATCGTGTGGGGGACAAGGTGGAGGTCCGTACGCCGAGCGCCGCGTACAGCGTCCGCATCACCGCCATTGAGTAGGTCGGCCGCCGCCACCAGCCCGCTCGCCGAGGTTCGGCGGTGGATGGCCAACCGACACGTGGATGCGGTCTACGTCACGCGGCCGGTTTCGATCGGTTATCTGACCGGCTTCCACGCCGAGCCGCACGAGCGCCTGATGGCGCTGGCGATCCGCCGTGATGAGGCGACTCTCATCGTGCCAGCGCTCGAGGCGCAGAAGGCGAACCAAAATGCGGCGAACGCCGCGGTTGTGTCCTGGCGTGATGGCGAAGACCCCTATGCGCTGGTCAGTCGCGTGCTCGCCGGCATGGTGGAGGTCGGTGTCGAGAAGGATCACTTGAGCCTGAATGCCGCCGAGGTCATCGCCTCTCGCACCGGCGTCAGCGAGCTGGTCGATGTGGGCTCGGAGATCCGCGGCTTGCGCCTGCTCAAGCACGAAGACGAGATCGAGAAGCTTGCCCGCGCCGCCGCGATCACCGACGCCGCCGGTGAGGCGGCCTTATCGCGGATCCGCGCCGGCCAGAGCGAGATCGAGGTTGCGCTCACCATCGGCTCGGTGATCGGCGAGCTCGGCGGAGACCTTGCGTTCGACTCGCTCGTGCAGTCGGGGCCGAACTCGGCGCTGCCGCACCTGGGACCGTCGAGTCGCTTGCTCGCGGCCGGCGACCTTGTGCTGGTCGACTTTGGCGCCGCGTTCGACGGTTACAAAGCCGACACCACGCGGATGGCGGTGGTCGGCGAGCCGGGCGAGCAACATCGCGCGATACACCGGCTCGTGCTCGAAGCCCATGACGCGGCGATCAAAGCGGTGCGGCCGGAAGCCACCACCGGAGAAGTCGACGCCGCGGCTCGGCGGGTCATCGAGGCGGCCGGGTACGGCGAGCATTTCTTTCATCGGGTCGGCCACGGCATCGGCCTCGAGGCTCACGAAGATCCCAGTCTCGATCCGGGATCGCAGACCGTGCTCGAGCCGGGGATGGTTTTCACCATCGAGCCTGGGATCTACATCGCGGGCTTCGGGGGCGTGCGGATCGAAGACGACGTGGTCGTCGAGCCATCCGGGTGCCGCGTGCTCACCCAGGCCGATCGATCCTTGCGCGTCATCAGTACCTGATGCTCGCGCCAGGGATGCGGCGCACCGCGCAGCGGGAGATGGTCTACAACACGATCGTGCGCCTCGGCGGACACTGCACGGCCGAAGAGATCACGATCGAGCTGCAAAGGACGAAGCCGGCATTTCCGAGGAGCACCGTCTATAGATCCCTCGAGGCGCTCACCGCCTCTGGTTCGGTGTACGCGGCGCACCTCGGTGATGGTCCGACGCATTACGAGCTGGCGAGCGGCGACCACCATCACGCGGTGTGCCAGGTTTGCGGAGGCGTGATGCACATCCAGGAAGAGCTCGTGGCCGAGCTCGAAGCGCATCTCGAGGAAGGCCACCGGTTCAAGCCGGTGCGCACGGAGGTGCTCGTCGTCGGAGTGTGCGACGAATGCTCGCGGAACCCTGCGCCGCCCGCCTCGCGGAGGCGGGTGATCGACCCTCACCATCGACCTTAGGAGGGCATAGATGGAAACCAAGATCGTCGGCACGGTGATGCCTGTCCTCGAGCTGAACATGCAGCCCAATGAGAAGGTCTTCGCCGAGTCCGGCGAACTCTCCTGGATGTCGATGGCAATTCAGATGCAGACGGGCACGTCCGTCGGCGGCCAGCAGGGAGGCTTTCTCGGCGCGCTCGGCAGGGCAGTGGCCGGCGGCACGCTCTTCATGACCGAGTACACCGCGGTGGGCGGACCCGGTCTTCTCGCCTTCGCCGCCAAGCTGCCGGGGCAGATCCTGCCTTTGGAGGTCGCGCCCGGCCAGGGATACATGGTGCATCGCCACGGTTTCCTCTGCGCCCAGCTCGGCGTGCAGTTCTCGATCGGGTTCCAGCAGCGCCTCGGAGCGGGCGTCTTCGGCGGCACCGGATTTCGGCTGCAGAAGCTCACCGGTCAAGGGCAGGCATGGGTTGCCCTGAACGGCGAGGTTGTCGTCTACGACCTGCAGCCCGGCAACACATTGAGGGTGCATCCCAGCCAGGTCGGGATGTTCCAGGAGTCGGTGCAGTTCAACGTGGTCACCGTGCCCGGCATCCAGAACATGTTTTTTGGTGGTTCAGGATTGTTCCTGGCGGCGCTGACCGGGCCGGGAAGGGTGTGGCTTCAGTCGATGAGCATGCAGCACCTTGCGCATGCCATTCAGGAGTACCTGCCTAAGGCAGGCTAGGTAAAAGGAGAAAACACATGGCGAGATTTCTGTTTCAAGCTTCGTACTCGGCGGACGGCATCAAAGGTGTGCTCAAAGACGGGGGCACGGGACGTCGCAGCGCGGTGGAGGCAGCGATCAAGTCACTGGGCGGAAAGCTCGAAGGCTTCTACTACGCGTTTGGTGAAACCGACGTCTACGTGATCGTCGACGGGATCGACAACGCAACCGCCGCCGCGTTTTCGATGGGCGTCGGTTCGACCGGCGCGCTCAGCAAGCTCAAGACGACGGTCCTGATGACTCCAGAGGAGATCGACCAAGCGGGCAAGAAAACGATGTCCTACCGCGCGCCCGGCCGCTAAGCACCAACATAGTGGCCGATCGCTGGCTGACGTTCGACTGTTTCGGCACCCTGATCGATTGGCGCCACGGCATCCGGACGACCGGCGAGCTCCTCTTCCCAGGCCACGGCGATCAGTTCGTTGTGGCGTACATCGCCGCCGAGACGGATGTGGAGAGCGAGGGAGCCTTCAAGCGATACCGCGCGGTGCTGACCGAGGCCACGCGCCGCGCGGCCAAACACATGTCGTTGGACCTCAAGCCCGACGACGCGACCGCGCTCGTCTCGACGATTCCCTACTGGCCGCCGTTTGCCGACGTCGGGTCCGCGCTGGCTGAGCTTCGCAAGGGAGGTTGGAAGTTCGCTCTGCTCACGAACTGCGATCGCGACATCATCGCCCTCACCCAGAGGCGCCTTCCCGCCTCCTTCGACGCCGTGGTCACCGCGGAGGACGTGTCCGCCTACAAACCGAGCCCGGCGCACTTTCGCCTATTCCAGTCGACGTTCGGTTCATCGGCCGGCGCGTGGATCCATGTCGCTCAGAGCTACTTCCACGACATCAGGCCGACGCATGAGCTTGGCATCACGCGGATCTGGGTCAACCGGCAAGGCGAGAAGGACGACCCTTCGATAGCTGACGCCGTGATAGGTGGGCTCGCCGGTTTGCCCGAGGCTGTAGCGCGACTTGCCAAAATCAGTTAGGGGAAAAGTCACCTAGGTCGACCGTCGCGCGGTACACGCGGCGGGCCGGGCCCGACTGGACCAGGCTGCCGTTCGGCTCGCGGCGAAGGGCCAGGTCGCCGCCGGGCATCTGCACCGTGACGCGGTCGTCGACCAGACCGCGGCGCATGCAAGCTGCGGCGACGGCGGTGGCGCTCGTGCCTGAGGCGAGCGTATAGCCGGCGCCCCGCTCCCAGATCTCCGCGCGCACGCGCGCGCGATCCACCACCTCGCAGAGCTGGACGTTGGTCCGCTCCGGGAAAGCGGGGTGGCGCTCGAGGTGCGGGCCCAGCTCGAGGCAGCGCTCCTTCGTCACCGGTTGGCCGAAGACCACGCAGTGCGGGTTCCCGACCGAGACGAGCATGGCCTCGACGCGGCCCGCGGCCGTGTCCAGCTCGACCGTTTCGGGCTCGCCGTCGAAGTTGGCGGGCAGGTCGCCGGCGCGAAATGACGGCCGGCCGATGTCGAGCTCGGTGACGATCTCGGCGCCGCTGGTCGACAGCACACGGACGGCGTTGGCGCGGTCTGCGGTGCGCAGCTCGAAGCGCTCGCCCGCGCCATGTTCGAGCACGGCGTGCGCAGCGGCGATACGAAGGCCGTTGCCGCTCTTTTGCGCCTCTGAGCGGTCGGGGTTGAAGATGCGCACGCTCATCGCTTTCCGATCAAACGCGAGCAGGCCGTCGGAGCCAAGGCCGCGATGGCGGTCGCAAAGCGACGGCAGCAGAGCCACCAGCTCGGCGAGCGGTCCTGGCAGGTCCAGGACGAGGTAGTCATTGCCAAGCGCCTGGTATTTGAACAGCTCTATTTGCGACACCGTCGCAATTGTCCGGAATTCGCCGACCCAGCCGTAGGTTGCTTAGAATTGATCATCTATGCGGGACCTCGCCTGGCCTGCCCAGCGACTGACCCACATCCCGGCCTGCTTCTGTAGCTAGCACCGGCCGTCTGCTCGCGCCGTCACGGCGCGCCCAACGACCGCTTCTCGTCTCCTTACTGTTTCGTTCGGCATTCGCATTTTCTGGAGGAATTGGAATTGAGCTCTCAAACACAAACGAAGGCATTGGTGACCACCGATTGGATCGCCGAGCACGCCAAGGATTCAGGCCTCCGTCTGGTCGAGGTGGACGTCGACCCGTCCGTCTACGAGAAGGGTCATATCGAAGGGGCCGCCGGCTGGAACTGGAAGCGTGACCTGCAGGACCAGGTGGCCCGCGACATCGCGCCGAAAGAGGCGCTGGCGCAGCTGCTCGGCCGCAGCGGCATCACCCCCGAGACGACGATCGTGCTTTATGGCGACAACAACAACTGGTTCGCCGCATACGCGTACTGGGCCTTGAAGTACTACGGGCATGACAAGGTCCAGCTCGTTGACGGCGGCCGCGTGAAGTGGGAGAAGGAAGGACGGTCGTACTCGACCGATGCGCCGAGCTATCCAGCGACCAGCTACCAGTTCAAGAGCTCGCCCAACGAGACGATCCGCGCCTACCGCGACCACGTTCTGGACCGGCTCGGCAAGGTAGCCCTGGTCGACGTCCGCTCGCCCAAGGAGTATTCGGGTGAGCTGCTCGCCCCGGAAAACCTGCCGCAGGAAGGCGCGCAGCGCGGCGGCCACATCCCGACCGCGGCCAGCATCCCGTGGGCGACCGCGGTCAACGCCGAGGACGGCACCTTCAAGAGCGTCGATGAGCTGAAGGACATCTACGGCGGCAAGGGTGTCGTTTCGGACCAGGAAGTGATCGCCTACTGCCGCATCGGCGAGCGCTCGGCGCACACGTGGTTCGTGCTGCACGAGCTGCTCGGCTACCCCGACGTCAAGAACTACGACGGGTCATGGACCGAGTGGGGCAGCTCCATCCGCGTCCCCATCGAGAAGTGAGCACCCCCACCACTGTCGTCGACCACTCGGCGCTGAAGGTCAACCAGACCGGAATCGTCGCGACGGTGCTCGTCGCATTCGTGGGCAGCGTCGTTTTCCGTCCACTGCTGGTCTTGATCCCACTGCTCGCGATCGTGCTGCTCCTCGGCACCTTCGCGCCGCAGCTGGCGCTGTTCAAGCAGCTCTACTTCAGGGTCCTCAAGCCGGCCGGCATCGTCAAGCCGCGACCTGTGCAGGACCGGCCAGAGCCGCACAACTTCGCGCAGGGGCTGGGTGGAGTCTTCCTCGCCGTGGCTTCCATCTTCCTGATCCCGGTGGCGTTCATCGGGCTCGCCCTCGCGTTGATCGTCGCGGTGCTGGCTTTTGTCAACCTGGCTTTTGGCTACTGCCTCGGCTGCCAGATCTTCTATCAGCTCGAGCGCAGAGGACTGCTGCGAGCGTGAGTGCGCAACTCTGGGCGCTGGCGGCGGTGGGCATCGTAGTGTTCGCCGCCGCCTGCCTGGAGACCTTCCGGTCACGTCGGGCACGGCAGCTGGCGATGGGCGCGACCGCGGCGCCCGCGAGCGACCCGTACATCCTTTACTTCACCGGCGACAGCTGCACCGTCTGCCGCACCCACCAGGAACCGGCGCTGGCGCGGCTTGGCGACGTCCGGATCGACAGAGTCGACGCGGTCGCCGAACGCACGCTGGCGGATCGCTTCCACGTCTATACGCTGCCGACGACCGTCGTCATGGCGCCTGACGGTCACGCCCTGCACGTGAACTACGGCTACGCGCCGGCGCCCAAGCTGCAGCGTCAGCTGGCCGACGCGCGCGTCGCAGGCCTGAGGTCGGCGGCGACCGCCTAAGCGGCGCCGATATCCTTCGGTTCGTGGCCCCTCGGCTCAAGCTCGCCGTGCTGGCGCTGTTTGTCGCCGCCGCGTGCGGGCAGGCACAACCGACCCCTGGCCAGCAGATTCTTTTGGGTGCGATCTATCCGCTCAGCGGTCCCCAGGCGCAGGGCGGAAAGGAAGAGCTGGCTGGGGTCCAGGCGGCGCTCCGCGTCTCAAGTGCGAAGGTGCGCCTGGAGGTGATGGACGCCACCACTCCCGAGGCCGCCGCCGCCGCGGTCGACACGCTGGTCCACCGGTATCACGTGCCCGCGATTCTCGGCACCTATGGCAGCACGCTCTCGGTCGCCGCCTCAGCGCGGGCCGAGGAGCTCAAGACCGTCTACTGGGAGACCGGCGCGGTCGCTGATCCCATCACGGCGCACCGCCACTATGTTTTCCGAACCG